>JAABUP010000630.1_pt1 | contig 75909 bp, 95 predicted proteins | sample 5559201 | NCBI WGS metagenome assembly JAABUP01 (sample SAMN10711887, study PRJNA513373) | rock metagenome | isolation source: Antarctica rocks | place: Antarctica | reverse complement strand
TGCCCTCCAGCATAATGCTGCAGGTCTCAAACCCTCTGTGTGGATGATCCGGAAATCCTGCTGTGACCATATGCGCTGGAGCTTTCAGCTCATCAAGCATCAGGTAGGGGTCCAGGTTGCGCAAGGCAGGGGTGCCCACTGAGCGACAGATGGGCACACCAGCGCCGTCTGATACATGTGTGCCACGAACGACCTGCATCACACACAGTTGTGGCATGCTTAGCCTTCTGTTGTTCCAAGTATGTTTGCAGTCTGAGGCAACCCTCTAATGCAAGGTGCACGAGCTGCCTTCCGACCCATGACGGTCAGCGGTGCTGCAATAATTGGAATTGGTGTAAAAGTTTTTACCCGCTGAACAGGCCTGAGATCAGTGCTGGTCCCAACTGCCATATGTGAAACAACTATGAGTCGGTGTGCTGGTACTCTTGTACTTTGCGCAAATGTCCTGTGGAGCGCTTGGGCAATCGCCAGTGCAGGATTGATAGAGACACGTGACCGCGGTATATGAGACAGCGAGCACGACAGAATTTTGGCGGAGCAAACAGGAAGCCAAAAAAGACAGCAAAGACAATGGAGACAGATTTGCAGACTTGACGGCTATGCAACAGTGCGAAAGAGTTTGAGAGGGAGGTGCGAACGGCACTGAGTATGCTCTATGATGTGCTAAGACTGCAACGGGAGCGTTACGTTGTATTACGTTTGTTTAGATTCCAGATCTTGTGTCGTAAGGGCACTGGTGGTAGCTGTTCCATGTGTTAACGAGGAGGGGATGGGGCAAGTCAGCAGTCAACTTCTCGAACAACTGCTCAGTAGAATAGGTTCAGCGCGCGCTTTTAGGACAGCGGTGTTACATTGTGGCGCTACCAGGTACAGGTACTCGTGCTCACCATGTCCAACATCGTGAGAGCTTCAAGTTGGAGCCAATCCGTCGGGACTGCCTTCGACATAACTGGTTTTGCAAGACCTCGTAACGCAACGACGGGTGACGCGACCTTGTCGAAACGGCTGAGCCCGACAGTTGTTGCATTTGCGGCTGCTAATGGTAGTTTGACTGTACTATTGCGATGCCGGGATTGCTGCAAACACCCGAGGGCCGCTTTCGGAGCGCTAAGTTCGCTTATGCACTGTTGGCCGAGGCAGTTGGAGTCCTGCTGTTCACTTTTGAGGCCACAGCCAGTGTTACCCCACAGCAAACGGCTCCATGGGCCCCTTGGTAAGCCATTTGTTGGTGACTTTACCCATCTTTGTTTTCAGTTCCAGATCGGCCGTTGTGATGCACACGTGCATGCCTGCAGGGGAAACGGGATAGCTTTGGCCCTCTCAGGTATTTGTCTCACTTTGCGCGACTACCTTTTGATCAGATGTGCCTCACATGCCTGATGAAGCAGAGCAAACTTGTCCTAAGTAACCATTCATCAATAAAGGCCAACCGCCACTGACAACATTGTGCTTGCAGTGTATATCACAGCTAACATCTCAGGAGGCCATCTTAATCCTGCTGTCACCCTAGCAGCACTGCTGACTGGGCATAGCTCTGTCATCAAAGGCTTGGCATTCATCATCTTGCAGATTTCTGGGGCCTGCTTAGGCATTTTGATGATTGTAAGTTTGCCCCAGAAAACACCTGCAGCAACTTAACCTTCCTGTCCTCCTTGCAGATCATGCATCCACATGGTATATGAGCTGTTGATTTGAGTCATCAGTTCACAACATACTGCAGAGAGAGAGAGAGAGAGAGAGAGAGAGAGAGAGAGAGAGAGACTACAATGCTGTGGCTGTGCTCAATGTCAAAAACTAACCAAGACCTGTACTGCATGTATCGATGCCTTCAAAGATATGAATGTGCTGTGACCTGATACTGCAGGCTGGGCTTGTGCCTGGGTCCTATGTGGGTATGGGTAACCAGGGCACAGGCTGTTTCACTACTGCTCCTGGCGTTTCTCTTGGTAAGCACTCCTTGCTGCAGCTGCCACTGTACCCAAAGTGCAGGTCTTGCAGGTCTTGCTTTATGGGTGTAAAGTGCTGCCAATGGACTACAAACCTACGGTGCTTTTGCTGTTTTAATAGTTGTGAAAAGCAAGTCAAAGCATAGTGCGCATAGCGCATGTCCGTGATGATTCTGATGCATCACCACAGCTGATTAGTGCGCTTTGGCTGAGCAACCAGCAACAACATCATAATTGTTTTTACGCTGCAGCCCTTGTATTACTATCTTGCTGTAGGCATGCTTTCGAGGGCAGTGCTCAGCATCTAGCCTGCCCTTGCGCAAGCTTGCCACTGAATGTTTGTGCCTTTCACCAATGCATTGTGCACAGACACCAACCTGCAGATGCTTGTGCATGTACTCACTACTTCCGGTTTGCTGTCTTGAAAACCGGTGTCAATCTTGAAAGTCTTTCTGTGACCGAAGCGTCCATTCAAGTTTGACACCAGTTTCCAAGACAGCAAACCGGAAGTAGTGAGGACATGCAAAAGCATCTGCACATTGGTGTGTGTGCACAATGCATTGGTGAAAGGGGGGGAGAAAGAGTGTGAAGTTTCTTTTCCTACAGATACTCTCTAGCATGTGCACAACAGTTTTTCTACAGATATTCACTAGCACTGGGCAAATGACATGCAGGCATGCTGTTTAGCTGGGAGGCCATCATGGCTTTTGTGCTGGTGGTGGTAGTGTACGCAGTGGCCATTGGCGACCCCTCCTTTGGTGCTATGGGTCCTCTTGCTATTGGGCTATCCCTCCTGGCTATGGTCTTTGCTGGTGAGCCCATTGCATGTTGCCCTGCCCTGCCCTGCCCTGCCCTGGTGCTTTTGGATGTGGACAATTGGACCTGCGCACCTTACACATTTGCTAGTAGCAAAGCGTACATGCAGCCACAGTCCAAGCAATGCTGGCTGAGCAAGCGGTATTGCACACATTTGTAATCAGAAGCACGTGTCGCCAGCACAAAATGCGCGTCTATTTTGCAGGTCTGAATTACACTGGCACAGCAATCAACCCAGCTCGTGCTCTAGGCCCTGCCATTGTCTTTCACTGCCACTGGGACAAGGTCTGTATGTCATTGCAGGTATTCACATGCATCTCTTGCTGTACATTTATACTCTAGGACAGTGTTGCTGACTCAAGAATGTGTGTGTTCTAGTTGTCCATCATGGCATATGTTGCAGCATTTATGTAACACACCAGTCAACATTCAGCAGTCATCAGGCATGCACCAAGTCTGATCAAATACCTATTTCATTGTTTCTTATTGTGTTACCGTCAGGTATGCTTGTGTCATGACCAAATTGGCCAACCAGGCTTCAATGGTCTCAGAGTGTAAGGTATTAAGGCTTAATGCCTGGTCGCATTTAGCGATCAAATACACATTGACGATTCATGATCCAGAGCTACAGACAGATCCATCATGAGCCTTTACCAGTCCTGGTGTGATGTCTGTATTTTCCGATGCCACTATATAGTGATATGTTGATATGTTTTGCACAAAGACTACATACATTTTGATGCAGAATGTGTTGGAGGCCTTGCCGCTGGGATCATGGCCGGCCCCCTGTATGGCGCACATGCTCCTTGGTTAGTCAGGCTGCTTCCCTGGCTGACTAATGAAAAAGAGCAGCAGTTCACAGCAGATCTGGAGTCTGAAGCGCCATCAGTGACTGGACTGAGCAGGCAGCAAGACGCTGACTCACCCTTGCAGCTGTATGGCGGGAAGGGCAAGACGGTAGTTAAGCAGGCTGGAGGGCAGCATGAGCCAACAAGTGAAGTATGAGCCAACAAGTGAATTATGAGCTATGACTGCTATGACGCATACCTGATGACTGACGGGTGCTGAGACATACAAGGCAAGTCACCCGCTGCTGCAGCAACCATGAGGGGCACAAGCTGCCAAATTAGTTCGCAGCTGCATTCAGCTCACAGCAGATTCCAGATAGACAAGGCCCAAGAAACGAAACTATCTCAAGTGCAAGAGACAGCGTAGTGCATTGCGTAGGTAGTCACATGTATGTAGTGCAACATTTGTGTCCAGTGTAGGCAAAGAAAGTTTGGATGTTTGTACAGTAGACCTGTGCAGCTCGCCCCGACGGCAGGCCCTTGGGTGCAGGAAATCCGCACCCTACACCGCACCCTGTCGTTTGCCTGGCCCGTCGCCGCAAGTGCAGTTAACAGCGATTTTGGGCTCAGATTGTCGCTTGCAGCACCTGTCACGGTGGTGGTCATCTGCGTGCCGTTGACTGTGATAGTCTGGAGAAGTCAACACGCTCCAATAAAGACATTGCAGTGCAGGACTAAGTCTCATGATCATGTTTGCTTTGGTGGCAATGTATGCTAAACCCTGATACCTTTTATTGCCTTTACATTGCTTCGGTAGGACAAGTGCGACGGTATGTCTGCATTTTGTAGTCAGCTAGTGAACCGTCGAGAAACCAATAGAAGTTATTGTTAATATTATCGGCATTTTGAGTGGGTCAGAGTTGACCAAGCTGACACCATGTGTAATCTAAATTCAAGCCTGAGTCATCGTGTCCTATTCAGCTTTAGTCATCTGCGCGCACACGCGGATTGCTGCAGAAGTCGCCATGGACGGGACTGCGGAAGACAACGACATACACCGGTCAGAAAACTGATACTTCCGGAACAACATGGCGTCACCTCGCCATACTAGTACGCCGGTGCTGGTTTGATCAACGTGTGCTAGCTCCGTGAGTCGAGCTGTAGCAGGGCTGACTATCAAAGGTCTGACCTGCCGCGCAGCTAGAACTGGCATATCTTTCTGCTCTGCGGATGCAGAAAGGGCAGGCATCAAGGCCTTTGCTGAACGGCCCAAAGCACTACGTACAGGTGCCAGTGTGGTCGCTGCCTGCTGCACGCTAGCAGCAAACTGTAAAGCCGCTACAGCGCATCACACAATCTTGTTCAATGCAGCTTGCTGATCTTGGTCATGGCACTTTCGGTATGGTTGTCAAGGCGCTGGACATCAGGACGGTGCCACCCAGCGAGGTTGCGATCAAAATGCTACCCAGAGGGGACTTTGTAAGCAGTCACTGCTCTTCCAGCTGTGTGTCTCATTCCTGTGCACACCAGATGTTGATCTACACATGTCATGGCTTCATGTATTACAGATTCAAAAAGCGCCATCTGCCATCTGCTGCACCTGCATCATCATGATGTCAAGCAGAGCACAGTTTACTCTGTACTAAAAACTGTAAGCTTGCAAGTAGCCTTCAAGGAAGTACACATGTATATCGTCTTAGATCGCGTAGCAACATCACCATGCTGGTGCCAAGCAATGTACTTGTTGCTCTCCAGATCAAGAACTACAAGACATACGTGAAGAGGGAGATCCAAAATCAGAGCCTCTTGCGGCATCCTTTGATAGTTTCCATCAGGGAGGTATGTCACAGTTTTAAAGAATGCACTGGAATCGAACTCTGCGCTGATATCAACTGCACATGAATGAATGATCATTTCGTATACAAATACTGTGTTGTATCTCATGTCTTCTGTTTGACGTCAGTTCTCTTCTCTGCATCTCACACAGTCACTGTTCTCTCACCATGCTTTGCCCAGCCTTCCAGGCTCTCATTAGCACTGTTGGCAGTTGGCAATCAACAGATGCATGCGAGCCATCTGCCATGTCCCTCAGCATGCTATGGTAGAGCCAGTGTAACCTGTACCATGTTTTGCTCATTTGAACTGATTTGCAGAGGTGAGCATGGTGACTCTCACTGCCACCTGCACCTGCCCAAACATGCATTTTGCCCTGTTACTGAGCCGTTACAGCAACTGCTTATTGCTGATGGCGCATGGTTGTGCCAAGTCAGGCAGAATATGGTCAGGCAGGCTTTACTCATCACCACACTCAGGCCCCCAGCAAACGACACATGCATTGAACAGGCATCCTGACACATGCCACAAAACGCTGCTGCTTTTTTTTGCAATGAAAGTGCTGCACTGTCAGCTTTAAAAAGAGTGCTGTGCTGTCAGCGTGCAGATCTAAAAGGACACCTGCAAGACAGATAAATTTGACTGACTGCATGACAGGCAGACAGACAATCAGACTATCTACAAGAATGTCAGACAGACGGGCATATCATTAGTCTGACAGATGGACAATCGGAACAACCACAAGAATTGTAAACGAGCAGATAGGCTTGACCAGTTGTGAATGCAGGTAACAAGGGACATCCTGCTATGAAGATGAAGGCTGCATGCGGTGTGTTGAACAAGCAGAAAAAGACTCACATAGACATTCATACAGACAAGGTCTGACTCAATATATTGCTGCAGGTGATTGTAACAGCGATGTCTTCATACATCATTGTGCATTTTGCATGAAACACCTTTGACAACGCCATGCACATCGTGCCAGATGAATGCATGGAGCAGATCAGCAGCCTTCATCATTGCTGCAGCTGTTTCTGACAAACGAGTGTGTGCCTGCGAACCCAGACATTGCATAAGGACACTTGCAAGGACATCTTGGCATACAGACAAACAGACTGACAGACACATGTGTCAACAGACACAGATACCCACAGAGACCTGTCAGTGCTGCAGATTGCTTTGACAAGAGAGTATTTTACAAGCAGCATACAAGACAGTGTATTCCTCACACATGAACCATCAGACAGATGCATTGCTGCCCAATTGGATCCATATGCTTTGTCAATGCCGCAGGTGTTTGCTATCTTTGCATTTCAGTGTTATCCCAGACGCAGTGCTCAGTACTGCTATATCATACGTGATTTACGGTGAAGTATGCAGCATTACTCCAGGATTGGAGTTGTGCCTGGAATCTGCACAAGAAATAGACGCATGCGCAAACAGACAAAATGACAGAAGCAGCCTTGGAGTGACCATTGTTGTCATACAGATCTGCCATATATGCAGGTGTTTCTGACAAGGGAGTATCTTGCAATCAGCATGGAGTTTGCGCAAGGGGGGGACCTGTTTGCATACACCCTGGGACCCAACTCCTTTGGCAAATTGGCAGAAGCGCAAGCCCGGTGGATTTTCCAGCAGCTCATCCTGGGCTTGGACTACTGCCACAGAAAGGTGTCCAGTCAACCTTGAACTGCTGTATCTTCACCAATCATGATTCAGTAGTGGTAGTGACAACCATCGTAGCAGCATTCACAACAAAATTAAGAGTAACCACAGCAAGATTTGTGTCGAATACTTCATGATCACGTCGATAACAATGTCAACAAAAACACTGTGACAGTAAGCATAAGATGGTTTCCAGTAATTGGAAACCAGTAACAGTGATAGCAGTACTTACGGTAAGTGGAAACTGCGCCAGCATAAGCTAGGCAGGTGCGAGGTGTTGAGCAGTGCTCAAGCCGCTGCATACCTTGCAGAAAGTGTCAACTGCAGGCCTGCTCTCAAATGTCAGTGACTGGTCTCTGACTGCTCTGATTGCTTGTGTTCATGACCGTAACATGCCCAGCATGTGGTCCCGCTTATCAACACCTCACTCTGAGCTGGCAAAAACGAGTGCATCTTTGCTGAAATGCTGTCCCCGCAGCACAGCAGCAGGACTCCTTGAGATCAAAATATTATCGTTGGGATTGTATCCATTTTAAATACAAAATTTGTAATATGAAAAAGAAAGTGTGATGCATGCCTACATATGCTGGCGTCATGCAGGGCGTAGCCAACAGAGATCTCAAGCTGGAGAACCTGTTGCTAGATAGGCATGGTGGCAAGCGCCCACTGCTGAAGATTGCTGACTTTGGCTATTCCAAGCATGAAATGAACTCCAGTGCAAAGACTGGGGTGGGGACCCCCGTCTATATGGCCCCTGAAGTCATCCTGGGAGACAACAAGTATGATGCCAAGGTACCTGTTGCTTGGTGTTTGGAGTGCTCTGCCCTGCCCTGTCCAGCCCTGCCCTGTCCTGCGCTGCCCTGCTGTGCCCTGCCCTGCCCTGCCTGGTGACATCGAAAGTACATGCTGTGTTTACTGTCTGCTGGATGGCCTTAGTGAACTGTGAGTCATCAACTGCACTTTGCCGCAAGTTTCTGGGCTAGAGCTGCTGGCCTGTGCGACTTGTGAGGTAGTCAGCTTTCTGCATCACTCTGACGCAGATTTAAATTGGGGCCCTTTTTATCTGGGACTTCAGCTTTTCCAGTGTGTGTCATGCAGAAAGCTGATATCTGGTCATGTGGAATCATACTGTATGCAATGCTGTATGGACAGCATCCCTTTCAAGCCAAGGATCCCAGCTTTGCCCAAAAGGTGGTCAAAGGAGACTATCCAGTCCCAGCAGATATTTCAGTATCCCCAAACTGCCTAGGGCTGCTGAAGGGGATTCTGGTGCCGGACCCTAAGGCCAGAATGTGCATGACAGACATCAAACAGCACCCTTGGTTCCTGCAAGGTGACTGCAGTGCCAGAAAACTTTACTGCTGTTAATACTCTCACACTGTCCTTTGATGCATGCTCTTGACTTTCATGTTCTGTCTGCTTGATAATGTCCTAGTATGTGTGCTCCAAGGTTGACTGATATGCACGCAATGCAATCTAGGGAGTGCATTTACGCATGTCAGAAACGGGAGTACGCCTTACATGTGCCCTGCACAAGCCCAACTGTGGTAGAGGTGAGACACGAGAGTGTGAGTGCCACCACAAAGCAGCAATGGGCTACGCTCCAGGTGATGCAGGTCAGGCCTAGCTGTGCAAAGGTAACGACACACGTGCACATTGTCAAGCGAGTGCTGTGCCAATGCCTCTAGTTGTAGCTGCAATGAAGCAACAGGTCACACAGATAAACGCTGGCTTTGGCAATGCAGGTCTTCCACCTGGCTCGCTACAGATGAATGACTACCTAATGCAAGGAACTCTGCCTGTGGCTAAGGTGATTATGCTGAGCTTGGGTGACTTTAGGGATTTTGCTTGTCCCTGCATGCTCATAAAGAAAGGAGAAAAATGTACTGCATGAATACTTTTTGGCTGCTGCAAGACTGAGCAGTTCCTCCTTGAACACCTTGTGATCAATTTAGCTTTTTGTGTCAGCCATGCATGCCTTGTACAGCATGTGTGGCTGTGAGATTACCATGCTGTGTGGCAGCTATACTCAAGGTTCATCATGCATTCTATATACTGCTTACATTTTAGCTTCACTCTGCTTACTGCTTACTGTCTACAGTGAAGCGGCATGAATGACACAGCATGAGTGGTCATTCAAATGCCAGCAGCTTCACTTGCTATGACCCGATGCTTACAAACACGGTTTTGTGGGTTTGTCTGCAGTACGAGGCGCAGATTGATGCCATTGTGGAACAAGCGCAAAATGTTGGGAGGCCGGACGAAGGGCTCTGGTGCTGTACTATATAGTGTCCCCAGTGCCTATTGGTTGTGCTTGGCTCAAGCACATGCACAAGAAGACAGGAACATTCACTGCAGATGACGCAGCTGTCGAATCATGCTGCTGATAGTGACCCTTCCTGTAAGAAATCCAAGCTAAGCCATACACAGTGTCTGTTGATGTGCACTTTGTATTGGCGGTGCATCCAGCCCAACAGGAACAGTGTAGTGCTATATGATACTTTGCATACAGGCTTGAGGTACCCTCCTTTCCCTAGTTTGGGTTGGTCATCGAAGGTCGCAAATGCTTGCTTGTCCTGTTGTTGGGTTGTTTTAGCTCCACGATCTTGCTTTATTGACATCATTGCACCATTGAAATGGCACAGGTTAGTAACCTGAGGTTACTGACTGGGTTACTAACTTGAAAATGGTGACTTCCGGAAATAGGCTAAAGCAATAGCGAGGAGACGAGCACTGTGCATAGCCTGTTCGTTCGCACTCTGTAAGACGGTCACTTTTTGATTCCGTTAAGCCTGACATTGCTGATGGGTCAGACTGCTGCAGACCAGCTACGGCAGATCATTGTTCCCGATTTGATGCAACTTGTGGGAGATGTCAAGGTTCAGCGTGTGTCTGTTGATGCCGTTTTGACCTACCTTCGTCGTCAGCAGCTGTTGTTTGACGAGCAGCTGCTGCGCGACATGTTTGCCGAAGCAGACTTCAAGCACGAAGGGAGCTTAGCAACTGGGCCCCTGACTGGTGCACTTCAAGGAAGGTATGCGCGGGATCTTGCACTCAGCTTCGCCTTTGCAACAGGGTTGAAGATATACTTACATTTGCCTCATCCAATAGATTTCCGAAACGGAAGCACGGGCAGGCTGACTGGCTTGCTTTGGTTTCTGTGATCTTGAGAAGACCCTTGAAAGAGTTGCAAGACTTGTTAGCACCTGTGCCAAGCAAGAGGTACGGACCAGGTCAGCAAAGGACAGACTACAGCATGAAAGCTCCTTTGAACCTCTGTCATGCAATTTCAAGCAAGTACATGTTGCATCATCACAGTGTTGCTTGTACCACCTTCAGCAGACGCTAAGGTTCCCGCCCAACCTTGTCGTTCAACCTGAGTGTGCCTGCGCTGGGCGTGCAGTGTCAGATTTGAAATTTCCAAGAGCATAGACACCAGCATGGCAGCCACAGGCCAGCCTGTGAGCGTTTTGAAATCTGTACCGCGCAACTCTGCGTTTGTCAAAAAAGCTCCTTCTGGAGAATGGCAGACGCTGATCAGAGCCACATCACAGCTGCAGTCTAATAGAACAGGTACAAAGGCTGCAGTCAAACGCCTTGACTGAAATTTGGTATGTATCACATACAGCTGCTGCTTATCATATGCTTGCATCTTTGTGCTGCTGCATGGATGTTTTGTAGCTCCCTGAGTCAAAGGCATCAGCTTATTTTACAGTCGTTAGCATGGGGTGTAAGTCAGATGTTTTGCTTCATTGCATGTCATCTGCGTATCAGCAACTGGCACGTCCTGTGTCATCATTGGTGTGTTGAACTCCAGACACAGTTCTATGTGTTTGCTAGGTTGGTGCTAGTTTGTTGAGCTGCTGTTGTGTTTTATAGGTAATCTTGCCGTGATGACTGGCAGGGCCATGTCAGCAGATCCTGCACAGCTATCAGCAATCACAGCTGGGGCATGTACTGCTGTCACTGCAAGCCCACCTGCCACAGCTGTGGCACAGGCAGTTGTGCAGGACCAGCTAGCTGAGGATATGGAAGCCACTGCCATGAGCATAGATACCCCCAGCTATGCTCGGTCTTTAGGTATGGGACAGCCAGGGTCCTCAACAGGGTTTGCTGGAGGCATCTTCTATCAGTCACAAGACCTCGCGCAGTGCATGAGCATTGATGGCTCTCAGGCCATGCAGTTTTGGGATGGCGCTGCGCCACTCAATCAAGGTGGGTCTGTGAGGAACGATGTAGTTGCTCGACAGCACACAACAGAGGCATGAAGAAGCACAACCTGATATGTATATCGATGCAGCTTGTCCTGATACTCAACAGCCATGCTGCTTGTATTCATGCAACTGTTTGTTTAACTGTTCATTCACTCCTTCATTTGTGCATTAAGTTGGTTCCTTCACCAAATAAATGAATGCTTGTACGGCCTGCTGTTGACCAGTGAAAAAGCTTGAAGGGGTCGTTTCAGGGCAGAAATGCGACTGAACGCAAGAGCCAATGCCCTGACTTGCATTTTATCCAAATCAGATGTCTCTTCCTTACACCTTCTATTGGTGCACTTTCCTTATATGCCACAGGCCGGCGAACAGCGTTTGCTTCATGGAATTTGTTGGGTTCACATGTGACATGAGGTGTGTAGTGTGGCTCTGCAGGGTCAGGAAGGGCAGGGTTCATGTCCATGACTCAGCCACACATGCAGGCTGCTCCATTACTCATGATGACTACGTCTGGGCTGAAGTCTCTGGAAGAGATTCAAGAGGAACAGCAGATCAATGAGGACCTCAGGTGGGGCATCTGTTAGGTTGCATGCATATCAAAATTCTGCACAAAATGTAACATGCTATGGCTTATGCGGGTGCATTGCATCTGTAGAGGCAGTCAAGCAGCAAGTGAGTGCCATGTTGTCATGCTCACAAACACGATATTGCTGCATCCAAGCAGTGCTGTGTCTTCCAGCAAAGCGCTGTCATTCCCTCACGTGCACAGCACGATATGCTGTGGGGCTCAGCTTATCGACTGCAAGTTGCTTTGATACAGAACAGGTGTGTCGTACATGTGAACAGCCGGGCAGGTTCACTGACAAGGGTACTGACTGCTGTCGTCATGCATGTGTCACTCTGTGGACCTTCAGTGCAGCTCTGACTGACATGCATTTTATGTGTACAGTGATACAAGTTATGAGCTTCAGCACAGCTTAAACTGTTTCTGCAGGCAGGGCTGCTCGACTTTTGCAAGCCGACAGCAGTACCAGAGCTTTGTTGGGGGCCTGACAACTATGTCTGAAATGGCAACAGATGCTGCAAACAATTTGCATGCTAAAAGGAAGACGTTCCTGAGGAGAAAGCAAAAACAGGCTTTGTAGTGGTATGCAAAAAAAAGTTTTGTGAAATAATTACAGAGTCCTTTGTGTCTCGATACACAATGTATATGATAGCCGCTGTTTCTGATGGGCAGTACTTGCTTTCTATCAGCAAAGAGGCTGTGAGCAAAGACCACCATCATCAAATCTGGCTGCGTGGTAGAAGTCATTATGTGTGTACCAATGCAACTTTCCCTGTATTCTGTTTCAAACTCCCTTGCTGAGGTTCGATTACAAGACAAAAGGGAGACCTGTGTACATATACGTTGCAAGATGCTGAACAGCCTAAAACAGAATGACAGTGTTTCCTGAATGTGTGACTACAAGCCTATGAGTTGGCCTTATCCTTTACGTTCTCATAAGCCTCCTGAATGGAGTTTGTCATTCGGCCAGCACCTTCTTTTGCTTTCTGCTGCAAGCTCTTCTCCCCTTCTTCTGATGCCTTCTCTGCCTCTGCATCTGAATCTGCATCGTGCAGAATCAACTGAGATCATCTACCATCAGATTCTGCTGCGAGATGACATACCAGTTGCTCAAAGCGTCAGCACTGCAATGAGCACTGAACCACATGCAGGACAGCAGACATGATATCCACGACATGCAAATGCAGTACTATTTTAACAGCTTGCAGGGAAGCACCAGGGGATGTTAACGCTGCGTGCAATGAAACATGTGACTACTTGGTGGGAGTCTGCAGGTGATCTTACTTTTCGCATTGCTTGACACTGATCCAACAGCTTCCTTCAACTGATCTTTGACAGACTTCGGATCTTCGTCAGTTGCCTCTTCTCCCCCCTGTGCTTTTCTGGCTTCGTTCCAAACCTTCACAAAGTCCATGTTGCCTTCTTTCATCATCTGACCAGATATCTTTGCGCCTGCATCGAATCGGCCTTGCGCCAAGACCTCTTGAGAGATGTAAGTCATCTGTGTCACATATCCCTTGGCCATCATTGCAATAGAAATCTGCAGCCATCGGCAGTATCATGGCAGAACGGTATTTGTGTTGCAAAACGATGGGATGCTGCTGGCCAGCTTCTTACTGCAACCACTATATCTGACTTCTCTCGGTCTATTAGGTTGAGTGTGATGGCCACTATTGTCTTAGTGAAACCAAGATCCACGAGATCAGCTGTCAATGTAGCTGCACCCTCCGCGCTATCTGCAAGACGACTGAGCATCTTACTCAACAGGCAGTGGTACCAGCAGGAGCCCAGTGCTGTGCAAATTCCCTGATACAGTTTGTTTGCACAAAATGACTCGCGCCTGATTGCACAGCCTGTATGGCGCCCTGCGCTCCAGCGAATGCAACACCGTGGGGTAGTGCAAGCGTGGAAGCTGCGGTCATGCGAGCGTTCACGAGCGGACCCATGCGCAATCCATTCTTGAACAGATCTATCAGTATGCTGGTTGTCGACATGCTGACGGGGAAACGTTTACCAGCGACTTTTGACGCCACAAGCAGCAAAAAATCGTCAAGCCACCGTGAGCGGACTGTACAAGCAGTTGACTAGTCTACGGTCGCAGGTTCTCTGTGGCGCTGCAGGGGATTGCAGAGCTTAGATCAGTCCCAGGGATCAAGGTGCCATCTTCAGAGTTGCAAGGGCGGCAAACAGGAAAAGCAGGACCTGCCAGGACCTGTGTTCTGACCGTATTGTTGCCCGAACTGCTAATGACCGCCTTGCCCGACCATGTGTGGTGCAAGATCCTGTCGCTTTCTGTATCAAAGCCTAGTCTGCACGCCTCAAGTGACTTGCACTGTTGGCTGAACAATCGAGGCTGCTGGAGCTGCGCTTGGTGTGCAAGGGGTTTGACAAGATTTGCACTGCTGAACATAGCTTGTTGCTCAGGGCGTGCATACCGGGCAGCGTTTACTACCGTTTTCACCTGCTTCACAGCATGCAAACCTACTTAAGGCGGCACAGCTCTCAACTTCAACAATTCTTAGGCTTCTGCAGCAGCGCCTGCGCGGTTGAAGCCTTGGATGCGATGTCTTGCAGCAAGCTGAAAATGGCGCTACTTTGCGATACCTCTCAGGCTGTATTGAGCCGCTTTTCCTGTTTCTCTTCAATCACCCCCTTGCACAATATGCCTGCCTGACAGATCAGTAGACAGTACGCCTGCACCGGTGTTGGACCTGGCAGCACTGAAAGGGCTGTCTGACCTTCAGGTTCTGAGCCTGCAAGGGAGAATATTCATCAGTTTTGAAGCGCTCAAACAGCTCACCAGCTTGTCAATTACCAGCAGCATTGTTGTAACCACACACACTTGTGACTTCATGACTGCTTTGCGCAAGGTTCATATGACTGATTCTGTTATTCACGATTCTATCCTTTTGGAGGACTTGCAGACTTTGCCATGTGCAGACTGCACGCTTTATAGAGTCTACTGTGTGAGCATCTCTCACTATATGAAGCTGTGTGAGTCTCCTGAGACGACTTTCATGAAGAAACTTGTTGCACTGTCATTCAAGACAGACACAAGCAGTTGGTCTGATCTGAGCTGGATTTTGCAACTCACACATTTGCGCAGTCTGCAGCTTGCAGTAGAGCTAGTGGTCACAGAAGACCTCAGCTTGCTGCTCAATCTCACGGAGATCAGTTTTGAGACCAATAGTTTAGGCCGCATACCTTTCAGCTTGACATTGCAGGTGAAGTGGGCGCTGATGCGTAAGCTGTGCAACATCACTTTTGGCCATGGGACATATCAATCTGGGCCCGAGATCACTAGCATTGCTAGTTTGGGGCATCTTTTGTGTATGTCAGTATTTCACATGATTCCAGCAGACCACACCACTGTGAGGCACTTTGCGCGTTTAGTAAGAACACTTGCGCAAGAGCGCCCAACTGTTCATGTATTGATTGATGGCTGTACATTGTCGGCTGTCAATGAAAGAATGCCAACAGAGCTAGGGATCTAGTATGTACCTTTTTTTGGGGTAATTTGCGTTTTTCAGCATGATCTTCTGAACAGGCGCTGCTACTGGTTCCAGATGCATACATCATTTGATTCAGGCTCATCATTGGCCCAAGCTCATCATGTGTGGTGTTCTGCAATGCCAACTTATACAGCACCACCTACTGATCCAAGCACTTTGTTCCTCAATCACAGTACTGGTGGCAAAATAAACACAGACCTTACAGGTCATTTATCTTGTAGTATCAGTGAAGTCTTGGGTTTTCTTTACGAAGCCCTGAAAGTGAATGAAGCTCCTGCTCCATGTGGGTTGCACGACTCCGCACATGCATGCACATGTCCGCATATGCTCAACAAAGCAGGCATAAGTAGGCTGTTCCCTGCCCTGGCTGAGTTTCCCCACCAGATCCTGCTGGCCTACCCAATTGGCTAGGGTTCAAAGAGGCACCTTCCAATGATCTGCCTAGACAGCAAGAACAGCAAGACCTGATGAATCTGTTTGGCCCATCCATTGCTTTCAGAGGCATTTTGACCCCTGCGACGGGCAAGATACTGCTTTGGTGCCTAAATATTTCCTGCAGCGCACCTCATTGTAAGCCATCCCTTGCTATTGTGCATAGGTTGGCTTGCTTCAGATCTGACCCACGGTTGCATAGATGCTGTGCATCAGTTTTGGGCAGCCCTGGATGGAAGGCACACTTGCACAGGCGTGACTCAACTGGTATAAACAGCTGGCTTGCATAACGGTAATGGTCACCATACACCTGTGGGAACACCAACTCTTGACAGATATAGTTGCAGTGATCCATCAGTTTGGGTCTGGTTAACAGTGCAACACTGAACATTAGGGAACGTATTTCGTCAGTGCTGCAGCACATTGGTGTTTGAGGCACTTCAGTCACTTATGATAAGCTATCTACACAGGTGTAACTACAGGGAAGTAAGATTGCTACAAGCCTGTCTTGCAGCATAGCACTGACCGGTGGAAAGTGCAGTTTGCCAATAGCAGTATTCCTCTGCACTAGACCAGGTGTTGGGGCATTGCGGACATACCTTCAAAGCACATCTGTATAGCTTATGTAATAGGTGTGATTGCAGCTATACAAGCCTGCTCTTAACCGATCTGATACAGAAGTACTTGGCTGCAGGGACTGCTGTTTACCTCGCGCTTGCAGTGCAATGCACTGCAAGCGTGAGTGCATCAATTTAGGGCATCAGATTCCTTTCTGCCTGACTGTTGCTCTGCCTACATGCACTGAGCGTAAAATGCATACCCGGTTTTCTGGGCAGACAATGCTGCAGGTGTTGCAATCTCATTTTGAAGTTGCATTTGTCTGGAAATCAGCCAAGTGTGACAAATGGCTCAAATGAGCAGCCTTATTTCAGCTCAGTCTAGAGTTTTCAGGACTGACTTTCTCAACCAAGCTCTGCGGATTTTGTGTCGCACTCCTGCTTATTGCAGGTGATTGCGTTGATCTACCCCTGATCAGAGATGGAGGCTCAACAGCAGACCCCCCCCTGCTTAGGACTAACCCTGGCTGGCGTTCATTATTTGATGTTGTTCTAAACAAGTTTGCCAGAAAGGCCGACTCTAAGGACTTGCCCAACGAGGGCTCCCTCAAGGGCTGTTTGGAAGTGCCCTCTGGAGAAGGATCAAAGCCCACTTTCTGCTGCTTGGCTCCCCCAAACAGAAGAACACTCTTCCTTCTGCCTTTGTTTGACTTCTTGTTAGCAGCCTGCTCCCTCTCTTGGTATGTACGCACCTGTATATCACGCACGCTCATGCATGTTTGCACATCTCAGAAAGTCAGAGGTTGACACCATCAAGGGACTGAGTTTTGCCACATTTTGACTCCTCCCTGACTCAAATTTCGATTGCTCACAGTCACAATAAGGCTGACCATAACATGACTACAGCACTATGGATAACTGTTCATTTGCTACAGTGATGATGGCAATGCAACACATAAGACTGTAAACATGGCCATCAGCTGTCTACAGCTGCACAAGCTTCACAGACCAGCATGCATTGCCACCCGAAAAGCTTCCTTGATCTACCCAACATGCACGTGCATCACCATCCACCTGACACGCATGTGCCTCATCAAGAACAGCACTGAGCAGACTTGTCAGAGCCCAATGCAATGCATACCTTGGTTCTGAGCCGCTTCAGGAAACGGTCAAGCAGCATCTTCTTGTGCAGGATCTCGAAGAGGGTGTTGTCCAGAAACAGCCCCTCCCGCCCGGCGCTCTCCACAAACTGATCAATGATGACGGCAATGACCAGGTTCAGCATGATGAAGTTGACGCCGAAAATGAAGGAGATACAGTAGATGGCTGAGATGATGGCTTTCCCGCCAGCGTCGCATGCGACATTGAAGATGGGGCATCCCTGGGAGCTCTGCAGGGGTCGCATGGATCAGCAGGTGAGTCTTCAGTGTCTACGTGAAGCCTGTGTGCAGGATGGAGCATGCAGTTGCTCATCGACATCAGTTTGGTGTTTGAGGGCAGCATTATTTTATGCTGGGCCATGCTATGCCATGCTGTGCCATGCTATGCCATGCCATGCCATGCCATGCCATGCTATGCTATGCTATGCTACGCTACGCTACGCTACGCTATGCTATGCTATGCTATGCTATGCTATGCTATGCTATGCTATGCTATGCTATGCTATGCTATCCTATGCCATGCACCTGGAGGAGTTATGCCATGCACTGCCATGCTGTTCTTAGTCACCACAAAATGTATTCAACCATATTGGCACAATGATTGTCCAGATATCTGGTACAAACTGAACCAACAAATGAATGAATGAATGAATGAATGGATCATATGTACCTGGAGGATTTGGTCCCAAGAGTCACTGGTAGACAAACGGAAGAGCGTCAGCATGGAGGCGCCAAAGGACAAAAAGTTGGCATGTGGGTCCTGCTGACTCAGCTCGTTGTCCTGGGTCCCAAACAGGTTCATCCCCAGAATGGCGTAGACGAAGAACATGAGGAACAGCAGGCTGCCCACATTGAAAACAGCTGGCAGGGAGCTCAGCAAGGTGTTGAATAGGGTTCTTAGACCCCTGCAGATCACACGTACAACGCCACATGATTATTTGATATTTTCTCAGGCAAGTGTTCAGTCGTTTCTCAGGCCCCTGCAAAACTAGCATCTGGCTTGTACTACCTACCATGCCTCATGGCATCATCTCCTTTTTTTTATAAAATATAATTATAATTAGCCTAAACCCAAATGGTTGCAGTGAATGCATAGTAGCCTGCTGCACACATTGGCAAGCCCATTCTCCCTGATCCTGAAGAGTTGCTCTGCACTCATGCCAGCAGGTCTAATTTGTTCTCTGCTATTCTATCCTTTGCGTCTGCAGAGTGTTCAACATACATTGTATGGGGTCAAATTGACTGCAAAGCGCCTGCTGACATGATGTGCATGAGACAGATTCAGCAAAGGTACTATTTAAAACACAGTAGTTGCGACATCAGCAGGTGGGTTGCACTGTGACGCCTGCAACTAAACTTTCACATGCCTTGTTTGACCTGCTACAACTCAAGCAAATCCACTGCCATTGTTTTATCTTGGGACAAATCTGCTGCAAACATGGCTTGTTTGCTGCCAACGTGGTGCAATGATAAGACAGCAGCTTGCAGCTTCTCTGCAGCGTATCAGCAGGATGCCGAGCAACATGTCTGCTGCTAGGCGTGCCAAACCTGTTATTGGACACACCTCACAATGGACTGTGCACAAGGCCTTACTGGGCGCATCAAGAATTGTTATTGGACACATAAGAACAACAGAGGTGGACTCTGCATATGACCTCACTTGGCATGCCAAAACCTATTCCTAGAGACATTGAAACAGCAGAAGCGGACTCTGCACATAACCTCACTTGGCATGCCAGAACTATTGTTAGACACATGAAAACATCAAAAATTGACTGTGCGCACGGCCTTGCTTGGTGTGCCAAGAACTATTATTGGACACACAACTTGACTCTGCATATGGCCTCACTTGGCATGCTGTCAGACACATGCAAACCGCAAGGACTCTGTGTAGGGTCTTACTTGACTTGCTGTAGCACCTTGAGCAGTCGCACCACTCTGAAGATCCGGAAGGCCGAAGACAGGCTGCTGACTTTGCTGGATGTCACCAGGATGTCAACCAAAGCTAAGATCACAATCACCAGATCCAGCTTGTTCCTGCAAAGACACATTTATTTGCTCTTTCATTTGTGAATTGTACGTCTTGTCAGAAATATCTACAACTCATGTTGGTCAAACGCATGAGCACAGTTGCCACCTGCTTCAGGTCATGCATGCCTGGGGCAAAGCGAGACAGAGCTTCAGGGAAGGGAAGGGAAGGGAAGGGAAGGGAGAGGCGAGGGGAAGGGAAGAAAGAAAGGTCTCACCAGTTGTCCTTGATGTACTTCCAAGGTCCAAATGCTGTGTTCTTCAGAACTGCCTCTGCCAGATACACGGCTGTGAAGAAGATGTTGATGTCTGACAAGACATCGGTATAGGTCTCACCTTGATCCCTGCACAACATGGGGATACTAAAGCTTGCATGTGGCGCTTGCAAACTGCCATCGCTGTTCTAGGATCTGTTCCCATGCATCAAGACACCATTCTGAGTGTTTGTGAGCTTGCCGTGCATCTTCCCTAAGGAGTGGTACGAGTTACGCTGTCACGCAATTGGGTTCATCTCAGCAGAACCACGCAGAATCGGCTGTTGCATTGGTGTCCGTAACAATTCATGCAGATGATCAACAGGAGCTTTGAGCGTCACTGCCGTAAAGGGTCAGCGCCAAGGTTGATTTGCACCTCTTTGGTGCACCATGTTCGTCAGTGCTAGAGAGGCTGTAGCAGTAGGACACCAATCCAGCATGCATGTAGCATACTTATACGTCATGCACCAAGCGCACAGGATACAGCACTCACAGCATGTTCATACTTTCAAAGCATGCAATGCACGTGTAGGTCACGCATGCAGTATACAGCCTTCATAGCATGTTCATCAGTCAAAGTATACATCACACTTGTAGATTGTGCATACAGCATGCAGCATGCATAGCGTGTGCACGCCTTCCAAGCGTGCATCATACCTGTAGGTTGCGCAAATAGCAACCATGTTGAGGATGATCACGCACAGGATGGCTGGGTCGAACCACCGGTGAGTCACAACGTCAAAGCACACACTGCAAACAGACACACCTCTCTGTCAGCACATGTGCAGTACATTTGGTATGCAACAGGCGCAAGCAGTCATGCGGTCTGGAATGGGTTGAGCAAGAGAAAGGAATGCTGTCGAGCAAGCCAACATTGAATGTGTTTGGCAGCAGATTTGAATACCTGCGGATGCGGTTCACAGGGTTGAGGCCACTATCCTTCTGGCCCTGCCTGGTAGTGCCCTTCAGCCTCAGAACGTCTAGCCACTTCTTCTGCTCATCTGTCAGCTGCAGAAGCAAAGCAAGTTTCGTAGTGGTCAAGGGTGCTCAATCGGTCAACAACAGGTTGCAAGTGCAACAGCACACTTCTGCTGCTCCCTCTGAATGCATCACAAACAAACAACCAGAATGAAGCTTCTTGTGACCCGACAGAACGCAGCAAGAATGCAGCAAGACACAGCTTAGAGGCTGTCTCTGCAAATCCAGATGACACAACAAAGCCTTTGCAATTGGGCAACATCCAGTGCCACATCCATTTTGCCCTATCTGGGCGCATTGCAATCAATCAAACCACACCAAAGCTCCTTTTGTAGCGACATAGCAGGGGGGAATATGCAGTGCAGCAGAACACAGCTTACAGACTGTCCATGCCGACCCAGAAGACGTATCAAAAGCTGAGGTGCAACGCAGCACAGCAGGCTCAATCATCAACATGTGCCTTCCTAGGGTCAGGTGCAAAGCACGCAGCATGCTCAGAACAGCATGCTTGCGCAGCATACCAGTGCTCCGCTACCCATCTGCTCAATCAGGCGGCAGTAGTTGTCAATGATGGCTCCTTGGAGCAGGTTCACCCAGAACAGCCCCAGAAAGAAGCAGACTGCCACAATGTACAGCCCTGCCCAGGGGTTGTGCCACAGCTGTGGCTGCTTATCAATTCCTGCAACACATGCCTTAGTAAAGCACGAGCAACAAAGGAGTCAGGTCAGTAGCTAACATGGCACTGTGTTGATGCCCAGAACAGCCCTGGCAGGAAGAAGACTGCATCCATTTACAAGCATCAGGGCCACAGCCTGTTTGTGCCTATGACACAAGCAATGTCAAGACAACAGAGAAGCCCACTGCTGAGATCAATCAGTTGATCAGATCAGCCAGCCTGTGCAAACAGAGGTATTGCATGACTCCCTGCAGGCAGCTTTGCACAAGTCCTACTTGGGTGATCCAAAACTGAAAAAAATGGAACAGGACAAGAGTACAGGCTGAGCAGCATTCAGACAGAGCGCAGAGCGTGTTGGAAGTCTCAAAGAGCTGCAGGCCTTCGATAATGGCAGGGCAAATGCAGCTTGAGTAGCATCATAGCAGCAAACTCCTGCCGATGTCTACTAATTTGTTGCTGATGTCTACTGACCTCCAGCTGGTGTCTACTGCTTTACTGCAGATGTCTACTGATTTCATGCTGATGTGTAATGATTTCCTCCTGATGTCTATTGATTTACTGCTGATACAAGTCTACTCAGTGGCATGTTTGCGCCGCTACACCAATGTCAGATGCTCTGCAGGATTCTTTCGTCGGCTGAAACTTTGCAAGCCACATTGACTATAACACACCTTGACTGCATGTGGCTCACACAGTGATGCTTGAAAGTCCTGTATCTTGCATGCATTGTGAAACATGCATGCGACTGTTTGTTGCATGCGATGTGAAACATGCAAGTGACTGTTGATTGCATGTGGGTTGAAACAGGCAAGTGACTGTTTGTTGCATGCACCAGTAGGGGCTTGTGGCATAAATCAGCTGACACACAGTCAGCAGCTGCTACAGTCACCAGGAAGGCACAGCCAGCTTAGCATCAGCACAGGTGAGTAGTCCCTGTAGTCCCCTCGAATTCATAGTACTTGTAGCTCACATTTGAAGTACCAGTAACCCAGATCTGCAGTATCTGTATTTCAGATTCATGGTGTTTGTACCTCATGTTTGAAGTACCTGTAACTCAGATCTGCAGTACCTGTGAATCAGGTTTGTATCTTTTGTAGCTCACGTTTGTAATACCTGTAACACAGGTTTGCAGTACCTATAATTCAGATTTGTAGCACCTATGACTCAAGCTTCTAATACCTGTAACTCACATTTGCAATCCCTGAACTCACGTTCGTAGTACTAGCGACTCAGGTTTTCAGTACCTACACCTCAGGTTTGTAAAACCTAAAACACAGGTTTCGTATACCCCTAATTCAACATCAGCACAGCAGTTCGTAATACCTGTAGCATCCATGAGGAAGTACGCGCAGTCATCCATATAGTTATCCATCACTGCTACCTCCACCACCGACAGCAGAGCAGACGCCATGTTGTCAAAGTTGTAGAAGGCGACCTGCCACTGCCGGATGGTCGCGTCGCCATCATTGCAGTTATTGTCCTGGGTGCCATTGCATGTGAAGGTCACCCCCTCAATGCACTGGCTTCTGTACTGTACGTATGAGCCATCAATCTCCTGCATTGTAACATGTTGGTGTCCTGAATACCCTTGCATGTGAAGCTCACTCCCTCAATGCACTGGCTTCTGTACTGCACATGAGAACCATCGATATCCTGCATTTGATGCAAGAAACTGCTGTTGAGTCAATTGATCCATTTCAAGTCAATGTTGTGCTGGTCGCCATGATGAGCATGGATTGCCATGTGGAAATGACAGTGTCACTGTACTGATGAATGCACCCTACATCTGTGTCAATGTTATGTAACACAACAAGAGGTGGTGTGACAGGTAGCATTGCTTGTGCTGCTGTTGATGCTTCAGTGGGCTTGGCTCACTGTGATTTGTTGTATAATGAAGCAAACAGGTAGCTGAATGCATCCCATCCCATCCCATATCATCACCCCAGATCACCCCACATCACATCACATCACATCACATCACATCACATCACATCACATCACATCACATCACATCACATCACATCACATCACATCACATCACATCACACCATGTCACACCACATCACATCGCATCACATAACATGACATGACATCACATTATGTCTTGGGTGCAACTTCATCCTCAAGCATCGCATCACATGTGCATATGGTTTCAGAGCCGTACCACTTGATTGCAGGCTCCCAGCCTGCCAGCAAAGAGCTGAATGCCAATGATGGCAAAGATGACAAACTCAAATAGCCCAGACATGGCCACAGAGCTGATGGGTGGAATGGACCTCACCAGCGCCAACACCACTATCTGCATGCCCTGTGTGACACACACCCACTGCTACTGAGTAAGTAACAGACAACAGATTGCAGCAGACTCAATGCAAAAACTTTCTTCAGCACCATAATCTGCATGGCGCGTGTGACCCACACCCACTCAATGAGTAGCAAAACAAGAGTTGGTGTAGACTCAATGCAACAACACTCTTGCCCTGCATACAAGGAGCTACTCAGGACTGTATGTACCTGACTCTAGAAGAAGACACATGCTTGATGAATGAATAAATCTTGCCCTACATGCTTGTTCAGAGTGTCATGCGAGCCGCTTTCACTGGCCTTTGCATTTGCTTGAGGTATGAACATTCCACGACCCACTAGGAGGAGGAGCAGGAGCAGTAACATCACATCTTCAGCCAAGCAACTAGGCTGTACAGATGTGCCGGGATTGTCAGCAGTCTGGTCAAGATCAGATTGACATTTTGAAAACGCGTGAGTCACCTTGAATCTGGAGATCATCCTGAGGGGCCGCAGCACACGCAGCAGCCTGAGCGCCTTCAGAATCCCCACATGATTGTTGGGACTGGCAGTCGAAATGATCGAAGTGATGACCACCACGGCATCCAACTGGTTCCAGGGGCTGCGCAGATATGCCCCAGGATGCGCCACAAGCCCTAGGGCCACTACCTGCAGCCAGATTAGGACACCATCGTCTACTAGCCCTAAGGCACAATCTGCGACCAAGTCAGAACATTGACGTCAACTAGCCCTAGGGCCACTACCTGTCACCAAGTATGAAGTAGTTGCAGCAGGCTACAAAAGATACATTGGCAGATGCTGATGACTAAAATCATGCAGCATGAGTCACAACAGGAAGTTGCTGCAGAAGCTGCCAGAACACTTGGATGCAGCACTGCTACATACTCAGTACAGTGCTGGCACACCAAGTCGGTGTCAGGATCCCACCTTGAGACACATCTCAAGACTGAAGCAAGCCACAAAGATGAGGTCACAGATGGTGATGACATTAGCCAGGCGGGATGAGTCATCCAGGGAGGGCGTGTCCAGCGCCAACAGCACGCTTGACAGCAGGACCAGCATCAACACAAAACCCTCGAAGTAGACATTTGTGATGACGCGCATGCAGAAACGGCGGATCAGGCTGCGGTCTGTGAAGATCCCAAGGGACCTGCAACATGTGCCAAAACGGTGTGCTCTCAAATATGTGCGAAGCAGAGGAAGATTGGAAAGCAAAACCATGCCAGCACCCATGTAGTTCAATGACTACTGTGTGGTTTTAGGTGTGATCAGGTGGTTGTCTGTGATGAGGCATTTCCATGGGAAAAAAGGCAAGCAAAGGCAAGGCAAGGTGAGGTAAGGTAGGGTAATGTAAGGTAGGGTAAGATACGGAAAGGTAAGGTAAGGTCAGGTATGGTATGGCAAGGTATGGCACGGTAAGGTAGGGTAAAATCAGGTAATGTAGGGTAACCATGACCATCAGCATGCTGTCTGTAACACCTTTCAAATATGCTAGATCCAATGCCTGAGCATGTAGCAGGACTGTATTGACAAGTCAGTCAACGCAATACAAGTGCTCGCATGTGCATAGTGCAATGTATCTGATTGTCAGACACGCTGGCTGCATTGTGTGACTTTGCACACAAAAGGCATGTTGTTACTGTGCATGATGAGCTTGCATTGAGCCTTCGGCTTGTTGGTGTGAGGCAGCTTGAGCTGCAGGACATCAACCTGTCTGTCTGAGCCAACAAAAATGGTTTGCCCTAGGCCTGCTCTTGTAGACAGAAGCGTGTGTAACAATGCAGGTTGGGGTTGTCTCAACAAGCAGGGTGCAGTTTTGCTTTGTATCTCAGGGTAAGTTATGCAGGGGCGGTTCCTATGCAGCTACAGATGCTCAGGGATGAGAAGCTACGTAGGGGTACAACAGGGGCAAGACAGGAGCGTTTACAATGCAGTAATCTTTGCTCAACAGTATGTGAGGGGCTACACAGGGGTGTGATAGGACCAAGAAAGGGGCGCTTATCATGCAGCTACAGTTGCTCAGGGGTATGTGGGAAGTTACGTAGGGGTATGACAGGGGTAAGGACAGGGGCATTGACTATGCTGTTACTGTTGCTCAGGGGTATGTGAGAAGTTATGCAGGGGCAGAGAGGGGTCAGTAGTGTTGCTCAAGGGTATGTGACAAGTTATGTAGGGGTACGACAGGGGTAAGACAGGGGCCTTTACTATGCTGTCACCGTCGCTCAGGGGTATGTGAGAAGTACGCAGGGGCAGAGAGGGGTCAGTAGCATTGCTCAGGGGTACGTGAGAAATCACGTAAGGGTATGACAGGGGCAAGACAGGGGCTCTGACTACGCTGCTACTGTCGCTCAGGGATAAGTGAGAAGTTCTGTAGGGGTACGATAGGGGTAAGACAGTGGCGCTTGCTATGCAGTTACTGTTGCAGCTACTGTCGCATAGGGTTATGTGAGCGGTTACGTTGGGTTTATGACAGGGGCAGGACGGGGTTACTTACACGTAATCGTAAGCTGCATAGGCTTGGGCAACAGCCCCTGCAAAGCCTGCCACCTCCAGGGACTGGGCTTGTCCCGGGTCTGTCTGTCCGTCTGTCAGTGCTTGATCATCAGTCATTGCGGCGGCTGCCAGCTGTATATTGCTGATAGATGCTTGTTCTGCATCAGCACAAGATCAGATTGTGACTGAAAAGATTGACGTGACATCAAACGACTTGGCACATGCTGCCCATTACAACGTGTATCATCAGGTCACTGCCTGTACTGTAACTATGCTGCTCATCTCATTGACTCCCAAAATGATCGGTGCCTAGAATCGGCCAATTGCAAAACATGTAAAAACTGAACCGTATTTAACTTCCCCCCCCTTCTTGTGGGGGGGGGGGGGGGGGGGGAGGGGGGGGGGGGGGGAGTGAGGGTCAAAAGATAGGAAACTTCACCTTTTGTATATGCTTGTGCCGGGTGCACCTTAACCGCCATAGCTGCCTGGATTGCAGTGGTCTGATCTGCTGTGACGCACTATTTTCTATCACAACTTACATATGGTCACGTACACGGCATTCATGTGTACGTAGCTGTGTCTGTAAGCAATTTGTGAAAAATTACAAGGGCACACGCAGGTCAATCGCAGTGGAGAGGTGACTTTGCATTACTGTGTACCTGTGGTCTGACCTGATAGTATGCCTGCTGGAAGTAACGGTGCATTACTATCCACACTGCCAGCTGTCTCCATTCTGCTTGCCAGCCCACCACTGCTATGGTGGGTTAGTCCACTCCTGACTGCCACTTCAGCCAGGTCGTCGTCCTTCTTCATCAGCGCCGGCAAGAGCCTCTTGCTGTTGCTCAGGGCGCTCAGCAAACCCTTCTTGGACAGTAATCTGGGCTGTTCCAGGGGAGGTAGTTGATGAGTATGGGAGGGCGTAGGGTTTGGGCTGAGGGTTTCTGGAACCCATTCGCTGCTGCTCATCCCACCACCAAGCAGAGCAGCCTGGCTGTTTACCCTCGAGGTGTGGTCTTCTTCTTCGCTGTGAGTGGATGTCAGGTCATCCACATTGTCACTGTTCTTCTGCTTCCCTAAATTGCCTGCGACTTTGCGTTTCAGCATGTCGTCCCACATCTTCTTCTTCCCGTCCAGTTCAGCAGAGTGTTTCCCACCATGCAGGTTCCCTCCATCTTCTGCATCAGCCATGTGCACATGTTTGCCGCCTTCTGTATGACCCCCATCCCTCTTCTTCAAGAGACGCTGGATGCCAGCCTCTCCATGCTGGTTGGCATCATCAGCTGCATGCTTGCCTGCTTCCAAATCAGTCATCTGTACTAATCTGGCAGCTGCCTGCACATCTTCTGATGTGGCATCATCTGTACGGTCATCCTTGTCAGCATCTGGGCCCTTAGTCAGGTGCAGTCTAGACAATGCACGGCCCTGCAGTGGCACAGCCAACAGTCATACGACTCATTCAGCATTCAAACTGAAGTGGTATGAACGCTGCCATAGCTGCTGCAAACAAAACATCTCCCTGAGTAGTATTTGGCTGACGGTGAGCTAATGCACGTGTCAAACTTTGTGCCACATGCTACAAGATTACAGTCACATCAAGTGTGTGATTGCTTGGGGACAGTGGCATCAATGGCTATTTTGATGATGATGATGATGATGATATCTTATGCTGTGCTCAGCTGAGCCATGTGTGAGGTTAAACTGGAAAGATAGTACAGATATAATGGATACTGGAGTGGACTTGCCTCTTGCTTGACAATGCTGCTGAGTCGTCTCGCAAGGCTAGGCAGCACCAGCTGGGGGGGTTCAGGGGGTTCCAGGTGGGGTGCATCATCCTGGTGGCCTGCTCCAGAGGGGGGGCTACCCAGGGGGGATCGGGGCGGCCCTCCCTCTCGCGGGGTCTCAGCATAGGGATCAAAGCCTGTGCCGCTGTTCCTTCTGAATGGTGAGAAGGGCACCGGCAGCAGGAATCGTTTTTTGGAGAAGGTAGCAAAGAGACCTGCAGCATATACGTCACGCCTATATGTTTAGGGTTTTGAATTTAGACAATGACCTATTTCTTAACATTTCAACATATTTAGTTCAAGTCCTAAACCCAAAGACATGCTCATCATCCATGAGACGTTGACGCCTTGTCTGTCAATAGTATGTAATAAGCCGCATGACTGAATGTTTCTGTAGCGAAAGTGACACTGCCAGTGATCATGATGTGAGTTAGCTTAGTTGTCAAATTGCATGGAGGGTTGGACAGAAAAGATTTGCTTGAGATCCAAGGTGTTGCTGCCTCATAGCTTTGAAACGCTATGACTTTCAGTAACGTGTGAATCCAACAGAGCCCAGCAAAGCGCCTACGTTACACTGACTAATAGATGGCCAGGCAAATGCGTGTTGCAAAGATGTTGGGCGTCAAGTGCATTGCCATGCATGTTAAAGGCTGTATTTACAGTGGCTGAGAGTGTGGCTGCTGCTGCAAAACCTGCCAGCTTTGAAGCTGCACCATCTGAAACTGACTGTGATGTCAAATGTGATTAGCTGTTGCAAGCTTAAGCGCGTTGCACTTGCAGCTGAAGTCCAAGGATGTGTTGGTGAATTTGCTTACATTGCAATACAAAAAGCCGTCATGAGCCCTCAGATCAGAGCATTCAACAAAACTTATTGCAGCATCCAGGATGGCAAATTGTGAGTTCAGAGGTTCCATGCGCAAGCGGCACGCTTCTGACGTTGTGATATGCATGGCACAATATGGTGAGGTTGCAGAATACACCAGACGTGTGAAAGATGCAACTACCCGTTGTGCGTAAAGCGCAAAAGCGAAAAAGCTTGGTACGCAAAACCAAGCGCAAAAAAGGTAAAGCTTGGTCTTGCATATGACGTCATTTCTCATGCGACGTCGGGGAATCGAACCCCGCCCAATTGCTTGGAAGGCAATTATGCTAACCACTACACCAACGCCGCTGTTCAGCGGAAATCAGGATGCAAGTCATTTGGTGGTCGACCGCTCAAAATTTGCGGTTGTATACGGCGATGGCGGCAAGCCCAGCAGTAATGCCCCTACCTGTCCAACATTCACAGACCATGCGTATCAACATTGCAACATGCGTGATGCACACATAGGCTTCACCAAGCCTGACAGGGCAAAGCACAACCTGCAGCAATCTTTGAGAGCCTGCATATGCCAAGATGCATGCGCACGCCTGGAGACATGGCTTCCAAAGATGCTTCAAGCACATACCTCGAGCTCCTGAGCTGGCAGTCTTCAGCGGTCCTGCCTGCTCATCTTCTTCTTGAGGAGCAGCTTGCTGAGCAGCCTCTTGCCTGGCCATTGACTGCTTCATGATTTCAGCCTCTTGATCCATCTGAGTCTTCACCACCTGCATTCATTTTATTTCATTGATTCATTCATTCAAGCATTGATTCAAACATCGATCCATCCAGCCGTCCATTCATTCAGTCAATTACGTGTGTTCTCCTGGGATGAGGTACACACAGTCCTGCGTAGCTTCCCTGTGTCAAGCCCTGTTTTGGCAGTCAGCATAGCAGCAATGACATGTGCTGATGTGCACAGCACACAGTCGAAGGGAGGCAAAGAAGGGTCAACTAAGCAGCTGCACACCAAAGGCGCCTTGTCAGAAGGCAGCTTTCCAGGAGAAAGAAGGAGGGAAGGAAGGAAGGAAGGAGGGTTCTGTGCACAGCTGCCAACAGTGCAGTCATTACCAGCAGAGCATCAAGCCGGTGAGGAAATGAACTTTACTTCTTACAAAAGGTGCTCGAAGGAAGTTCTCAGAAGTATCAACATTTCTGCTCTAAATAGTGTAACCCCTTCGGTGTGAATCATAAGAGATCAAGAGAGACTGTTCTGAAGCACTGGAAATACCTGTTGGGGGACATAAGACTGCAGGTATTTTCAATGCTTGCTTACGCTGTGCTTACAGTCATTGCGCACCAGTACAGACCATATGCACTCTGATGTGCATGCTTTCTTGACAGGCAGGAAGTGCAACTGCCAGTCCTCGAAAGGCAAAAAAGCGTACCTGCCAGTCCTCGAAAGGCAAAAACACGTACCTGCCAGTCCATTGATAGGCCAAAAGTGTACCTGCCAGTCCTTGGAAGGCAAAAAGTGTACCTGCCGGTCCTTCAACAGGCAGAAAGCACACCTGCCAGTCCTTGACACCATAGGTCGAGTCCAAAGACACCAACCAGCGGCGCATGCGCAGGACATTGTGGTAGGCCCCAGGTTGAGGCGCCTGTCCACGAACCAGCTTGGTGAAGTTGTGCATGTGCTCAAAGTCCCGAGTTCCTGACTGCCTGTAGTTCCATTACACAGCATGAGCGTGCAGCCCTAGGACATTGTGATGCACCTCGGGTTTGAGGTTCTTGCCAATACACCAGCTTGGTGAAGCTGTGCATGTGCTGAAAGTGCCAAGTGCCTGCCTGCCTGTAGTATCAACACATAGCATAAGCCTTGGCAAAGGCAAAGTGTGCAGCCTCAGCAAAGTGTGACGCACACCAGGTCTGAGGTTCTTGCCAATACACCAGCTTGGTGAAGTTGTGCATGTGCTGAAAGTGCCAAGTGCCTGCCTGCCTGTAGTATCAACACATAGCATAAGCCTTGGCAAAGGCAAAGTGTGCAGCCTCAGCAAAGTGTGACGCACACCAGGTTTGAGATGCTTGCCGATACACCAGCTTGATGAAGTTGTGCATGTGCTGAAAGTGCGTCGTGCCTCATTGCCTGTAGTATCAACACATAGCATAACCCTTGGCAAAGTGTGCAGCCTGAGCAAGGCGTGACGCACAGCAGGTTCGAGATGCTTGCCAATACACCAGCTTGATGAAGATGTGCTGGTGCTGAAAGTGCCAAGTGCCTGCCTGCCTGTAGTACGCACACATAGCATAAGCCTTGGCAGACACAAGTGTGCAGCCTCGGCACATTGCAATACTGTGCAGGATGAGCCACACCCCAGACTTTAAGTTACCACTGGTGAAACTGAACAAAGGCAAACATGAAAGTGCTTGGTGGTGGAGAGTATGATGTGCTCTGCTGGATTATGTAGCAGCTCTGATGCTGGTGTGTATGCGGTCAGGGACATGGGGCCAGAACGCCAGATGCTTAGCATGCAGAAGCTGGTACACCAACAATCAGTTGGGATACGGCCTGGTGTTTAGTCAGTATATATATCAAAATTCAAGACTCCTCTCTCAATGGCCGCATTTTAGAACGAGAGGCTGCCCTGAACAGTTGACCAGAATCACCACAACTGATGTGACTGGCATGAGTGCTTGATGATGTTGTGCAGAAGCTAGGCTAGCTGTAGGTGACCAATCCAATTGACCATGGGTGACTCATCACCACCAGATGCCAGGGGAGGCGTTAGTCAGATTGCATGTGTCCAGCTGTACCTTTCCTAGATTGCCCAGCCACCTGCTACATGCATGGACCTTTTTGAATCATGCATGTCGACCCTGGCACAAGCTCTGACAGCAGAATCAAACTTGGTGCATGTGGGAAAAGGATGTATACACACCTAGGCATGTCTGGCATGAAAAACGAGCCACGTTTTGCAGCAGCTCCCAATGGAGGCGCTCTCCCACCAGGGGATGTGCCAGCATTCTCGGCTGAATTGCTTCTTGATCTCCCGCCATTCCCCTCAGGCGAGCCCAGGTGGCGGGAGCTGACCAGGGCAGAAAGCCCGCCAAACAGGGATTGGCGGGAAATGCCTCCTATGGCCTCCTGGGAACTCAGCTGCCCCCACAGAGCTTCCTGAGAGCTTCTTCTGCTGCCTGGAGGGTTACTGGCACCGCCCTGGCGGCGGGAACTGCCCAAAGCTGGCGGGGAAAGCATGTTTCTGCCCTCCCTGGGACAGAACAGTTATGTAAACGCAATGAAGCTTTTGGCGCCAAAATCTGAGGCAAACGCACATATAGGCTTGGCGTGCAGGACTAATTTACAACTCACTGTTGAGACAGTGAGGAATGATTCAGCTGTGTAAGCGGCCCAGCCTTGATATACTACAGTTTGATGAGGTCAGAGCAACATGCTGACAAGGCGTTTGAGATTTATGCTGTTGCACTTCAGCTGTTCATCCACCCACCTTTTGCAAATGATGCACTCAGGCAGTGTTGAGACGACAACAGCAACTTGCATGGCAGCTTGCGTTGCAGCCATCACATGCAGGAGAGATGTCCAACATCAAGCATGGTCAGCCAGTGCATGTGACACAGACTGACATCATCACGCAATACATAGTGACGTTCAGTGCTCGAAGGGGTGCAAGCCGCCTTACAATTGGCGGCCCTCTAGGGTTCCCATCCTGCTGGAGGGGTACGGGTCACCCCACATCATGTCTGCACTACCCCCTGCTCGGCTGCCAAACGGCACGACTTGATTGGACGCTGGGCTACGCGGAGACAATGCATCCTGCACAGATCTGCTGCTTAGTAAAGCGTGTCTTTGATGCAACAATTACTGTCAGGCGCATATGCTACCTTTGCTACTGCAGGGCAGGGCAGGGCAGGACAGGGCTGTTGGCAACAGCCCCCCAAGCAGCAAGGTTTGATGCTGTGATCTGTTATTGTATCAACACAGCAACATTGCCATTTACAAACACTCTGTCGCAGTCTTGCCATATAACCTAAGACAGCCAAACAAAGATAGTACCTGTACCTGAAGCTTGAGCAAACATTGAAACACAATCGACCAGCATGAGCAAGCATACAGGACGCCAATAGGACCAATGATAAAATGATTTAGTACGTGTGCAAGCTTTACAGACCTTAGCTAGCCAGCAGCATGACATTGTCAAACAAATGCACATTCCTTAGTGTTTGCATGCAGCATCAATCGCAAAGCATTACTGAAGCTTACCAGGTCGGATTGCTCCTCTCCGACCTCCTGCAACACATGCAACTGATCTCAAGGAGAGCACACACATGCAGACAGACACATGGCCAAAGCTCCAGTGCTGAAGTCACACCAGTTGGGTCTGATGCATTCAGGCTCTCACAAGAAAGAAGGTGGCAAAGATGGTTGTTAGGCAACCGTCTCATGCAAAGGGAAGGTGGCAAAGTATTCAGAAGCTTGCTGGTCTTGACATGGACATGATGTGTCTGTGTCAGTAAGAATGAAAAAGAACGAAGAGGTCTATGCGTGTCAGCAACCATGACAGGAGTTTGATGAGGCAGCAGCCCAGAGCCATGGAGACCAAGCCTAACACTTATTTCAGTATGGCTCACAATTACAGGGCAACAGTAACGATATGCTGCTGATCATAGCATGGTATGCATCTTGTGACAGAGCTTCCACAGCAGAGCGCATCACATTATAGCACGTTGTGCTGAGCTCATCATGCAAAGCGCAGGGCAGGGCAGCGTTTTGCAGCCTGAACTGTGCAGCAAGTTTGAAGCAGTGACAGGCAGCGCAGCAAACGTAGCACCATCACACAGCTGTGGCGTCACACCAGCACTTCATGTAGACAATCACATCATATTACGGCCCTCGCAGCATGCGTGGCAATCAAGTATCAAGCGCCAGCAACAGCCTGACTCAGCAGGCATCAGATAGCCGTGAGATCCAGCCTCCAGCGCCCTAGGGCAAACCCTAAACCCTTGTTAACAAACCCATACCTCTAAGAAAGTTGGTGATCAGGATAGCCAGGAACTGTTTGGGTGACCAATGATGGGGCGTGGGGTTTACAGGTTTTGAGGGTTAGGGTTTTTGGAAATAGATGATACCATACCTCTTGGTCCTGGAAGTTGTTGATGAGGATAGCCAGGAACAGGTTGAGCAGGATCTTGTGACCAATGATGTCCCAGGCGATCCAGAATAGGCAAGCTGCCGGCCCCACTGCTGCCATCGAGTTCCAGATGTTGCCAGTCCAGCTTTCCCCTGTCAGGGCTTCGAACAGCTGCAGGACAGACTCAGCAGCTATGGGTCATGCAATTTGCCGTGTTCAGGAGGATCAGCCTGCATGCAAGCTAAGCCATAACAGTGTCAAGGACATGTTGCGTCTTTTGTGCCGGGGCACCTTGAGGCCAATTTAGACTCCTAATGTCATATTAGCCAGGCTGAAGAGCGGCAGATGTGTAGCTGCTGTTGACCCATCACTGCACCTGTGTCATGATCAAGATCTTTAACCAATGATTATTTATCACGGTTAATCCTATGTGGTGTTTTATGTTCGGTCCAAGGGTGACGCTCCTTGAATGTGTTGCAGCAGCACTACAATTATATTGTGTTTAGATATGTTTAAAACTCTAGTGAATGTGTCTCGTGCAGTGCTGTGCTATACTCACTGTGTAGAATGACTCACTGTGTAGAATGACTCATAGAAGCTGGCGAAGCCCTTGCGCCAGGTGGCGGTGTTTGTGGGGGTGTAGTAGGGGTTGCCCCCAAACAGCTGGATACCCAGGACCATGAAGATGAAGATGAACAGGAGCAGCAGCAGCATGAAATCCCTCAGTGCCACCATACTCTGCATGGATGCAGCACTCGGATTGGATCGCATGGGAGTCAGACAAAGTCGAGACCGAAAGACAGGCAGATCCTTGATGCAACATATCAACAATTGTGCAGACGACGCAGAACAGTACAGACTGCGCTACGTGGAGATTTTGCTTGAGTTGCAAAGCAAACAACACAAAAAAGTTTTTACAGAACTTTGTTGTACCGCCACTCTGTAGATGCTCAATCACATGGATGTGAAGATTGTTCACATCATGCAAACCAACCTAAGCTGCCATAATGCACAGTTGCAGAACACACATGGTGTTTGCCAAACAAGCATGCCATGGAGTAATCAAGGGGCAACAAGCACAAAGTTGGAGTACGTCACGCAAAGAGTTTGTGGCATAAGAAGGCAACTGTAGGATTGAAATACCTCACCACAATAAAAACACCTGATACTAATTCCCAGGCATTTCTGAGTCAAGATGTTCTTCAATATGTACGGGATTGTTTGTCTAGTAGACAGTGACATCACATCTCCGAGAGCAGGATGATATGCAAGAACGCCACTGCTTACCTTGAGCACAATGTTGACAATCTTGTTGAGCCCCTCCACCTGCCGCAGCAGCTTCAGCGACCTGAAGACCCGTAGTAAGCGGAGCACCCGCAGGGAACTCACCCCGCCCCCTCCATGACTGTTAGACTTGCCTGATCACATGATACTGCGCTGAATGAATCAAGCAAAAACACACATGCAACAGAAGATGTCAATTCTGCAGCCACCCATGCTGATTACAGCAGCAATATATTTCTGCAGAAACAGGCTGACGTCTACAGCATAGGTTGTACCTTGCAGTCGTGTGAGCACCTGATTGTGTATGCTGAATTGTGCATCAAAAGCTACATACATCATGTGAGATGGTCAAAGAAGACCAGTTTGATTTCTGATTTTCGTTGAGCTCCCTCTGAAAAGAATGCAGGGCAATGCCGAGGCATGTTCTTGGCAGCATGCATCAGATGAGTGACAGCATGAGTATTGATGATAGTAACAGCAACAGGAACAGGGGACCATGACGTGAACATTGTTGTGACGGTGACAGGTAAAATTAGTGATACCGTGGTAATAGTGGTCTTAGTAAAAGTAATTGTAACAGTATTGAGAAACAGCAAGATTGATGACAACCACGCTGTTAAACATAGTAGCAATAGTAATGGCAATGACAATGGTGGTGGTGAGGGTAAGGGTCAGGGTGAGGGTAAGGGTGAGGGTAACTGTGACAGTAGTAATACCTGTGTACTGCAGGCCCAGATCCACAAGGCTTGCAATGACAATGATGCCATCTAAAACATTGAAGCCGTTGCTCCAGTAGCCCAAAATGCCCAAGGCAGCATGCTTGATTACCATTTCTATGGTGAAAAGAATGGTCAACACCAAGTTGGTTGTCTGCATGCAGCCACAGAAGAGGTGTTTCCAGTGCAACTGGTGTTTGCACAGTAGTGTTGAATGTGCGGCCTACAGCAACAATGGCAAGTCAACCGAATTGCAAGGACCACCATGAGATGGCCGCTTGCGATAGATCAGCAGTGAGATTGAACACATCTGTTAGATACATTGGCATAGCAGTTATGACCGGCACAACTGATGTCAAAAGTTGAGGCAGATCTCCTGTAGCCACTCAGAGTAGGTAAGTCCTGTCCAATTGAAGGATGCTTCCTGCACTACGGTGAATACGCAATTGTGCCATATTGAAAGTTTGTTCTGGGATGACAGTGATCTGGAATTGCCTTGGATACATTCGCAAAGGTACTTGACACATGCGCCACAAGGACAATATAGACCAGCTCAAAGCACATAACCCCATGACTAAATCATGCGTCCTCGACTGTTACATGAACAAGTTGGGATGTCGAGCCAAAAGAAATGGCTACTATAACTACAGCGCATGTGAGCTTGTGCAACATTTACAAGTTATACGTCAGGATAGCAGAGCAGCTCTCACCTCCAACGCACTGGCAAAGCCGTCTGACATGTCAGCATGGTACATTGCCATGATGACAATGTTGACGAGCACAATCAGCATGACGAAGCGGTTGAACCAGGTATCATCCACGATGCGACGTGCCACTCGGCGTGGATAGCTCTGCTCAGCCCAGGGCACCAGGTCCTCCCTTTTGAGGAGCATGGATCCCAGGAACTGGATGTAGAATACGACGTTCGCCGAGATATTGGGCGCTGCCCGGTCTCTCGCCAGGATAGCTTTCTGGTTGTCAACCTGCAGATGTGCGAGTCTGGTGAAACACCATGAACAGCAGAGACCTGATAGCCGGCACTGCTTGGGGCTGTGAGTACCTGACCCCTAGGGCAAGACGCATGGTGAGTGAGAGAGTGAGTGAGTGAGAGAGGTGAGTGAGTGAGTGAGTGAGTGAGTGAGTGAGTGAGTGAGTGAGTGGGTGAGTGAGTGAGTGAGTGGGTGAATGTGTGGGTGAGCGAGCGAGCTAGGTATTGCATGAGTGAGTGAGTGAGTGAGTGAGTGAGTGAGTGAGTGAGTGAGTGAGTGAGTGAGTGAGTGAGTGAGTGAGTGAGTGAGCGAGCGATTGCGTGAGTGACTTATTGATTGAGATAGTGAGCAAGCGAGCAAATGAGTGTGAGCCAGTGCAGCATCGGAGGTCCAAAATGGATGTCAGAGCGCGCCCCTGTCTGTTTCCTGGCAGCATGATCATCTTGCATAATCTACTACCCCCACAGCTTAAGGTACCCCACTGACAGGGGAGGCTGTAGACCCTAAACCCTAAAATCTGCAGTATGTGTGATGTCATGACACATGCATAGGATATCAGCAGAAGGGAGCTTACGTGCAGCTGAGCAAACTTGGCACTGATGACGGCCACCAACAGGTTGAGGGCAAAGTAGGTGCCGATCACGATGAGGCAGAAGTAGTAGATGACCACCACATTTCCTATTCCATCCAGAAGGTAGTACATTTGTGTGGTGGACCAACTCTCAAGCGAGACCACTTGCAGAACTTGCAGCAGCGCTCGTCCAATGTTGTCGAATGACACATCACCCTGCATGCACAACGAGACAGTCATCTGCAGTAGACAAGATAGGCATCTGCAGTAGACAAGCTAGTCATCTGCAGTAGACAAGACAGGCATCTGCAGTGGACACGACAGGCATCTGCAGTAGTCAAACAGAACCCAAAACGTCTATAATGTTTCAATCCTATGGAGACTTTGGATCTGAATTTGTATTTGGGTGAGCGCCGTTGAAGCTTGCAAATAGCTTGGGCAGAACAACATGCTGTCCAGCAAGCACTCATGCGATCACAAGATGCTCTGCCCTTGCATACATCACAGCTCAGCGATGTGGTGTTTGCATGCTTATTTGCGCTTGCAAAGCGCTTAGGCTGAGCCAGGTGAGCTTTGACACCCTCAGCGCTGAAGCTGCAAGCCATACATGAGCATGCGAGTACCAGATATCCAATTTGTCAAGTCCGAAGCAGACGTCAAGACAGCACCAGGCATAGTTTATTGATCTATCTGTGGTCACTCTGAACTGCTTGCCCTATGCTGAAAAAGGGCCCATGGGCCCAACGCACAACGAGCTTTTTCAACCTTGTGATTGCTTGAACATGCAATGCGACACCCAGCAGTATCACATGAAAATGCTTCTGGGTTCCTGTCTGGAAGCCTGGGACACATGGGTATACTTCTGGGTTCCTGTCTGGAAGCCTTGGACACACATATGCTGCCTCAGGCCTGACATGAAGTGCTTACGTAGAAGGCCTCGTAGTCTCCATTCAGACAGACATAGCCAGCACCGCAGTCGTAGGTCCCAGAGGACTGCACAGGGTTGCACACTTGGTCTGTCATGTTCTCTGGCACCGCCTCTGGTTGCAGTGTTGATGGGTCCAAAGGGTGACACCTGCCCAGTAGCCTGCACATACACACTGACAGATCAGACATGGGGTCTACTGCTGCAATCCTTTTCCTCTGGCACTGCTGCAGTGTTGCCAGATCTAAGGGGTGACGCCAGCCTGGTAGCCTGCACATGCATACAGACAGGTGGCGCAAGGGCACTGTAGCTTCATACCAAGTCAGCACGTAAAGCTGATCTTCGTCTTTTTGATTGCAATGTTGATGTGTCCAGTGGGTGAGACCTGCCAAGCAGCCTGCACACACGCACATACAAGTAGTGCATGGGTGTTAGCATTGCCAACTTTGTTGTCTGAGCTATGGTTGAATGTGCTGGTTACTAAGCAAAATTGTATACACAATGCCCTATTTGATTAACATCCGCGTGGGTATTGGGATATGGTGGTGATGGTTGCCATGAGGCACAGCTGCCAAGCAAGCTGGTTCACACAACTGCACAGACTGAGCATCCATGTCTGAACATGTGAGGCTCAGAGCAGCCTGGGCATACCCCCATGTGACACAATGCGCATGCTCACATTTGGAGGTGCTCAAGTGAAGTTGCATGCTCACATGTAGAGGGTGCTCAAATGAGTTCAGTTGAGACAGCACGGCGAAATTCATGCACTGCACTGCAAGAGCACATAAAGCAGCACCACTCCGGTCTGCCGCCTTAGGAGGCTCCTGTTGTGATCGCTGAAAAGCGTAAACTTTTCTTTAAAGCAGCACCAATCCCCCACAACAGGCAACATGGGACAGGCAGAGCAAGCATTGGTCCTTGCTGTTACACTGCTGCTCCTGCTACACCACTGATAGCTGCTGCAAAATGTGCCTGATCAGCTTCGACTGTTTCCCCCTGTGTCAGTCTTGCGTCAATTTGTTCATGCAACACATGTGTTGCTTGCTCAGCTTCTACTGTTTGTTCCTGTCTGAATCTTGCTTCAATTTGCTCATGCAAATCATGTGTTGCTTGTACCTGGTACCAAGGATCATGCAGGGGAACCAAGTGTCAGACAATTTAAATTGTTCACCTGCCCATGAAGAGCTGCATGCCTATGATGCCGAAGACGAAGAAGACCCATGCCAGCAGCAGCACCACATCCAGAAGCAGAGGAATGGCGGAAATTAGGGTGCTGACCAGCAGCCGGATTCCTGGATGGGCGCTGATGGTGCGAAGGGGCCTGAGGGCTCTGAAAGCCCTAAGACTGGAGACATCGGTGGCGTTCCCCGGTAAGTATGGGGTGTAACTGGTAAGAGTGGTGATGAAGTCCAGCCAGCTCCAACCATTCTTCAGATATGCTACATGCAATAGTCAACACCTTCTTACACAGGCGACTTACGTGTAAGGTGGCCTGACCTAAGCAATTTGCCAATGCCTGCTGACAGACTGAAGGGGCAGCATTTTTAAGGCATACAGCTGCAGGACTTGCCTTTCAGCACACTGTTGTGAGCCTTTTGGCGTGCTACTGTGAGGGCAGCATCAAGGTCAACTGGTGCAAGCAAGCAGCTGCTGAAAGGCTCAAAGGCAAGCTGAAAGGCAGGCCTCACATTACATTGCCTGACAGCTTGATCGGAAACAGGGAAGAACAACCAGTGCAAGCAAGCAGTTGGTGACAAATGAAAGGCAACATGCATGTGATGCTACCCATCAGTATGATAGGCACCTAGGGACCTTCAAGGCTCACCATTTGGACCAATGATGAAGTTCTTGGCAATAGACTGCAGTACCACCTCGATGGTGAACGCTGCTGTGAAGAAGTAGTTGGCATTGATTATCTGCATTCCAGCACACCATTACTGATGTATTGAAGACACTACAAAACGATGGTTCTGAATGTTCTGAACGGTTGTGCAGGATCAGCAGAGGCGCACATGGCAGCTGACTAATGCCAAGCTCAAAGTGTGTGCTGGCAGCTGCATGACAACACAGGGGTGTTGAAAACCGTGATGCCAGGCAGAAAATGTGTAGATGGACATGCGTTGAACTGCTTGGAGATATATATGTTGCATGCTCATACACAGGCAGGCCCTGCAGCCCTTACTAAGAAGTGTATTGCGGTTTTGATGATGATGGTGATGAAAACATGCCTTGGCTGCAATATGAATGATAACAATATAGGAAACATCATTGCTTTGAGTTGCAGACACCATTAGGAGAGACGATGGTCTGACCATGAGCACTTCTTAAAATTAACAATTATGCAATGTTCAGTCACAGCACAGTCACGCGTGGCGCAATGCGCCACAGAAATTAGGGTTTAGTCGAAGGCCCTAAGCCCTAAACCCTAGACTTGAACTATCACTCATGCTTGTGGGGAACCACAGTACCCAGTTCTTTATTATGCAGGTCACGCAGCGATCTGACTTTTGCTGTGGCAACAGGAAAGGAGAGTGCGTGTTGGGCTGCTGCGCATAGCAGTCATTGATGGATTCTTGCAAGACTAAGCTGAGGTCAGATGCTCTGAATTGCTAATTATTCATGGCCTTCTGGAAAGTACCAGGCTCTGTGACCTCTTCTTCGTGTTGTCAGCAACTTCGCATTCTAAGTCAGGGGCGGGGCCAGGACACGGGTCAGGGGAGGTAAAGGGAGAGGGACTCTTATCATTGCATGGGTACTGCCAGAGGCCTAGAGCCTGCCCACAGGAATACAATCTGCCTGTCCATGATACGGTGAAGTAGCCTCCAGGGGCAGCATGCACACCCATTGCCACTAACACTTGCCAGCACACAAAAACACAACCTGGAAATGGTCATGGCTTGTTGTACACTGTCAGTCTGACAGCCAGGACAAAGTCCATGCTGCCACTGCAGCTGACAATCAGAGCTCCTGTCATGATTGCCTGATGGCAAATGATTCTCTTGTTCTTTGCGGTCAGACAGCAGGAAACGACGCACCCTTTGCCACTTGGGGTCGCCGGCGCACTCAGGCTTGTTTGCAATCTCCACCTCAGTGTCACACTGGGGATTGGCGATGGCCAAGAAAACGCAGTTGGCCATGATGATAGCCAGAACCAGGCGGTTGAACCAGGGGTTTTCCACTATCAGGATTGCCAGCTTCCTGACTGGGCTGGTGCGAGCAAAGACACAGAAGGACAAGTCTCGCTGTTGCGCCTGAAGCAAACAAAGCGTGTGTGAGGACATCTCAGGCCTAACAAGTGTGGAGCTAAGTGTGGGGCTCTAGAGAAATGCTGGCTCTAGAGAAATGCCATGTGCTTGGTTGGTGCAAACAAAGACACAGACGGGCTAGTGATTCTGCTGCGTTAGCAGTGGACTCGTCAGGCAACTCAACATAGTTGGGTTTTTGCAGCTGAGGCTATGAGCAATGTGCAGGTGTGGTTTGCCTTTGTGTTAAAGGGCAAAAGGCAGTTGCAGGAAGGGAACAGCCAGGTTAGCAGTTTTTGTGATGTGCTTGGTGCCATCAAGGCAGGGGGTTTTGTTTCTGTGCATGCAGCCGCAGAAGCAAATCAGGGTTTGGAGAGAGTGCCGTGCTGCAGCATGTAGGCTCAAGGATTATGCTCAGCAACTTGCATGCTGCACACACAGCTCAACCTAGACAGTTGTTCAAGATGCAACAAAGCACCTTGTCCCACAGGATCTTGCGCTTCAGGCCAAACTTCTTGTGTTCTTGCAAGAAGGTGGAGTGCGTCCTACTAATCAGGGAGGTAGCAACTGAGGTTGCTCTACTGACTGCAGAAAAGTTGCTGTGGGTACGTTGCATTTGCGAGCCTGACGCCAGACTGGCGTTGGAGTCCTCTGCCAGGTCCTTGTAGGACCAGCCTTTGGGACTCTGCAAAAAACAGCTTGCCGGTGGATACCGTCTTGTGTAGTGGCAAACACGGTGCAGCGACGCGCCTATGAGCTCGGCACTGCCCACAAGCTAACGATGTGGCGACAGATAGAGCATCACCTGCTGGTCTTGCTCAGCAGCCCAGCGTTCCTGATCAGCCAACTCCATCTTGTCTTGTCACCTTCTTACGACGACCCCATAAGTGTTATGCTCTGCCTACATTGCTGTCAGTTCACTTGGTATCGTACAATCAAGCCGTCACCCCAAACTCGCATGCTCTTCTTGCACAAGTCTCTGAACGTAAGGGCTTTACGTGCGTTACATAGCCACTTTGACCAGATTCCAGCTCATGGTGGTGCTGCACTGGTGCAGTTGTGGAACGGGTGGAGAGCTACAAGTATTTGGGGCTTGTCGTCCATGCCACTAAGAAATTGACCTTGGGACAGATGCTCTGGGGGCTACGGCAAGAAAGGCTCTATTTGCTATGAGACGGCGACGTGCACTTCTGGGCATACGAGATCCAGCTCTGCAGTGCAAGCTATTTGATACTCTGGTGTTACCTGGAAGTTACACGACGCTCTTCTGGACTCAGCTCCCTGTTTCAGATGAGGGGTTTTATGAGGTGCAGCAATCTGAGCACAGTCGCAGAGGACGCTTAGCTTGAGGTCCTGACGCCACTTTGAGCGGCAGGTCTGCTTCTATTGCTCTACTTGATAAAGATTGCGCTGAGGAGCGTGATTGTCTCCTGGCTTGCGTGCTCAGTGCAGAAACGCGTTTACAGCTAAAAACAGCTCGGTGTGCAGAGCATGGGCGAAATCACATTCAAGATACGGCAAGGCCAAGAGGCCAACATGACTGTTGTGCAATATGATAGTCCTCTGAATGTTACGCAAGCAAAGCAAGCCTTAAAGGAGGAAGACAGAAGCTGGATTGGCGCCCTGCAAGAAGAGGGCAGCTCAAAACGAGTGGGTGACCAGCAATTGAAGCCAGACTTATCTTACATTCTTACACTGCAACGTCAAGCTGGTGAGTGCTATTTGCTCTTGTTACTATTTTGACTTATGGGTTTGAAGAATGCAGCCTCACAGCCTCTTTTGTGTCTTGCGGAAATTGCTGTTGACTTCTCTGCATACCCGGCTTGCATGCATCTTCACCTTGCTTATGAGAAGAGTCAATGCAGCCTCTCAGCCTCGTTTGTGGCTTGAGGGTATGCTGTTGGTCTAACAGCATATCTAGCAGGCATTGTCACACAGCGGTACAGCAGAATCAACACAGCCTCTCGGCTTTGTCTGCAGCTTGAGGCATACCAAGCTTGCCTACATCTGCACAAAGCTTAGCAGATTCAATGCAGCATCTCAGCCTTGTCTGTGGCTTGAGGCATACCCAGCTGTCTGCATTTGCAGAAAGCGTTTGAGCAGAATCAATGCGTTTTGCAATTGTTATGCAGGTCAAATCGCAGTCACACAGGTAGGCTGCCCAACCAACATGAAATTTCTCACATCTTTGCTTCTGTGTTTGCGGCATGGCAGACAGCGTGTGATCCTGTCTTGCTGCAATGGACTCGTTGCACCTTCTCGGCCGTGCGATTGCTGTCTTTGACTGCATTTCTCCTGTTTTGCAGTTCAAGAAGATTTCCACGCAGCTTTTCGCGAGAAGCTCAAGCTTTGCCACAATAACAATTTAGACGCAAAGGCAATGACACGTTTGTTACTCACCTTTCCAAGACAGATGCAGGCAGCTTCTTTGACTTCGATTGACCCATATGTTGCCTTGGACCTCTATCAAAGGACCAAAGATCTACCTGGCACTGAAACATGTGTGAACATGGTAGAAGAAGGTCACATCAGCATCAACGGCCCATGGTTGTCCAGCCACCCTGACATAGTGACAGCAGTGGATTTGGACAAGGGCAGCTCGCTGGCATTCAAGCTCTTGCCACCTGCGTCCCAAGAACAGAAGGATGCAGCACAATGTGAGAAGCGTGTTGTGAGTCTTCTTCGACTTGACACAACGCCGGTGGACAGTGCACTTGTGCCTACACAGATACATAGTGTCAAGGTGTCTTCTGGTCACGCCAAAAGTTTGCAGTTGGGAGCAGGTTCCTATGACGCCTTAAAGATGCCATGGTACACAGCAAGCTTGCAACAATTGCCACAGCTCTCACATGAACTCCTGTGTAGAGGCGGACGCCGCCTGCAGCAAGCTGTGACAGCTATGCATGAAGTCAATTTGTTGCAGACCGACTTGAAAGCAGCAAATGTATTTGTTGATACATCTGGTGCTTGGTTTCTGGGAGACTTGGGAGCCTCCAACCTCTTTGGAGACAAGATCAGGTTCTTCACAGAGGTAACGTTTTGGATTGCTACTTGATTGCCACATGGTGCACCTATGCGGACATGTGCACTCTGCAGTTCTGATCAGTGCTGTATGCGTGTCCTATGCTGTAGACGTGTATGGGTTGTTTTGGGTCAAGCCTTGTCGTGAGCATAATGCAGTAAGGTCTGTTCATGTTTTATGCGGGCTATGTACCCAGGCGACATCAAATTTCAGCAAGCAGATCCCAAGTATGATTGGGGCTTGCTGGTGGTGCTGTTGGCAGTTGAAATGGACAAGAAAAACTGGAATCAGCTGTGCGGCGACACTGAGCCACAGAAGATGATTCTTCAGCGTGTATAGCAGAAGTACAAATCTGACCATCAGGATCTGCAAGCTTTATTTGATGAGCTGGTTGTTGCTGCAGGCTGGGATCACGCCTGAGCAACAGGCAGTGCTCATTTTTGCTTGCAAGAAGCATGCTTGGGCAACATTTGCACTAGATATATTACAGGCCAGGAGTCTCAAGGGCTCCTGCTGAGAGAGCAAACCTGCATTGAAGCACGTTTTGCATAAATGCATAACAAATACCCAATGACTTCATTGCAACGGACAGATTTGCAAATTGATACGCTTGCAGTTAGTGATGTACGTGGCAATTCAGAGGCAGGAAGCAAAAGCTGTAGCACCTTCGACGTATGAGCAATCAAATGGACAGTGAGCTTGTATATCATATGGGGAGCATTTACATTACATTTGCATGGCATTCTGAAATCGTCAGGCGGATGCCTGGTCCTGGCGCCTTCGAATTCGAATGCGGATACAAGGAAGAAGAACGGCTCCTGTGCCTCTTGTCGATTCTGGTGATGCTACATGCCGTTAGGTAGACAGCAGAGCAGCTAACATGCTCACGTGTACAATGGATCATAGAACAAGCATTGCAGGTATGACTACCATACTACGTATAACTGCCTGATGAGACTGCCTTGCACTAGTGAGACACAAGACTGGTACTGACTGCTCAGGCTGCTGCTTTCTGATTACAGTAATGCAGCTTGTGCATATGCCCACCCCACAGCTGCCTTGAAGTCACCCATCGTCACAATCGTCTCAGCTGTCAAGGTATCGCTGTCTGTCTTGGCTGTCTTGCCTGCAAGAAGCCTTACGCCTTCCCTGAGCTGATCCAGACTCAGCTGAAAGTGTTGCGCAATGTGTGTCATCAAATTGACAGCCTGTGCAGCAGAGGCCCCTGCACCAACGAGGGACTCGATGAGCTGAGGCAAGTGCATGTTCTTCTTGTGCAAGTGAGTATTCCGCCTGCTCAATGACATGTGCTTGTGAGTCTTGATCTCCAGCAGCCTCTGAGCAATGGTGCTGTTTGCAGGGCCAGAGCACCACTCTTGCCAAGCCAGCAAGACAGAATTGAAGCTGCCACTGGTGTCATACAGCGAGGGTGCTTGGATGAGGCTGGCTCTGGAGCGCTCTGTTCCTGAAGCAGGCGTTGTCACTTGTGTCAATGAGCCCGGCCTGGTCAGTACCCCTCTCACGCTGTCTTCTTGCACATCTGCAGCATTTGCGCTCATTGCTGAAATGTTTTCAGCAATGAGTCTGGCAACTGCTTCTGGTTCACCAACTGCTGCGCCGCCACAGAAGTGCTTCAGACAAGCCTGCATGTCTTGCAGTATGTCGCCCATGCCGGCAGAAACGTCTAGCTCTGCTTGCTTGTTTGCCTTGTTGTGACTGGACCAGACTTGCTTCGCAAATTGCGAATACTCTTGAGTGACCATGATGCTGGCTACAGCTGGCAATTGGTGTAAGATGTAGGACATGCCATACCTGCAGGTCACACTTGACATTGCACACATTCTTTTCATTTGGCGTTCAGTCCAGGTTCTCATACAAGTCCTGTCATCTTGCACATACCGTTCTGTTCTGAACGGCAGGTTCTGCCAAAAGCAAATGCCAGCATACAAAACAGTTTGCAGGAAGCCCTCAGCTGCTCTGTCAGATACCCTATCCTCTGCTTGGAATTTGGCAGACTGAAGCCTAGCATTCCTTGCTTTGACATACTCAAGGATCATGCGCACTTCTGGAAACAGGCTGTCAATCCACTCATCAGGCACTGGAACCTGCAGGTCAACTACAGTGTCATGGAGCGCACTAAAGATACAAGTCCAAATCTCTACATGCATACTGTCACAGCAACTTACCAAAGCTCTACCACAAAAGTGCCTCCTCATAAACGAGGTTTGGTCCCACCCACCAGCGAGTGCAAAAGCTACCAGAGCACTCAATGGATTTTTCTCCTGATAAGCTTGTTGAAGTGTCCCTGCAGTCACAAGCAGTATTGCCATTTCTGCATACATTGTGCATACTGTGTGCAAGATAATCTCGTTTTTCACCTGAAGACCAGTGCCCCCAGATAGAGAGCAGCTCACCGCTTGCGCCTTTAGCTGCTAGCAAGAGCACACCAGAGTCTCTGCACAGCAGTCAGCATGTGACATGTTTTGGATGGTGCTAAGAGTACAGCATAGATTCCTCACAGCAAGCCCACCTGAAAAGGTGAAGCACTTTAGTCTTGACCATATAATCGCCCTCAACCTCTTGCAAGATGTTCTGCAAAGGCTTTGCAAGCGCACAGCGATCTTGTTTTCTGTTTGCATGGTACAAATCCTACAAGCAAAAGAGTGGCCAGTGCGCACTGGCTGTGTGTTGTTCGAGAACAACAAGCTAGCAAAAACACACTTCTGTTCACACAAGAGCATGCAGGTGTGTGTGGAGGAAGAGAGCTCTCTTGCCTTGAACAACAGTCTGTACTCCCACCTACAGCAAGCACAAGCCAGTAAGCCCTTGTGCAGTCCTGCATTAAGGCTTGCAATGTCACATGACTGGACTTACCAGGCCGTATCATGACTCTCTATCTTTGCCAATATGTCCAGTCCTGTCCGGTTGAGGGTGAACACCAAAAGATCAGCTAATGCCCCAGCTGCATCTAGGTGAGGCTCTTTGTGCCTCACAAAGCCACTATACCTCAGCCAGCCAAAGCTATTGACCTTTCCAGTGCGGCATGCATGTTGCTTTGTATTCAGTGACACCATGGTGCAGCTTGGTACTTGCTGGCTGTTCTGTAATCTGCTTACCACGTGATTGGCTGCATTGTATGCGCACAGGATTTTGCATGGGCACAGGAGTGCATCTGACAACTGGTGTCAATGCAAGCAAGCTTGGCTTAGCATCCATAAGATCATCGCCTGCAGCACAGGGTAACTATTGCTTCAGAGCTGTTCACTGACAGACCACAAACAGCTCATGTGCTTGTCTTGCCTCTGAAACCCATTGCAGTACCGAGCAAAACCATTGTTGCAACTTTGAAACCATTCCAATGGTCACTGTGTTGTATGCAGGCATCCAAGATACGCTCAACCTCATCATGGTCTAAAGATGTTGCTGGGAAACCATCTCTCAAAGGGTCGCGCCCTCCCTACAACAATGATATTCGACAGTCAGCATGGCTTTTGAGTCATGCAGTGGCAGAAGTACATGATGTAGCTTGAAGACCTATGCGAGCTTCTGTGGTCGCAGCAAATGCCTTGCTGCTCGCTGCTCTGATCAGTGTATCTTTGCTGAAAGCCTCTCCATACGGGGGTGGTACACCTCGCTGAAGCTCGCTGCAGCAGACAAGACAACATGCATGTTCAGTGAACCAGACTCATCAAAAAGTAAACAAATGGCAAACAGTTAAAGGACATGGTGCTGTCAGAAGGGCACACCGAATCTTGGAGACTACTTTTCGAGCAACACTGATGTTTCCAAAGGGATCTTTGGAGTTCTTTGCAACGATTTCAGCCTATAGGTCCTCAAGGAACAGCACACACTCGACAATTGGATGTATTGTTGTGTCATAGCCCTTATCGTTGCAGCAAGCCTATGTGTGCAAATGTTTGTAAGGGACCAAGCAACTAAGCAACAGTGGTGACTTTGTTGAGCATGATCACTCAGACTACACTGTTGATTAACCACACTCACAATCCACTTCCAAAGAGCAGTACAAAAGCTGTCCTTTGTGTTTTTCTCTAGCTTCTCCCACAGCTCATGGTACTTCCTAGCCCAGATGTCTTGTGCACTCATGCTGCATATCACGAACACACTACTGCCGTGGCTGGATAGGAAACAAGCACCTGTTGCAGGTTGCTCTGAACGTACAGCTCGGTGTCTTTTTGCAAAGGCAAAGAGTCCTCTCCACAGTAGATCACATGCATAAGGCTTTGATGCCATCCCTTGACTTAGCTCTGCCGCGACCAGCCATAGGTAACAAGACCTCACGTGACTGTCACATACTACTACAAACTACTGCGCTAAAATGGACAACCGTCAAACGTCAATGTGCTTTCAGCAATTGGCTGGCCTTGCGATTTCATAGCTACATCTCAACATGTCAGCCTGGTGGAGACGTCCAGCATGCTCATCCTTATTGACATGTTCTACGCGATTCCGCAGCGCCGAGTTCCGTACCGGCTGCGGTGCTACCTGATGACTAAAGACCTCAACATGGTTGCAATAGATTCCGCCTAATTTGGGACGTGGCTGAATAGCCATTTATGGGTCGCCTTTGGAGGGTGGCACATGTGTTCTACATGTATTGCGGATTATTGAACACCATTGTTTGCAGTTGTATAGCCCATGGTTCCTGTCTAGTCATTGCAAGTGGCTGCCAAAGGTATGTTTGTTGATCCATTCGAGCATACATGTTGTGTAAATTGTGTGACCTGCTTTGAAATGCTTTGGTGTGTGTTGACTTGCATTGGATGCAGAAATGTTGCACATCCATGCTGCAGATGCTTGCTTCTGATACTAATTTCTTGGGTTCTGATAGTAGGCGTGGCCAAACTCCAAAGTGAAGCGGGTCTTTTCACATGAAAGCTCAATTGCCATCATGACTCAGCAAGGTCCAGCTGTCATGAAAATCTGTCAGGGCAGCAATCAAGTAAACACTGACATGGCATTTTTGAACACGTAGGAAGATATATAGACGTTCTATACCATAAGATGGCCTCTAACATTGTCTCCCAGCGTGACATGACTGTACACATGTACTTGTCGTGCAACCAAATTGGCCCGACATCAAGGATTGCAGGCAAAGACCAGCTGCAACTGCTGTTCAATGTTGCCGCCTCCTACGGTTTTCCCTCTCCTCTTGCCTCCGCTGCTTCTCCTGCTGCTTCAGGGCCTCCTGCAACCGCCTGGCGCCCAGGGGCAATTGCCCTGGAGGGTCCACTCTATAGGGCTGCTCACCCATGCCATGCACTGCAGCATGCTGCTGATGCATCATGAACAGCTGCTGCTGCTGGTACATGTGCATAGCTGCTGCTTGCTGCTGCTGCTGCATGTTGTGCATGAGAGCAGCCTGGTGCATATATGGAGGTCCCATACTTGCTGGGGGCAGATGCGCAGGAGCCATGTACTCTGGCTGCATGAGCACTGGGGCAGCAAAGGCTGGCTGCATGGTGGCAGCCTGTGGATGACTCATACCAGAAGCCATGTTGCTGTGCATGGCTGCATGAGGAGCTGGGCCATGGTTGGGGGCAGAAGGGGGCTGGCCCCAAACACCAGGAGGGCGGTCAGAAGGATGCTGGCCCCAAGTTCCAGGAGGCGTGTCAGAAGCAGGGTGGCACCAGGCACCATTAGGGGGGCCTGACAGAGGCTTGCCCCAGGCACCAGGAGGGGGTCCAGAAGGAGGGGGACCCCAGGCACGAGGCGGTGGGCCAAAAGGCGGGGATCCTCCATGTAGGCCTCGCACAGCTGGAGGGCCTGCGGGTGGGGCTCCCTGGGGCGGGGCCCAAGCAGATGAGGGTCTGAACGGTGGCACAACCCCCGGGGGCTTCCCTTCAAGAGGGTGGGGGCTGAATGTTGGTGAATACACCCTTTCCCCTGCATCTGGCAGAAGATCCAAGCCACCCTGCAGTGAAAGACACGCTCAGGCTTAGTGACCAGCCTTAGTGATGCAAGAAGACTGCACTGCCCCTGTGTGGACGTATGAGTGTACACATGATTGAACTGCCCCCAGTGTATGTAGCCCCCTATTGATGTTCCTAATGCTAATGGGTGAGGCTGTTGTCTTGGACATCAATTTTCGTCACTCATGCACCAACAAATACCAGCAGAAAAATGCGTGTGTGCCACTAAAACTCAGCTTTGGACTCAGCTCATTGTTGCATTGAAGGTTGCATAGACATGCATGGTACAAGCGACAAAGTCAATCTCTGCTTTACACAAAAACCATTAGTTTACATCATATAAAATAGATACATATGTAGTTATCTGTATCGTAACACAACTATATGCAACACACACATAACACTACTGTACAGTATGAGTTTGTAACGTAATTTGTATATATATCACAGTCAGCAGCCAAAACATGTTGCATAACATTGATAGCGCATCCACCTTGACAGCTGCAATCTTTGGGCTGTTTGCCTGCTGCTGCTGCAGGAGCCCTGCTCCCTGCTTCCCAAATGGCCCTGCACCTTCCTTCGTACCGCCTTCCTCCTGCCGCAGCTGCTTCGCATGAGCCAAGTTGGGAACAAAAGGCGCTGCTTTGCCATTCAGATCGCTCAACTGCTGCTGCAGCTGCTGCTTTGTGGCTGCTGCCTCAGACATGGAGGGTTCAGGAAGGAGACCAAATTCCATTCCCAAGCTACCTGCTTGCTGCTGCTGTTGCACTTCTGGGATAGCCTGCTCAGGAACCCATGGTGCTGCTTGGATGTCCCATTGTCGACCCTCCTTGGTGTCAGCAAGGGCATGGTGGACCTCACAGGCAGGCTGGGGATCTGCAGCAGCAGGCTGGGGATCCACATCGGTAGGCTTGGGATGCATCGACACGGGATGGGGATGATGGACTGCAGCTTGGGGATCCGCAGCAGCAGGCTGGGAACCAGTGATAGCAGGGGCTACACGTCTACCACTGCGTACAGCAAAGGCGTCCACCACAACTGAAAAAGCCTCTGTAGGGTCCCAAGCACCCTCCGGGGACAAAGGCTCAACCCCAGAAGCAACGACTGACTGATCAGCTGCCGGCTGCAGCTCAGGCAGAGCATCCTCACCGCTGTTGGCTGCATCTCCACCATCAGCAGAAGAAAAGGACTGGCTAGCTGAGAGTGGATCTACAGCATTTCTGAGACTAACAGCTGACATGTCATCCGCTTGAGCATGAGTCTGATCATCACCTGCCAAATCTGGCTCAGGCAGATCACCCTCACCACCGCCAGCTGGACCAGCTGCGCTGTCAGTGGATGACCGGTGGCTGAGGGGTGCCACAGGGCGGTTTCTGGAAGCCCTGGCTGTGTCCTCTGCAGGCCTGACCTGGGTTGCCTGGTCAGGAGCGCACCCAGCACTGTCAGCAAGGGCAGGGCCAGGGGCAACAGGGCTGCTGTCGGCTGATGAAGAAGATCCAGAGGCAACAGCTGGCTGAGTGAGATCAGCACTGACTCTTGCATCACTGGGGGTAAGGGAAGGGTTGAGGCTGGGTGGTGGTGAGAGTGGGGGTGAGGGTGGTGATGAGGGTGCTGGTGAGGGTGGTGGTGAGGGTAGTGGTGAGGGTGGTGGTGAGGGTGGTGGTGATGAGGAAGAGTGGGCAGGGGTGCGGTCAGCTGCAGCATCCTTGGTGGTGGCAGAAGCAGCATCATTGAGAGGAGCAGTTCTGCCAAGGTCATTTGGTGCTGAGGTTCTGCCCTCCTGTGATGAAGAGGAAGGTTTGGCTGCATCAGCGCCATGTGAAGAAGAATGATGAACAACATCCGGGACAGGCGAGTCAACAGGTGATGCGTCACCATCTTCTGGTAGAATGTCAGACTCTGCTCCAGCACAGCCACCTGCACATTGCATGCAAGCAGTCCAAAAAGGAACAATTTCTACGATAGTTACTGTGTTAAATGCTTGAAGGTAGCATTGATTAAAGACACAAAATTGGCTCATGGCATCAGCAACCGTCTGTGCCATGCATGCACAGTAAACATTTTTTGAACATGTCATCAGTTGGCATGTCTGCAAGGAACAGGCTACCAGTTCAGACATGCTCAAGATGTCAGCAAGCAACAAATGCAAGTGTGCATGGAGACACATCTTCACAATTGCATGCAAGCTCTGTCAGCACACATCATGTCAGGTTTGCAAATGCATTTTGGCAACCTCACAGCTGTTTGGCTTTGCACGCTCAAAAACACACATTACAAGCACAGCAGGGCCTTCTGACAATTTACAGACAGCTACTGTTGATCATGCCCTTGCAAATGCTTCTTCAGCAATACCCTCAGTTGGGCAGGCAATCTTGCAAGAGACGCATTTGGAAGGGCATCGTCAACAGCATCTACTCATCATGCATCAAAAGACCCTGCTGAGTCTGAGGGTGATGAAGCAGACTGGTGAGCAATAGCACCTCTTGGTCGTGAAGCACTCTGAGGGGGTATGCCAGCACCAACTTCAAAGGGACTGACAGTGTTGGAAGAGGGCGTCTGCTCTGAGGTCAGAGGCTCAGCTTGGTGCAGCAGTTGCTGCTGCTGCTGCACATCAGGAGACTGTCCTGCCCTTGCTCCTGACGTGGCAGCTGGTTCAGCGACTCCAGAAATATCTGCAGCAGCATAGCTATAGTGTAAGGCAGGGAGAGCTTCAAAACACCACGCAAAGTAGCAGGTGACGGACAGTGGCACTGCATATAATGGTCGACACTCATCAGCAACACTGGAGACGTGGTGCCGCCATGTTAGTATAGGTATGTGACTGCAGACAGATCTGGAGATGTTGAGGCAGAGGGCAGTCCAGGAGCAGAATTTGGAGATCCAATTCTGCCCCTGACTTGGCCTCTGCTTCAACATCTCCACCCCTGTCTGCAGCAGCATAGCAACAATCCACTAATGCTGCATTGTCAGGCGGGGAAAGCACGGCAGCAGGCGACCATGCACTTAGAGGCCAACACTCACCAGCATCACTATTACTGGTTGGAAACGGTTGACCAAATGCAGCCTCGCTGAAAGCTGCAGACCTACGGCTACGTTTCCCGCCAGGATCCGGAGGACGTGTTTTCTCCGAACCTAAAGCGCAATAAAGCAAAGTGAGGAGTGAGAAGGTATGGAGAATCTCGAGGCTGCTGAAAACCGACATATCCGCCCAATATCATACTCGTCAGCAACAAAGGTGATAGCACGAGCCGCAGGCAGCAGCAGTCTTTTCACCATCGGCGTGCGTTATCACCTGCATGTGGATGAAGCTGATTGAGGAGATAAACCGTGGCCTGCCACAGTCTCGCAAATATATTTTCCGCGTCCTGAACAACGTTGCAGCGCTTCTCGGGGAAGTACGCTGCTTCGCAAAGCAGGACGAACAGCAACGCGCTGTCCAGCACCCATACGAAAACCAGCCACATCACTGTGGACCACATCCGGACAGGCAGCCACACGGCCCAGAGCCATGCGGTGAATGCGTCCATCTTTTGCATCAAGTCTGCGATGTAATGAGATCGATTTTCAGCAAGTGCTGCAGACGCTAAGCGAAGGGGAGGAGAACCCTGTGCAAACCCCTCCCTCGCTAGTCAATAAGTAGGTTCCGACAGCTGCTGGTTACACTTGACTCAGGTGCCACAGCAGCTGTGCAATCGGAAGCCCATACGGGCCAATCACTGCCAAGGCGTCGCTGTGCTCGTGTACCCATCTTCTCCTACCCACGATATTCGGATTAAATTGTCTTCGCACGACTTCGGCTTGTTTCTGTGCATCTGCACCGCTATTTGCGAGCTCGGAAATACCAGCCCTTCATGAGCCCTCTCGCATGCCATGCTCTACTGTTTGCGTGACGCGTGCTTGCTCTAGCAGCTCCTGGCGCCCGCATATAGCTGCCGAAATGCTTGCCTCAGAGAGTGTCTCAAGCAAGCCTGCGCAAGACAAGGTAAGCAATTGTTCTGTGGCATACTACAATTGGGCCATGAGCAAGCAGTGATGTACAGGCACTCTTTGTCGTGATGAGCGCACCTAATTTGTCGGCAATTTTTACTTTTTGATTGCACTGCAGAATGGGGCACTCATGACTGCTTGCATCAGTGGCCGTTCAGCTGCAGCAGAAGAACTGCTGCTGCAAGATGCTGACGTAACAGCTGCAAATGCTTGCGTATGCCTCTGACATTCCTTTTGCACCACACCGTCCCACAGTGTAGCCCAGCAAATCAGTACAAGCTAATATGAGCAGGCCATATGACCTTGTTTAGCTACTGAATATGGTCTCAGCTGCAACTACCTGCTGTGCATCATGTGCTATTAAGGACACTCCCGTCGTTGCTCATTTGAAATGGCATGTGTCAGTACCTTTAAAGACATACAGGCCGTAAGAGGACATGAAGCGATCAATACACATGTACATACTCACTTGTAGAACAGGCTGAAGTTGGACATGCCCACACTGATTCTGTTGCTGCAGGGCCACACTCCGCTCATCTTTGCGTCCATTGGGGGTCATGTACAGATAGTCCAAATGCTGCTGAGTCATAAAGCCGACCCTTTGCCCTCCAATGGCCATGTGAGCCGCACATTACCTAAGCATTGAGTACACTGTACTGCAACCTATCAGTCAGTATCTGTTGCCACTTTGACCCATTTATAGAAATACAGCGTTCGATTGTTTGATTTGGCTGGATGATAAATAGAGTCAGCACCAGCAATGCTTTTGCAAATCAATACAGGGATATGTCTAATGACCATGGCAAGAGCATTCTGCTATGTTCACATCATGTCATGTTGCTTACGTCTACCTACGCCATGCAATGATGTTGCTTGTGCATGTAGGGCCACACAGCATTGTCACTTGCTTCCATGGTTGGCCACACACAAGTTGCGAAACTGCTTCTTTTGCATGGGGCAGATGTGCAAGCAAAAGATGAGGATGTATGCAACTTCTGCTCTATGGAGTACTGTACAGTATCCAGATGGAACTAGTGTTGCCTTCAATTTTGGCATGCGACCGAGTGCATCGTTTGATGCCCTTGCATTTAAGTTCACCCAGGCATGGCATCCATACTTCATGATGTATGATATGTATTTATGCATGTCTGTATACTGCATTGAAATAACAGCTATGCCGCGCAATGTCAAATGCCTACCATAACCTACACAGCATGAGAACATGCACGCAAAGTATAGCCTTATGGTGTACACAGATGTGCATCATGCATGAACTGTGTGAGACAGTTCGTACCACATCACATTGTATCAAGTTATATTCAATTATATCAAATTACATTGAATGCTGCAGGGAGCAACCCCTCTGATTATGGCTTGCATGGGTGGCAATTATGACACTGCTGAGCTTCTGCTGTCCCATGGGGCCAATGTTCATGCTGCAGATGCGCATGTAAGCTTCCTGTTATAAGTGTTTTTACTCTCTCTTTTGACAACTGTTCTTCTTCTTCTTGTAAGCGTTGAGTACAGTCATGGAGGGTGAGGCATTATTGAGTGCAGTGCTGGCGGTGACGATGCGCACTGTACAAAGCGTGGTTGTAGTGAAGACAAGGCAACATCTGCCAGATGGACCATGCCTTCAAACACCAGTGACTCCTGACCGATCAATCAACTGCTTGCATTTTAGTCCAGCAACCGCGCTGAGTGCATCTAATGCAAGAACTGATTTGTTCAATCATCTGTACAGTTTGACGACAGTCGATTGTGTGATGCAAACAAAATCAACCTACCACTCTTTGCTGAATGTGAATTATGCTGCCATGCATGGCCTGCTGCAGGGGTCAAGTGCTTTGATGGCTGCTGCTGCTTGGGGCCATTTGACCATTGTCAAGCTGCTGCTGACTCACCGAGCTGATCCAGCAATGAAGAACAAGAAGGTATGAGTGCAACATCCTTCACTTTGCAAGCTACATGTCTGCTGTTGGGCGCTGAGTGCGCAAAGCGTGCTTGGGGAGGGGGCAATCAAAGGGATGGTGGGAGGGGGGGGGGGGTGTGGGTGGGTGTCAAGCATCTGTCTGCATTCTGTGCTCTTACAGATGTGCCTCTTTCTTATCAGTCAACTCTGCAAGCTTGTGACAGGTCCTCCTCAGCCCCTTTGACAGCAGACACCAAATGCATCCAGTGCAAAGTTTTGGATGGATAGTCTTGCTTTCAATGTGACATGTGCAGTAAGGACATTCACTAGCATGTCCCTGCCTGTCAGAATGTGAGGTGTGTGAACGTTTGATACAAACAAACCTCACCATGAGTGTCAACCAGCACTGTGTATGTGGTTTACATGCAGCTTAGCTTGAGCATGCCACATCAACGACCCAATTGTGCCTGAACGTTGCTCATGATGTGCTCGCAGGGAAGAACAGCTTACAGCGTTGCAGTTGACAGCCATCAGCGAGATATTGTATCTCTTTTGTATCAGCATCAACTTTTGCAGAAGCATGCAGCAGCATGTTGTCTGCAGTTGGGCTCAGGCAGCAAGCCTTGGCTCCCAAGCCATGTTGTGCAGCACATTGCAGCTTTGGTCTTTGGCCTCTAAGTTCAGAAAGACCTGGCGCTTTTGGGACAGAACAGGGGCACACACACACACACAGCAGACTTAGCAGTGCCAGGCCTTTTGCAAAACAAGTGCAGACTGCTGCAGGAACAGCATTTGTTGCAAGTGGCCTATAAGGTATTCCAGAATAATTCACCCAATAGTGAGCTTCACAGCAATTGATAACATTGATCTCAGAGAATATACGAGTCATACATTCATGGCTGTATGTGCATCTTGCAAGATTGGTATGTAAATATTTGGTATATGGTAACTGTAAGCTTCTGCACATCATGTGCCGTACTAGCTGCTTACTTAGCTGAACATATAGAATCAGCAGGTTCGTGTTTAGTGCGATAGCAAATCCATTGCAAGTCGATGATTGCAATTGCAAGTCAACAATTGTTGTCACAGTCTTGCTCTGTCTTTTTGAGTGTGTACAAATGTCTGTGGCAAAACCAGCTAACTGTGCCTACAATCGAAAGACGATCTGTAAGGAACACAACATTCACGCATCTCAACTATTAGTAATGTCTGACTGGTCAACAAACCTCAATTTGAAGTCAACTTTGCACAGTAGGCTGCCATGCTGCAGAATAATCAACTGAACAGCAGTATTTTTGAAGGGAGGGGCACGACACTGCCCCTTTTCTGGGAAAAGGGGCAGTGTCCCGTAGAAAAGGAACTGGCAGAGCGTACTTTGACATGCACCAAATGCTCGTAGCTCGCCTAACTTGCAATGACTGCAGAAAAGCAATGCATTGGTCTGACATCACAGCACTTTGACCCAGCTTCAACACCAAAGGGCAGTACTTGTTCAGAAACAGTGCGCAATCTGCGGAACTTGTACTCAATAGCTCAAATCCAATATCCAAAGACCACCAGGGGCAGCCATTGTCATATGCATACAAGAGACAGGCTAAGCTACCGCTGCGGGCTGCAACATACATAGTTTGTTCATCCCAGGGACACCGGTTCTCATGGAGATACTGCATACAGGGCACGTATCCACCGGATGCTGCAGCGATGTGACACAGCTTATCCATACGATACCCATTCTGAACAAGGTAGTCAAGACACCTTACTGAGCCACCCTGTGTAGCTAGAACGCAAACGTCTATTGAGTCTTTGTAGGTGTCTTTGGACTCACATAAATATCGCAGGCAGTCAAGCCGGTCGTGCAAAGCAGCTGCGATGAAAGCGGTGAGGGTAATGCGAGCCTGAATGCGTGTCAACGACTTCAGACACTGTAGGTGTCCTCCCCTAGCTGCTGCAGAGGCAGCGTTGGCGTTGAGACGAAATCCGAGACGGACGGCCTGCTTGAGGCAGATGACATGACCATGTGTAGCAGCTGTTGTGCATGTCTGCTGCTCTACCGATACACCCCGACGTATGCAACAGGATAGGTCCGGACAAAAAGCGGCCTCGATCACACCCTCAACGTAGTCCGGCATGCCTGCTTGCCATCGCCGGACGCTCCGCCGCAGGCTGTGTCTTCAGCTCCTACAGGCGAGAGTGACTTGGGTCCTGCTGGTGAGGTGAGGAGGCAGGCTCGCTGCTTCAAATCATTTCATTTTCATTTAGCACCTTACAGTCTGGGGTGTGGAACTTCTGGTCAGCTGCTGAGGCAGATGTTTGTATGGTGAAATGAAACTCATCTTCTTCACACTTCTGGCAGCATGCATGCTTGAAGCATGCATGAGCTTGCACTGCGAGGTGTAATCCTGACGTGATCTTATAAGCGCAAAACATGCAAGCTCATAGACACAAACATGAATACAGATACCCTATGAGATCAAAGCTGTTTGATATACAGCTCTGATCTCAATCCCACGTGAGTCATCACTTGGTGGCAATGCAGTGCAGTGCGTGAGTACAAATCTGCAGATTATCTGTCTGTTGTCAAGTGTGCGTCAAATAGAAGGCTAATTAGTAGATTTAGGATTGGATGCCACAGACAGGCTGTGTCTAGTGTGCAAGTCATTGGATTGTGTGGAGGACGAGCAGCACTTTGTTTTTGATTGCCCAGCGTACAGCCACATCAGGTCACAGCATTTGGACGTCCTGCAACACTGTTGTACTATTGCAGACTTTATGATTTTGTGTGAACCAAATGCATGTGGTGGTTTCCTTAGGGAATGCTTTGCATGTAGAAAGCACATCTTGTCTGTATGAGTTCACTGAACTGAACTTCTTGTCTGTTGGGTCCCAGTTGCCCCCCAGGACATTAAATATATTGACTGATTGATTGAGTGCACCCATCATAACATCATCACGGGTGCACCTGATGATGCAGAGCAAATGTGCTAATTGATGACTGCCAGCACAAACATATCCGGCACAATGCAGTCATCCACACACCGTTACCCTCCACCTTCACATGTTTTCAACACTTGTGACTAATGCTGTAGAATCCACAATTGATACAGAACACTCGGTGCTTGGCCTGAAACAGTCTTTGAATCATTCGTTTTGTGTACCACATGTCTTCCCTCAGAGCCAAGTACGAACTTGCCCATTTGGGGGTATGTATGATAATGATCATCCTCCCAAGGTTTGCCTTTGTGACCCATACACTCTACGTGGCAGTCTTTTCACTTTGCCTTTGCTTTTAGCGTACCAAATGCTTCCCCACTCCACCCAAGGATTGAAGTATGTGTACAGCATGCAACATGGCAAGACTGCATTGGTGAGGTAGAAGCCTAGCCACAGCTTGAACCAACTGAAGCAATCATGCTGAGGTGGACTGCTATCCCCTGGGGACAGCTCTTTGAACAGGGCAAGCATGATCCCTACAACATGTGACAAGCAACCATCTGAGACCAAAGCAGGCCACAATACTGCGTCAAAATCACAGTAATGCCATGTCAAATGCACACTGAGATGGCTGATGTACGGCTTATTAAGAAACAAATTCTGCAAACTAATGACAGGACTGCAGCGATTCATGACCATAAAGCTGTGTGTAGTCATCTGAGCTGATCTGCTGCGCTGAGCAAGGGCACTTGGCTGGCACTGGTGCACATGAAAGTGCTTGCATACACCATCCAAGCACAGCTTGAAGCCGTGCAAGCAGCTAGCATGTGCAAGCAGGAGATGCACATGCATCTGATGCCCACGGACATGAAACTGACCTGACCTCAATATAAACACTATCGTGAATGTAGACAATGTAGTGAATATAGATAGACTACGGCCTGACCTGTCATCCAGCACAATGCCAGGACGGCAGAAGCAGTCCCCAGCCAAAACAGGATGCTGGACACCATCCCAGCATGGCACCCCTGGGCCCCAAAGATGCGCAGCCAGTCCCAAGAAGTGCCAGGACCGTCCCAAATTTTCTGGCTGGGGAGCAAAATCAGCTCGGCAAGCCACAGAAGCAGGCGGAGGAAAGCTGCGGCATCAATGTAGGAAATCTATCATATGATACTACACAGGAAAGCTGCATCATTGAAATAGGAACCAAAGAAAATACACGAATATACTGGAATGCTGCATCACCAGCATAGGACTCTGTAGGAATATAGGAACATATAGGAACACTGCTTCACCAACAAAGGAGTACGTAGAAAACAGGAATGTATACAGGAAAGCTGCATCACCAATATCAGTATGTGGGGATACATAAGAAATCTGCGTCACCACCGTGAATCACTGTTTTTGCTTATGCATGATGCAACTGCAACCGCAGTGGCCTTAGGGCTGTGACTTGACAGTAACAATGGGTGATTTGACAGTAACAATGGGTGACTTGACAGTAACAATGGGTGACTTGACAGTAACAATGGGTGACTTGACAGTGACAATGGGTGACTTGACAGTGACAATGGGTGACTTGACAGTAACAATGGGTGACTTGACAGTAACAATGGGTGACTTGACAGTAACAATGGGTGACTTGACAGTAACAGTGGGTGACCTAACACAGCAGGGGCAGATTCAGGCGTCCAGCAAACTGGAAGCTGCGTCAACAGAAGACTCACATGGCTGGACTGAATGCTGGAGTGACATGCATGAATCAAACACTGCATTGGTTTACGGCGTAGCCAGGTGTGTTTGTGCTGCTTGCGCAGCTCCCAGATGAGGCAACAGACACGTTTTGGATTTAGTCCGAATTGAACTCATGACCTAAGCCCAGGCAAGACCAAAGACAAAAACCTAACCGAGGTCATGACAGTGATGCAATAACACAGATTCAGCTTGTGCGTGTGTATTGTCAAGTCACGAAAAGTGGGGGTCTGCACCTGTGGTCGCTGGCAGGACTATGGCCCAGGACAGGTATGAATGAATGAGCATGAGGCTGTGGTTGATGCGCTTGTTGCTGTTGGTGGCGTATGTGTCCATCACATACAGCTGTCTCCTCAAGTAGTTCCAGTACTGTCTCCAGCTGTAGTGGGCTTCCAGCCTACAAGCAACAGCCCATGTTGGACGTCATTATACATTCATGCAGGTTCACACATGCAGTAGGTACCTAGCAATGATGGCTAGCACACCTGAAATGGTTAGTGTGATTATACAGTTGGTGAGGGGCGGAGTGGTGAGGGGTGTAAAGTGTGCAGTACAGTGATAGGAAGTGACCCAAAGTGTGAAGGGAAGTGGAGTGACATGATGTGTGGTGAGGAAAGGTTGGTCACCTCTGAGGAAAGGAAGCTCCAGAGGGGCATAGAATCTTGAGGCAGTGCTCGGCGCATTTTGCTGCCACAATGAGATCGTCCGAGTATCCTCCGTCACTCCAAGCCTAATGTCAAGCAACATATGAAGATCTTGTTGGGCTGTCCAAGCCTACTTTCAAGCAAGATGCAAAGGTTTTGTTTGGCTGTCCATTCCTACTTTGGAGCAACATACGAAGATCTTGTTTGGCTGTCCAAGCCTACATTCAGGCACTGTATGAAGGTCTTATTTTGACTGCAGCACAGTCAAAGCAGCAACTAGGCAAATACCTCCCAGTAGGCAGCAAAGACGAGATCATTCAAGACAGCACTTGTACATTGAGAACATGCAACATCCCTCCGAAATAGTGACTGTAACAAAGGTGACCACATCTATACAGCTATAGGCAAGCACTTGACATAGTGCAAGATGCATGTATTGTATAAAGATGGTAGATACAAGCAAGATACAACAAGTAACAGGATATCGGCTTGATGCTGTAGGGCACCCCCAACATTGGGGGCAGGTGCCCTCCTAATCCCCCCCCCCCCCCCCTCCCCCCCTACTATTGACATTCCCAGTATCAAGCCAATCGTGTAACTTGCTGTACTTTGCTGTTTTTCTACATCAGCATGATGCTCTGCAGCTAGCCATGTGGCAATACATGCATACTTTAGATGCAGCTGGGAAACAGGGCCTTACTTGCATGATGCCGTAGGTGTCATTGACCATGTGCGCCACAGGGAACAGCATGCAGCCGCCCCAAACAAAACTTGTGTTCTGACTGACAGAGAAGGCAATCAGCAGTGGCAGGTGGTATACCAGGGCTGCATAGCTCAGCACCCCTGCTCCAGGGTCGGGGATGTCAAAGGGGTAACCTGCATTGTGTGTATGTCATGAAATTAGCCATGAATATTTTAAATACAACGACAATGATAACAAAAACGTAAATATAAAAAGGCATGTATGAATAATAGTAATAATGACATTGGTGGTAATAACAATAATGATAAGAACAGTAATCGAAATAATAACAATAACGATGATGACAATAATGATGATGACAACAACAACAATGATTATAAATATAATAGTTGATTACAGTGTAATTAAAGTGTAATAATGATGCCATGAACAGTATACATACTGGTAATGGTGCCTGGCCTAATAAGATTGCACACGTAACAAGTCTGCCTCCCGGCTCAGCTGTTGCAAAAAAGTGAGATGGGATGTGACCTCGCACACACCTTAAAATATCATCATATGGCATGCATGGGAAGTGAAATGGGTTTTCCAGTGCCAGGTAGCTTATGAGCAGCGTGGATGTTCTATACTTCTTGTCTGTATACTGCACATGTCAGTGCACCTTTGTGCAGCATGAGTCTGATGGATTGCAGCTGGCAATTGAGTGTCAAACCAATTTTTGGTGTTTGTATGCAAAGCAACTGGAGCAATCAGGAACCCGAGACAAATGAGGTGATTTATAACGCACCCATGCAAGGCCAAGTTGGATTGTGCCTGATGGTATCACACAGTGCTATAGCCAAAACTTGAACCATGCAGAAGGAGATTACTAACCTGTGAGCAAGAAAGCAGCAGGATCTTGTTCCATCTTGTCGACAGTCATCTGCAGGAAGCCAGGATGAAGCTGTATGTCATCATCCAGGCACAGCACATATTTGGAGTCCCGGCTGGCTTCCATAATCCCCCTCTGAAGGTTGTGTATCTTCTGACTGCAGGAAGAAGAAGCGCCGCTGGTGACTACTTGGGTTCTTGCTGCTTCATGTTCACAGCTGATCATTTTCTGGAGCACTGCTATGGCTGCATCTGCACATGTCGCAAGTCACATGTCACTGCTGTTGCATATGTAGGCACGCTATGATGCAAGTGAAGCACTGATGCAAAGAATGTTGCATGTTGCTGCTGCTTAATGACAAAATGTTGTTTTATCTGTACCAGTCTGTGCAACTCTGCAGGACTGGTGGCTATGTGTGGAAGAAGCATCCAGGATGACTTTGCCAGGCAGTTGCCAGGCAGTTAGTGTTTTGGTTGTCACAGCTGACCTAGAACTCTGCGTCCACTAAAACGTGCGGTGACCTTGATAATGTTTGCTGGCTGTGATGGCTTCTGGCTTGCTGATGTCAGAGGATGGCTTGCAACATTTTGGGCTATGTAGGCATCCAGTTCTTTGAGATTCAGAAACATCAAGGTTTTTAGAGAAGCATCCATTTCAGAAGTGTAAATTTCAAAACGAGAAACGCCTGGGGACAGTAGAAATGCGTTTCTAAATTTGGGAGATGGCTAAGGTAAACATGGAAAGAGCAAGCTCATACCTGCGGCTGATTGAGTCACAAAAATATACTCTACAGGTCCAGCGTATCGCATGCTGAGCTGTGATTGCCAGTTCAGCAGGCTATGACTTCTGTAGCCTTGAATGGGCAACACGACTGTCACTCCTGGCAGGCAGGCCTGCAGCACAATGCAAATCTGTCAAACCAAATTGCTGCACATGCCATGTTCCTTGCAAGGTAACCACTGATTGGCCGAGACACCACTAGACGGTGACAGCTACCTTGCTGTTGTCTCCTGCTGCTGACGGAGCTGGACATGATCCTTTTTGTGAGGAGACGCCGTGACTGGCAGCAAGCCGTGAGGTGATATGCTGCAAATTGAGAGACTGCAACCTTGTCACTTCCCTCAACCTCATATAGCCTGCCCAAACCCATCCACAGGCCAGGATAAAAATGCAAACAGCCCCTTGAAACTGCACAGCAAGCATACAGATGTTCCAGTGCCAGAGTATTTATGGAATGTGACATGCTCATGGTATACGAGCGAAAGGTTCGAGGGCACTATGCTACCTGAAGCATACATATGACTGGGTGGCATAGCCAACGGTTCAAGCTCTGCACCGCTGTGATGAGTATCGTACAGAACGCAGCAAGATTCTGCAACGGCACAGGGTTCGCATGCATTCAACAGTTGTACTGCGATTGAAGGTCACATTGCAGCGAAGACGCCGGCTCGGATGTGCTTGAGGTACAAGGAGAGCCAGAACAGCAAATAGGGTGCATCAGACAAGTGCCTCGTCCGCTGATATAAGCCGGAATCGAGTTGCAGGGAAAGCTACATCTCGCTCGGAGTGAGCGTCCGCTTTCCTCGTTCCTACAAGGTCATACATGCGTAAAGCACAATGGCCGATGATGTCGATCGGCTGCCCTATTCACCCCTATTTGCGCTGTCGATCTCAGCAACTTTATAGATTAAATGCAGCGCATTTTAAGGCAAAGGCCGAGCCAAATCTGGTTGAGGTATACTAAATACGATTCGAACATTTATCTAGATGTGCACCCCTTGCTCAATTTTGCACAGATTTCGACCCCTTTCTCAACTGCAATTTTGTACAAATTCCCAGAATGGGGTGAGTGTGGTGAAGACGACTGGAGCAGGTTTTTGCACAGCATTTGTCAGAGCTGTTCACGTAGAAATGTCGGGGCAACATTTTTGCTGGCTCTGCTGGTTCAATTTTCGACAGTCTCGGCAACAGGTTCGGCCAAGTGTAACATGACGTCTACACTCTGATCGCCTTGAAGATCTGCTGCAATTCCCCCTTCACCGGACAGGCTTGAGTGTCCACCTCGAGCTGGCTGACTGTACAAGCAGCTGACGGGCCCGGGTTTCACACTGATCACTAGCGACCTGCTTTCCGGAATCACGTTGTCCGAGGGCACACCTGCTGTTCGCGGGTCTCGCTGCGGGACCCGACATAACTTTTGCGCGTGTTTCTGTCATTTTCAAGCTGAACGGTCAGTGCTTGTTGTTCATCAAACAGCTTGCGACACTTCCTGACCTAAGTACCCTCAGACACTTTGAACGACTTGACAGCAGCGACTTGATGTTCACGTCTAGACGGCTTAGACAGTAACGAGCTGTTCTGACACTGCAGACTGGCAAGCAACAGCCATGATGAGCTCTCCAGGAGAGCTGTCAGTACAGCAAGGTGAGGCAGAACAAGCCTTGGTACTTCTATGTACCTGCGCAGATCCATTTTCTGCACTTGTTGTGTTGTCTGCTGCAGTACTACAGCCTGAAGCAAGCTTTCATTACCCACCAGCAGAAGCTAGCGGCGCGGACGTTGCCAGGGACTCAGAACTGTTCCACGCCACTCTGAAGAAGGTAAGTCAGCGTCCTGTGAAGTACAAGTCAAAGGTTGCCCTGTCCCTATTATCGCAAATAGAGACCACCGCAAAGTCAAAACCAAGGGCAACTGCATCACGATGTATGCTGCTCAGGAGCTGATGCACAAAACAACCAAGGTTCAGATGAACTGAATCGCATGCTGTAGACCATGCAAAGCAGTCCGACCACCTTTGCTTGGCATTTGCAAGAAAAGCATAAACTCATAGTGCTTGCAGCGTCATGCAGCCAGTTGTTTCATAACCTCGTGCAGCCAGACTCTTCTACGCAGGTGCATGAAATGATGGGTGTAACTGAGAAAGTGCCACGGGTTGGGGGAAGGGAGTTGGACCTTCATATGCTCTACAGGTACATGTCAGCCTCCAATTTATTCACACAGATAGCATAACAGAACAGCAACATACACAGCACATGTGTTGCCCAATGCACATATGTGTATATGAGCCAGTCAGGGTACCTCTGAACAAATTATTTGAAAAAAGCCTTTTCCTTTGAAATCAGTGACTGTTGTATCATTCATGAGAGTGCTCACAGTTATTTCTCTAATGCCGGAGTTGCATGATCCTGGCAGCTGACATGGTGGTGTGATCACAATCGCACCTGCTGATTTATGTTGAAGTAGGACTCCTGCCTGTTGTGTCCTAGGTGCTGTCCTATGACAAGCTTCATCCAAAGATTGATCAACAGCTTGATGTCTTTATACATTTTAACTTTCATGAAAATTGCTGCTACAACCACCTGAGCAAGAATTTGATTGCCCTGCCAAAGAAAATATGGAAATGCATATGGGCATGGCATTTCTGGCACTCTGGAGATCACAAGCTGCAGCTGCAGCTGTGATCATATGGAAGAAATGCATGCCTGCTGTGACACGCTGTGCGCATCACATGGCCTTATTTGAACGCTGAGCTGCTCACAATTGATCCTGCCCATCTCCAGTTCAAGCTGACTAACTCCTGGAATCAGGGCTTCTAACATGCATCTGTATTGCTCATGCATAAGTCTTTTTCAAGCTGGAAGAGTCCTGATCTGTGAGTTTCAAACATGCAGGACATGCTGCACTATGCACCGTACCCACAGAGCAAGCACAGTTTGCGTAAACTGAAAGCAGTATCATCTTACCTGTCTTAGTATATAAGGCTTGATATTGCAACATTGTAAATCGCGAGTGATCTGCTTGCAGAAATGTGACGCAGCTGGGCGGATGTGAAAGGGTGATACAGACCAAGCATTGGAGAGATGCGGCTGAATCCTTCAATTTCCCAGAAACAATCACCAGCGTGTCTTTCTCCCTCAGGAAGGCTTACATCACATTCCTTTGGGATTATGAACAGGTGAGATTACAGCTGGCAATGTGATATAGCTACATGCCTCGAGCACCACACCTGCAATGACATGCATCAGTCTCTTCATCATGCAGACCTGTCTGTCATTATGTGCGTCAGTCTGTCCTTGCGTGCACCAATCTGTCATTATGTGCACTCATCTGTCAGTATGTGCACCGAGCTGTCAATACCTGCACCTGTCTGTCACTACTGAGACTGCCTCACGCTTCATGTCAAGGTATTCCCATTGCATAACTGCTGTGACATGGGAAGACATCTCAGTTTAGACCCCAGTCTAATTTAGAGCACATCAACACATATTGATTGTGGGCCTGCTGGCTGCCAATACAGGACCTTGTACAGGGAGCTACTCAAACCTGTCCGTACCCAACCCAAGGGGAAAACACATGCTGACTGACTGACTGACTGAATGAATGAATGACTGAATGAATGAATGAATGAATGAATGAATGAATGAATGAATGAATGAATGAATGAATGGATGGATGGATGGACGGACAGACGGACGATCGAACGAACGAATGAATGAATGGATGAATGAATGGATGGATGGATGGATGGATGGATGCATAAATGGATGAATGGATGCATAAATGGATGAATGACAGTCTAGACAGGCTCTGGTGTCTGTGTGCAGATGTACCATTTCCGAAATACAGGTCCTAAGATCATGCCCCCACAGCAAAGCAGCAGAGGGACAGATGGGACCGGCGACTCTAACGGCGACATGCTAAACCCTGATGGAAGCATCAGGTCAGGGAAGAAGAGGAAGAGTCATGACAATGTAGCCTCCAGCTATGTTGCGCTGCCACTCAATGCGCCCACAGGATTGGTAGCGTCTTCAAGATGTGAGGCGCTTTGTTCTGCTGTTCTCACCTTGTCCCATGTTCACCATCACCACCATCATAACATGCCTGCTTTCTAGGAGGGCTGCAGGGCCTGCCTTGATACGTGCAAGGAACATAAATTGTCGCCACGTGTGTTTGCGTGTGTGTGTGTGTGTGTGTGTGTGTGTGTGTGTGCAGCTCTCTAGGACACCAGTATACCTCATGGCGCAGGCATCTCTTCCCATGGCCTTCCTAGGTCATGTCTGGTCATGAGACTTATGCATGCATGTGCGCATGTGTGTGCACCTGCTGGATGTAGCAGAAGATGATGTACAGACAGACAGGCTCTGCATAGAGTCTGTCTCTGCTTCAGTGCAAGACACAGACATCGTTTTGCTCCCAGGGACTTGCAAGTCTTGGGAACACGCCATGAAGTGTTCGCACTGTGACCCTTTGTTTGTCTGTGCATGATGATCAGACATGCTGTTGCCATGTGTTGCATTGACATTGCAGTACACCTCGAACGCCATCCCTGCCAGCACTGCCTGGTTGTAGCATGGTGTTGGCTGAAAGTGTCTGTCCGTGTGAAGTGCCAGGACAACCTGAGGGTGTGATGGTGGGCTGCAAGGGCTCGGTCACGCTGGATGCGCGCTTTGATGCCGGCTACTTCTGCACAGTCAAGGTTGGCAGGTTGGAGTTCAAAGGTACTCCTTGGCCGTAGCTGTTGCAAATATCGAAGTGTCTCTTGTCTTTTAGAGTAGCCTCTGTTGTAATGTCTTGTACGAAGAGTGCGACTGTGTCTGTTCCTGACCAAGGCGGACAGAAACAAAAAGGTACTTGTGCATGCAGACACTAGACACTCTAGACCACTGTCTGACTGATTGTGCGTTGCTTCACAGGAATGTTGTACTACCCGCCGCCTGAGCACACGACAGAGTTGTCCAATGGCAGCATCCCCAGGCGGCCTGGCCGGCCCCGGAAAGCAGAGAACAGTAATGATGCTGACATGCTCATGAGGGTGAGCAACTTTGTCTGCAGGCAGCGTTGCGGCTGTCACCCTCTTCTTCTTGTTCTTGTTCTTCTTCTTTTTCTTCTTCTTGCCTGGAGGTAAGCATGAAGGCATAGACGCTCACCCCATTGGGTTGTAAAATTGAGTTGTGAGAGTGCACAAAGGAAGGAGCATTGCTGACGAGGGCAAGCAGCTGCAGCTCAAGCCACAATGTGGCAATGTCGACCCCTTCTTCTTCTTTTCCTTCTCTTTTTTTGTTTTTCTTCTTCCTCGTCTTCTTCTTCTTGCCTGGGTTGCAGGAGTGCGTGAACAAAGGACCATTGCTGATGATTGCAAGGAGGAAAGTTGATGCTGGCATGTCAACTTGCACTGTGATGAATACAACGCATGCGTGAACATGTGATCACCACCCCACCAGCCATTGCTGATAGTATGACCTCTCTGAGATGCCCTGCCTGAAGCTGTAGGTTTGCAAGAGAAAAAGTCCAAGATGGCATGTCAAGCTGACTAATGTGTTGAATGCAATGCATGCTTGACATATGATCAACACCTGCAGTAGCTGAAAACCAAGATGGACATTCACATGGGCGTTTCAGCTTTGTATGGTCAAGATGAGGGTAAACAGGGCTGATTTGGACAATGGGTTCGTTTGTTTGGTCAACATGAGGGTAAACAGATGTGATTTGCCCCATGGGTTCGTTTATTTGGTCAAGATGAGGATAATTGGCATGAAATTGGGTGTCAACAAGCCGTCTATGGCTGCACTGCTTTCCAAAAATGTATTTTGGCGTCAGTCAAGAGGAGTTGCTGTCTCTGTACATTGCGGTAACAAGGCTGATTACCGTAACAAGTTTGATTACAGTAACAAGGCTCATTACAGTAACAAGGCTTATTGCACTGCGACAGCAATCACTTGGGGTCCCTAAGGAGGGCAACTGTGACAACGCATGATGACAAAACCCTTTAGTATATACATTTATACATCCCTTCTGGCACCTGAGCTTGCATCTGGTCTTGACTGTGTGTCTGTCTGTGCAGATGCATGCTGACAGTGTATCTGCCTGTGCAGATGCATGCTGACTGTGCGTCTGTCTGTCTGTGCAGATGCATGCTGACAGTGTGTGTCTGTGCAGATGCATGCTGACTGTGTGTCTGTCTGTCTGTGCAGATGCATGCTGACTGTGTGTCTGTCTGTCTGTGCAGACGCATGCTGACTGTGCGTCTGTCTGTCTGTGCAGATGCATGCCGACTGTGTGTCTGTCTGTCTGTGCAGGTGAATGCTGACTGTGTATCTGTCTGTCTGTGCAGATGCATGCTGACAGTGTGTCTGTCTGTGCAGTTGCATGCTGACAGTGTCTCTGTCTGTGCAGATGCATGCTGATAAACCCAAGGACCCCAATGCACCCAAGCCCAACAAGACCCCCTTCAACTTCTTCAGTGTGGATGCGCGGCAGAAAGCCAAGGAGTCCTACCCAGATCTCACCCAGGCAGAGATCACCAAGAGGGTAAGCTTCAATAATTAGGGTTTGAATCCTAAAACCCTGAACCCTGGAAAAGGAGTCCACAGATCTCACATATAAAGAGCCAAGAGGGTCATCTGCAATGCTTAGGGTTTAGACCACCTCACTTAGACAAAGATCACCAAGAGGGTAAGCTTTACTAGTCAGCGTTCAAACCCTGGGACTCTAAACCCTATAACGGAGTCCTACCCAGACCTCACTCAGACAAAGATGGCCAGGAGGTTAAGCTTTGATATTTTAGGATTTTGAAAAGCAAAACTCTACAATCCTTCACCCTCGTAAGCGAGCCACACCCAGACCTCACTCAGACAGAGATCATGTAGAGGGTAAGCTTTCTGCTCCACCCTTTCACTCTTCCTGCGCTTTCCATTCATCGTTTTCAAGGTACCCAATTTGCTGTTTCACGATGTTGTCAGGTCTGCCAGGCATGGTGCTAGTCGCTGCCAGTCACAACTACCAGTATCAGTGTGTGTCACAGTGACAGTCATTTGTTGCCAGTACTAAGTATTTGCAGCTTATTCTCAGACAAACATCATGCTCTGCTGTTTTACCCCTTTCCTCCCCCCCAAAACTTCTCCTGCCACCCCCCTTACAGCTTTTCTCTCAAAGACACGGTAGCTGAGTGAGTGCTGCTCTGAGGTAGCTGGGCGAGATACGGTGACAACTTGGCAAAGTAGCAAAGGCAACTCTCAAAGCCTTCTCAATACAATGAAACTAGACTGAGTTGGCAGTCTCTAGTCGTGTCACCATGCAACACGTTTGTCTACCAGCCAGGGGACATTACATTTGTCTATCAGCCTAGCAATGATGCATCTGTCTACCATTCAGGGGACAATGCATCTACCAGAGTCAGCGGACTCTTGATCTCCTGGTCAAGGTGGGCGACATGTGGCAGAAGGCAAGCAAAGAAGAGAATGGTGGTCACATGGCCCTGTCCTCCTAGCACACAATATCACATGAATGCACGTGGTCTTGTCTGCTAGTGTAGTAGACGTTGCCTTGCCAAGTCAGCTGAGTCATGTTGTTTTTCCATGAAGGTGGGGGAGATGTGGCAGAAGGCAAGTGAAGTAGAGAATGCCAGCCACGCAGTCCTGTCCTCCCGGCACAAACACTCACATCACTGCGCATGATCCTGTCTGCTAGAGTAGTAGACATAGCCTTGCCAAGTCAGCTGACTTGCGTACTTTTCTATGAAGGTGGGTGAGATGTGGCAGAAGGCAAGTGACGAAGAGAAGTCGGCATACATAGCCATGTCTAATACGGATAAGCAGAGGTACCAAGCTGAGCTGGAAGCCTACAATTACAGGTATTCACGTATGTGTCAGCTTTACGAGCAACGTCATCATAAAATCCTTCCGAAACTGTTCATCATGCATGCGGTTTACGCTTGATGGTGTGCATTGTTGCCTCTTTAGGGCCTGACAAGGGATGTTGACACGGCTTAGACCCCTGACGAAAACCCTGATAAACCCTACATTCGTGAATGAACGCATGCATGATAACAGAGTTATGGGGCTCAGTCCAGTGACTCACTCCCTTCTGGAGCATCATCTCTCAGATGTACACTTTGAGTTGTACACTTTGGTGGGATTCTCTTTGTATGCTTCATGGACATGTAAGCATGTTTTGTAACAGGTTCTCAGGTCTGTCGTCTGTTCAATCATGATGGCAACTACAATCATGCCATGCATCTTGTCCACATGTCCGTGTGTCTCAAGGAGTCTGAAACCTGCTGATGGATGCCAGCTGGCACATAGCGATTTCCAATCTCGTTGTATAGCTGCGGCCCAGCACAGTTATGCCACTGCCTTTTACTCTCGATCTCTTTGCATGCTGCATGCGATCAGATACATGAGCTGGTACGTCAGATGAGTCACCACCGGCTTCACACCGCAGACTTTGAAGTACTGAGTGGAAAGCTTTGCAGTTTGCAGCAGCCGTCTGCATGCGCCGCGGTTTTGCAGTTCATTCAGCGCATCTCTCTGAAAGCAACAGGACAGGCTGCTGCAGCAAGTTCTCGGATGCAACATGCCAAGGTTCCACACAAGGCAGGGACAGTACTGCTTGATGTAGTGTGCCAGTCCCTACTGCACCCCCCGTCAAAACAACATGCTTGTGCAGCAAGATACAAAGACATTCCATGCACCAAACTACTCAGCATGCTGGCCTCTTGTTGCAGGCTGGCAGCACAAGCCGCTGCACAGCAAGCAGTGCAAGCTCAGCAGGCTGTTACGCAGACACAACACTACGTAGCGCAGCAACCTCTCCAGGTAGGAACACTGCTTCGACATTTAGACTTCTAGGATCAAATCTCAACTGTCGTATAGCAGCCTCTCCTGGTGATGGAAAGATGCTTGGCATCCAGACATGCGGATCTGGCAAAAGCCTGCATTTTGATTGCTTCTATGAATATTATCATTGTTATTGTTATTGTTATTACAAAGCATCTCATAGTCTTTAGGAACAACATGAATTCTTACATCATTCTTTTCGTCCTTGCTCTTGTTCCTGGTTGCTCTTTGAAGACGTTTATAGGAATGCAGAAGCAAGCCTAGAAAACAGCAACAGGATTCTTGTCATTTTGCCCCTGTTTGCTCTTTATCATATATGCAGGAGTGAGGCATACTCGGTGATACAGAAACGTCAGTATTTTGAGAGAAAGTCTTGCTTCAACGATCTAGACTCAGGACAAGCCTCAGGACTAGTATCAAGTGCCTCTTTCCCTTCCTAAGGAGGGAAACATATTAGCTCTTGAGGGATGCAGCATCTGAATTGCTGCAGGTGAATGGTGAGTACTATGGTCATGGAAGCATGAGCATGAATCTGGATCCCAGTCAGCATCATCACCTGCATAATCACCACGCCAGTATGGCAGCCATGCAGATGCCTCTGAATCCCGGGGACGGCATGATATGACTCTAGCCTCCAAGGGATGGCGAGACATTACTCTGATCAGTCATGACTTCCAGGGACGGCAGGTTACAGCGCACATCCAGATCCCTGGGGATGACACGATTATGGGGATGACATCCCAGGGATGGCATGAGATGACAGCAATGAAAAAGCACTGTGCTGTCGCAAGCTCTGGCTGCAGCTCTTTGTGCACCTGTACAAAATCAATAAAGGGAACTGTACTCTAGACAGCCAGCTGTGTTAAGTAGCTTTCCTTGCTGCATGTTTGGTTGCCACTATACATACATGCTTTCTTCATTGCATACTTTGTTGTTTCATTCTGACCCATTATTTGGCCATGCCTGACTAATAGAAGCCTCTAGTCGAGCTTCAGTGCAGCAGAGAGCACCAGTGTTCATGTATGAGACAGTATATACTACTGCATGCACTGTGATGATTAGTAATGATGGAGGTTGTTTCTCTTCTAGTGCTGTGCAAACACGATACCGAATACTTCTGGGGGTTTCTTGCCTAAAATGTCATGTTGAAGTCCTTTTCAACACGTAATCGAGTCGTCACTATATTCATGCAAGGCAATTCTGTGCAGCAGTGAATACTATGACAGGGCAGGTGAGCAACTGCACACCTGAGTGCGCGATGCAATTACAGGACTGCAAAGATGATGCAGGAAGGAACCAGTTCAACTCACACAGTTGGTGTGCATTCAATTCGTGCCAGCATGCACGCACCATGCTGTTAGTGTGTGCGAAGCGCTTTGCAGCAGACTTTTGCAATCTCCAAGCGTCGCAGCGCCTGCAGAAATGTCATGAACACGCAACTCTAAAACCTAACTGCAATTGGGGACTTGGGCATACCTACAGTTTTACCTCACGCAGCAGCTGTATTGGTCCGCTGTTCTTTCTTTGTGCATGCACGAGAGGCAGACTCTTAGTCAAATTGGATCAGGTTAACTGGGTGCTAGACACCATTCATATTGAGATGTCATTATATGGCAGTAAAGACCAGAGGGAGGATCCCAGCGCTGTTTAGAGTCTCATCATAAAGATCCCATTGAGAACCGTTGTCCGCCCTGACATCTGCCTCATTAAAACCCACATGCAACATTGCCTCTCTTAGCCACTCCTGCAGACCCAGGAGACAACCCCTCTGAGTTGGAATTCCACAGGACTGCACAACATGATGAGCATTACACGCAGCAATCCTGTCAGCACCGTGAGGCATAACCTCATACAAGCTATACATACTACTAACTTCAGAGCACTTCGTCATTATTGCTCAATGACAAGGACCCCCATTTCATCTGGGACACATGAGACTTGGGTCTCTTTCCCTGATCAGGATTGAGATGACACTGGGTCTCTTTCCCTGATCAGGATTGAGATGACACTGGGTCTCTTTCCCTGATCAGGATTGAGATGACACAATCTGTACCTCTGTACAACTCTGCAGGTTATTGCGCATGTAGTACTGTTACAGAAACTGTGACAACGTAAGTGGCTATGAGGCATTTCACTGTAAGGCTGCTCTTGGGTTGACAAGAAATGGGAAAGTGCAACAGTGCCATGCATCAAGCTACATGTGAGGTAAACACATGTCCTGGCTCTCCCATGTGACAGCAGCAAGATTCTGGGATTGCAGCAACCCAAGCACAGCTGTGGTGCTTTCTGATGCCTTTCAGCAACGGGGAAATTCTTTGAAGGCTTGTGAAAGTGTTACCTTAGAGTGCAAGGAGCGGCGTGCTTTCCCATCAGGAGTAGCAATCGATTCCCCAGCTTCATTGATTCCGGCGCACACTCCGTAGAAGCTGCCTCCAGGCTTCAGTAGCGAGCATGCATTGCTCAGCAACCGTTTGCAATCTTCTTTGGACAGTTTGTGAAGGACAAGACCTGCTCAGATGAAGTCTATCTTGCGCAAAAGATGCTCTGCAGGGCCACATAGGTGCAATTGCAGTCACTGCTTGGCTGAGGCACATGACACACGAACCAGATGCAACTGCAGTTACTGCTCGGCTGGGACACATGACACATATCAAGTGGTCAACCACATGCACCGAACCAAAGCTGCCAATGACAGTCAACAGCATGAAGTGATTGAAGTGAACGCATGATTGGATATTGCAAAAGCATGAGCCACGCTGAGTGATGCCACTAACTAACTCAGGGCTTTGCTATGGCAGAGGGCAGGTACTCAGGAGGGGGGGTGGGCGGGGGGGGGAGGGGGGTGGGCGGGGGGGGAGGGGGGTGGGC
>JAABUP010000629.1_pt1 | contig 75925 bp, 70 predicted proteins | sample 5559201 | NCBI WGS metagenome assembly JAABUP01 (sample SAMN10711887, study PRJNA513373) | rock metagenome | isolation source: Antarctica rocks | place: Antarctica | reverse complement strand
TTTGCGGACGTGAAGTTCATTTGCTGACTCAACATCAACAAAGGAACACTAGAATTGAATCTACCAATCATGAAGGTATCGCAAGCCTTTAGCGTATGATGCTTGCGATATCTTGACACTTCATAGATGTGGAACCTTCATGTATTTGTTGAAATGATGGGTGTCTACTTTCGCTATCCTGAACACCACGCTGGAGAGTCTAGACAGGTGGAGCTTAAGCAAGAATTACAGTCCTTTCGTTTAAAGCAGCAGGGAGAAAATCACAAAGTCTATGGCAAGGTCTCGAACAGCCCAAGTACCGCCCAATTCCACCTATGGGTGGAGACCAAGCGGTTGACGATGCGTCTGAGGCTTCCTTGTATAGCCTCGACCACAGCGAATGCGTGACGAGGATCTGATGATTCGAATCGTCTAGTGGCGCTGGATGTTTGGTCACCGAGCTCGAATCTGGGAGCTATGTATGGTCTCATCTTTCGACGCGCCATAGTCTTTTGCTCGAATGCGTAGGCCAAGGCTAGCAACGTTTCCTCACTCCATCGACGGCCAACGAACGCAATTCCGAAGGGGATGTGGGGAGCCACACTGATTGCAGTTCTCTTGGGGTTCCAGACCGGTTTTGTATCGGGAGGGTAGAAGCCCAACGGGACTGTGACCACTGGAAGCCCTGCTATGGCGGGCAAATGAAAGGATGCAAAGGTTGGCATCACCAGTGCATCCAGGTCATACTTTTCAAGCGTACCAGTGACGCCCTGTTCATCAGCCATGTTAAGATTCGCTTTGTATGCATGGTACGACTCTGGAGACTCATTTGTAATATTCAGACCTAACACTCGGTCCCAGACGTAGATCTAAGAGAAAATCAGCATTTATCTTTCACGGAGTTCGAACCTTGAAACGTACGTCTCTGTCAGGGTATTCCTCTCGAGTTTCATTCCTTGTGAAGTGAGCAAGGTCACGGAGATTCCGCACCTTGTGAGGATTTTCTTTTAGCATCGATAGGTAATTGGCAAGGCCGGCAGCAAAGTCAGTATCAAGTACAATGCTGCTATTGCAGTGGAATGCGTTCATATTGAATGATGCAAAATTTGCATTATCCCATACGGTGGCCCCTGCGGTGGTCATGGTTCCAAGTGCTTCTTCAAAGGCATTCATTACTGCCACGTTAGAAGCACCGAGAAAAGGGCTGATTCCATTGCGTGGAACACCTATTCGAGCCCCTTTCAAGGCAGAGTATCTGCAAGCCTTGACATAGTCTGGTGTCCGTTCGAATGGCTGGGTGGAGGTCCAATTGTCATAATTGTCTTTTCCGGAGATCGCCGAGAGCATATAGGCTGCGTCTTTGACAGTCCGCGCCATAGGTCCTACAGTGTCTTGACGCATGCTAATTGGAATTACCATGCTTCTATACATATTCCTGCATTAGCAAGTCTTCAATAAGACCAGAGTCCGAACACTCTTCAGGAAATCGCTGGCTACGAACGATGACAAATCAAGATAGGAAATGAAAGTATCTGCGGTGATTCAAAACGGAAGCAACCAGTAGTCGCCCATGGGCTTATCCAAATTCGAAAAGATATTGACCAGCAGCTGCTCCCAGCACTTGTTTTGCGGACCATACCAAGGGACAGACTGGGATACTATCTCTTGGGCGTTTACGTACCGCGACGTTAGACCAAGAGTGGGCTTAATTCCTACTATATTGCCTTTTTCAGCCGGAAGGACAATGCTGCCACTGGTTTCTGTACCCAGTGCTCCCAGCGCCATTCCAACAGATGGCGCCACAGCGCTACCACTTGAGCTTCCGCTAGGATCTTGCTGTGGATAGTAAGCCCCGAGCGCTTGGCCGCCATAAGCACTCCAGCCATGAGATGAGCTTGCTTTACGTGATCTCATCTGGGCCCATTCACCCATGGTAGCTTTGCCTAAGATGACAGCACCAGCATCCCGCAACTTCGTGACTACTGTCGACTCGCGTAAGACAGTTGCTCCTACGAGTGCAAAGGAGCCAGCTGTTGAAATCAGCCATTAGCCGTAAGTAAGGAGTAGACCGGCATCACCTGTGTTATTCATCCGATCTTGGGTCGCAATGTTGTCCTAAATTAGATCAATTTGCATTCTTGAAGGCTAGCAGCAGAGTTCGTACTTTTATTAGGATCGGAACGCCATGCAAAGGCCTACGATTTCGATCAACCTCATTATTTGACGTGTCAAGGCCCCACTCACCCTCGCACGTAGCCCGCAGCGCGCTCGGCATCCAGGGATGTGGCAATCTGCAACGCATCTGGGTTGATTTCACCAACGGCATGAAGAAAATGGTTGACCTCATTTATTCTTTCAATGTATGCCTTGAGAGATTAGGATTCCACGATCAGTATGGGACAAGCGAGAGTCACTTACATGTACAAGATCTACGCTGGTCACGGAACCGCTGGCCTGGAGGGCGACCAGGTCTTCGACACCGGCTTCATCTAAGCGGGGTAAGCCATGATGTGGTCTGTCCGAGTCCTTGTGAGTAATGACATGGTCGCCTACGGCGCGCAGTCCACGAGCAACTGCGACACAAGAAAAGCACACCAGCCACGACAAGGGGCTGACCGAGAGCATGGAGCTTCAGAAGTTAACGAGATGTGACGGCTTTGTTGGGATCAACAAGCGGACGAAGTTCAAGCGGACTGTGTAGCGAGGCGGGAAGATCAATATCAATGAGGGTATGAGCTAGGGATAGGAAGAAGGAGAAGAAGAAGAAGGAGACAAAGACATGTTCGGGGCCACGGAGGAAGAAATGCTGATCGGAAGCAGGCGGTGTCATTTATGTGCAGCAATATTAATTGATCTCATGAAGGGATTTGTTTCCCGAGAGCAACGTAGGCGGAGGAGTCGTCGCAGCCGATCAAAGGCGAAGAAGGCACGATAAGCCGGGAGCGAGTCTGTTGCAAAATTCCAGTCGCCACGACAACCTCCTTTGACTTTCCTCCCAATCTACGGGCTGTGCGCTCCGAAGCGACCTTGGCTGGTCTGTTCAAAAGAGCCAACAGGCGCTTGTGGAGCACACATTCCGAAGACGCAGAGATCATCTCAGGAGGTGACCTCATCCGAGTCACCTAGCTCTGGCTCTCAAACCAAAGCAAGGCGAAGGAAATGGCCGACGACAGAGTCTCGGTGCACCAGATCAACCTGGGGAAATGAACCAGAGTCCCGGCGACAGAGCATGCCTCCCGCTCCGGAGCTCGAGATAAGGATCGCTGAGGTGATGTCATAGCAGACATGCCAGCTTGTGGGTGGTGTCGTACGAGCGCGACGAGATCTTGACGGCTGTTGTCATTTGGGAAAGATGCGGCGTGCGGAAACCAGAAAAGGAGAAAGCAAGTGTAGGGGTCGCTCATGGCTCGATCTTCGAGAATACTTTATCTAATAAGAAAGTCACGTGCCGTCGCGTCATCCTTCGCGAGGGTCTTGGCGTGACTGCAGCCTGCAGCGAACTACCGAGACTCGACTTGAACATGCGAAAGATTGTGTTTACGGATCACATACCCAGCAGATTGCCAATGGCTGATGGTGAGTATTCAATCTTTCATGCTCCACTTCCGGTGGTGTTGTCATGATGATGCGCCTGTAAGATGCGGGATTCTGAGATGGTCGATGCTGGTGATGGCGGAGGGGGCCAGAGCCAAGCACAGCTTGTGAGGGATGAAGAGCTTGACGAGAAGTGAGCTTCCATCTGGTCGATTTTCTTCGATCTCGTCATTGACGGTGGGTCCAGATATCCCAATCGGCCGCGCAATCATTCTCAGACACTCCCATTTCATGACTTGCATCTCACTCTGTTTAATCCATTGAACGACAATAAGAAGAAGCCGACAGGCCCTGTTGTAGCAAGGAAGAAGGTGGGTCCTCATGGAGGCCCCACCCATAACCCGCATGAGATTCGACAGAGCATCATTGAGCGCTTCATCTCGAGATGGAGAAAGGAAGTGGGCGACGACATACATCCGGCCTTTCGGCTCATCATTCCGGAAAAGGACAGGGAGAGGGCAATGTATGGCCTCAAGGAGAAGTCCATCGGAAAGCTGCTTATCAGAGTCATGAAGATCAATAAGGATTCCGAAGATGGGTACAGCCTCCTCAATTGGAAACAGCCCGGCCAGACGACCGTGAGCAGGATGGCAGGAGACTTTGCCGGACGTTGTTACGAAGTCATCTCGAAAAGACCGATGCGTACTGAAGTTGGGAATATGACAATCGGCGAGGTCAATGACCTCCTTGACACGCTCTCTGCTGCTCCAAAAGAAGACCAACAGACCCCCATATTTACCGAATGTTACACTAGGATGAATGCATATGAGATGATGTGGCTGATCCGGATAATACTACGCCAAATGAAGGTCGGAGCTACCGAGAAAACATTCTTCAATATCTGGCACCCAGATGCGGATAGTTTGTTCAACGTCTCGTCTAATCTTCGCCGTGTATGCTGGGAGCTGTATGATCCCTCTACCCGTCTAGAAGGTGAAGATCGCGGTATCACTTTAATGCAATGCTTTCAACCGCAGCTGGCTCAATTCCAGATGCACTCGTTCGACAAGATGATCCAGAAGATGAGACCTACGGAAGATGATCTGGTTTTCTGGATTGAGGAGAAGCTGGACGGGGAAAGGATGCAACTCCATATGATCAGTGATGACGACGTACCAGGTGGAAAGAGATTTGGCTTTTGGTCACGAAAAGCGAAAGACTATACCTATCTCTACGGGAACGGCCTCATGGATAGCAACTCGGCACTGACTCGGCATTTGAAGGAGGCGTTCGATGAAGGCGTTGAAAACATTGTACTTGATGGTGAGATGATCACTTGGGACCTAGAGCAAGATTCGATGGTCCCTTTCGGGACGCTCAAGACTGCTGCGCTTGAACAACAAAAGAATGAATTTTCCAAAGGCTTGCGGCCACTCTACAAGGTGTTCGATTGTCTCTATCTGAATGGCCACCCGATCACCAACTATACAATCCGCGATCGTCGGAGAGCACTACAACAAGCTGTCAAAGATGTGCCTAGAAGACTAGAAATCCACAATTATAAAGAAGCCACAAGCGCAGCAGAAATTGAGCCCCTCTTGCGCCAGGTTATTGCGGAAGCTTCGGAAGGTTTGGTGCTCAAGAACCCTCGGTCCCCATATCGGCTCAATGAGCGCAATGATGACTGGATGAAAGTCAAGCCCGAATACATGACCGAATTCGGCGAGAACCTCGACTGCGTTATCATTGGTGGGTACTACGGCTCCGGTCATCGAGGCGGTAGACTGTCAAGCTTCATGTGTGGTTTGAGGGTAGATGAGAATCAAGTATCGCAAGGAGCGGATCCTATGAAGTTCTACTCGTTCTTCAAGGTTGGCGGTGGGTTCACCGCCGCTGATTACGCAGCGGTACGACATAAGACAGATGGCAAATGGAAGAAATGGGATCCTAAGAATCCACCAACGCAGTATATCGAGCTTGCCGGCGGTCCTCTACAATATGAAAGGCCGGACGAGTGGATCCTACCGAGTGACTCTCTCGTGGTGGAGGTAAAAGCGGCCTCGGTAACAGCAACGGACCAATTCAGGATGGGCTTTACAATACGCTTTCCAAGATTCAAGAAGATCCGCACCGATCGAGAATGGAACAACGCGCTTTCCATAACCGACTTTGTCGCGCTCAAAAACAACGTCGAAAGAGAGGGCAAGGAGAAGCAATTCAAGGTTGATGACAATCGAAGGAAACGGCAGCGTGTCGGACGCAAGAAGCCGCTGACGGTAGCCGGGAGCGAGATAGTGCATGATACCACGAACGGCACAAAGACGAGAAAGATATTTGAGGGCCTGAGCTTTTATGTCATGACCGGTTCGCAAAAGCCCAAGAAGAAGTCCAAAGCCGAACTCGAGCAGCTGGTCAAAAGCCACGGCGCCAAAATCGTTCAGAATGCTTCAAAGCCCGAGACCATCTGCATCGGAGATCAAAGAACCGTACATGTGGCTGCCTCCGTCAAGAGAGCCGACACGAACATCATCAGACCATCCTGGCTTTTCGACAACATCACGCAAAGCGAAATCGACGGGGACCAGCCGACACTTCTCTTACCGCTCGAACCAAGACACATGTTCTTCACCAAGTCGGACTCGGAGTCGCGAATTGAAGCCGCGGTGGATGAATACGGCGATAGCTACGCCCGAGACGTGACCGTCGATGAGCTGAACGAGATTTTCGAGTCCATGCCCACGACGTTCGAGCGAAGCTTCGATGCCGCTGGGTTCCGAAACGAGCTTGACGGCCATCAACAGGAGCTGGGGGAGCTGCCCGCATGGATATTCGAGGGTCTATCGATCTACGCCGATAATCAGAGTCAGGCTATGAATGGAGGAACGCCCCTGCTGCAAAAAGATCCAGCATTCAGCATCAAGCAAGCTTCCAACCTCGCACGATTTGCCGGAGCTCGCGTCACACATGATTTGAAAGAAGGCATCACGCATGTCCTCGTCTCGCGTGCAGACAGAAATCATATTAGGAATATTCGAGAGAAGGTGGCAACGTTCAGGAGACTTCCCCGCCTCGTCACGGTCGAGTGGATCGAGGAGAGCTGGCGGGAAAAGACGCTGTTGGATGAGGAGAGGTTCGCGCCGGTGTGAATGATGGCGGCCTTGCTCATATATTGGTACATATGCATGTAGTACCTCGCGGTAGCAGCTGCAAGGTCATTACATGGCCGTGACGACTGACTGAATGATACCTTGGACGCGTAGGGTAGATCCTCGAGGGGACAGGCGGAGAAAAGGAGCGAGAGACATGGTTGCGGAAGCTGTCACCCTCTTTGCAGCTCTTGGGAATATGAGATGGTCCCAAGGCGAAAGCTTCGTCATCCATCCAGATGTCATTTTTGGAAGACCGCCGTATACATCGGTACTTTATCGACCCTGCCACACTTATGCCCTTCCAGGTCCCTTGCATAATCCCGCATGCGATCGTGCATTAGTGGCGTGACATGATCACCATCAGTGACGATGGACTTGAACCGATTAGCACAGATGTCAATAATTCATAGCGAAACGATGGGATGAGTTGTTTGTATACGAATTTAAATCAAGTTAGATCAGCGCAGCCCGCACCGGGTATATCTATGCTCGCTATAACGCTATCATCGCACAAGCAAAATCGCAAACGTGACCATCATGCCCGCATCCCCACCCACCTCGCCGGCGTCTTCACCCCCTCACCAGCCATCTCCTCCACCATCTTCCCAGGCTGCCTGGCCGGCAACCACAACCTCGCCCTCCCCGGACTAGCATCGCCCAGCTTCCCCTTCTTCCGCATGTTCATCTCCAGCACAATGACGCGCAGGAAATCGCTGTTCTCGCGCGGTTCCCGCTGACGGGGTGAGGAGGCTTGGGGAAGCCCATCGACGGCATCGAGGGCTTTTTGCTGCGCGGAGGAGAAGACCGGCGGCGATGACGCTTTGTCGGAGCCGCGGTTGCGCCGGTGGTAGGTCTGTAGTTGGATGGATGCGGTGCAACTGGGTCGCGTGACCTGGGGGCTTTCCTCGGAATGGAAGTGCAGTTCTGCTGGGGAGAAAGTGAGGGGGTTCAGGTATCTGCGTAGGGCTGGATCGGGAGGATCTGTGGAAGGGAGTGGTCGTCTCTCGTCTGAGAAGTGGGAATCCATGGATAAGAGCGTCCGGGCGAGATAGTCTTCCCGCTGTGTGGGAGGTGCGGTGAAGGCGGAAAAGGATTGGGCGGCGGAGCGAATCTTGCGGAAAGAGGCTGTGAGGTTGGATTTGAAGTAGGACCTTGATTTGGATAGTGGAGATGGCCTTGGTGAAAGGAGGTCGGTCGGTTCTTCAGAGGAGTCCTCCTCGAGAGTCTTTCGGGGTGGACGAGGCAACAAAGGATGATCAAGGGCGCAGTCCTCGCCCACGGATGTAGAGAGGCTCTTCTGCCGCCGATCGCTGCCCGAACGATTTCCCATAAACAGCCCCGGAGTGGCTGGGTTGCTGGCTGAGCTTAGCGATTCGTTGTCTGTTTCCAGAGACGGCATCGATTCGGTTGAGTGAGATCGGATGGACGACGACGGAGCCAAGGTCGTATCGCTCTCCAAACTACCACACTCCGGCTCGGACTCTTCTGGTGGACTCAAAAGCATATCCCACGACTGAGGACTCGATGAGGATAGAGCGCGCCTTGGAGCGTCGCGCAGTCTGGCGTTCGAGATCCTGCGGCTCGCCAGCGAAGACGATCCGCGCCGCACTTCTCTCTGGCGCTGTAGGTCTGGTTCCGACTGGCTTGTCATGGCCAGCAGGGCTGCCATTGAGGGCGGCGTCGACGAGGTGTCGTGGGGCACCTGCACACTCTGACTTTGTTCCCTGAGCACCGACTCCCTGCTCTTTTTCCGTCCACCAGTTCCCGACCTTGTCGGGATCACCACCGGTCTCGAAGGGGTGGGAGGAGTTGGCGTGAACATTTTGGGCGGCATTGCAGAGCTGGTCACCTTCTCCTTCTTGCCAGCCTTCTTGTTTCCGCTGCGGTCTTGCACAGACATGGCCCCTGTCTCCTTCTCGTTACACCTGCTGGGGCTGGTGGAGGTGGGCGAGGAGTATACGAAGGATCGAGGGACCATCATCTTTGTTCTTGACCTCACGGCGAGTAGGGTCGTGCAGTCACCCTATATTTCACGAAGGGACAGCCGATCCGATTCAGCAGGACAGTGCCGTTCGCATTGAAAAATGCCCGCATCTGAGCAGACGGGTCGTGGATCGAAGGGCAGGACGCAAGGTGCAGCTGTCGGGAACGAGTGGGGAGAGAAGGACTCTCGTGGGAGGGTGGGCAGGAGAGGCAGAGGGAGTAGGTGAGGGATAAAGGCGACGGGCAGCGAGGGAACAAGTTTCCAGGCTGCCGTCCGAGCGCTGGCAAGGAGTGGTCAGCATGATTGGAGGATGACGGGGTGGATAGATAGGCCCTATAGGGTGGATAGATAGGCACTGTAGGGTGGAATGGGCAGCTCTGGAGGGCGCGATAAGGGCACACGACCCCCGAGAGGCTCCCCGGCGAATCATCCCCCATCTCCCATCTCCCATCTCCGCTGGCTGGCCGGCCCGGCATGACATGGACGCATGTGCGACCCATGGATCATGAATAATCCCGCTGATAAGGCCTGTCGGTAAGGCTGAGGATGAAGCTTGAGCGGATGGGAGACATGCCGTGATGCTCTGAGAATGATACCTCGGAGGGTACGGATGTACGAATGCAGGTGGTGCACATCATGATGCGCGGGTGCAGCAGACCCAGCTCCATGGGCCGGCCAGAGCCTTGCGGGGGAAATACAAGGGAGAGACCGAAAAGGGAAGGCGGCTTGTTTCCGTGGTATCTTACCATCTATCATCCCGCCATCACCACACCACACAGTTGCCCACCGCCCCGCACAAGCAGCGACAGACGCAGTTCATGCTTGGCTTGCCTTGTTCTGCTCCCTGGATACATCGGGAGCAGCTCCTGGCATCCGGTGACGGGCGACGCGGAAAATGGGGTAATGGCGATTACATAATTCATCACGGGCACGCCTGCCGTTCGCCTTTAAGCCTTCGGCCATGCACTGGCCGAAGCCTCCGTGAGAGAGAGACCTCTGACGATGAGATGAGAACGGCCATGTCTTGACCTTTCAAGCCCTTTCATTCCGGGGAAGCTTTCTCGTCGGCGTCGATGCTACGGCTGTTTGGCTACCATCGTGTCCCCTTCATCGTACCCTCGTCCTTCTGATCGTCAAGCGCGTCGACGCTTGAATCCCCCGTCTTCGAGATTCACGGGAGAGGGATCATGATTGATGGTCGTGAATTTTCCTACTGCCTCTCCGAGTGCCCATTTCTCCCCTTGGCTGTCGCCGGGAAGGAGAAAACCCACACATCATAAGTGAGATAGGGAGAGTACAAGACGTAGATCACGAACAGCGTTTACTCCCAGTCCTATCGGCCGGAGCAGGCCTCGCCCATCCGTGTGTTTGCGATGCTGCTTCTCTCGACCAACGGTCGTCTTCTCTCAATCCTGTGCTGCACGGTTTCCCTAGCGTTCAATGAACTTCTTGTCGAAGATTGCGCCTATCTTGAATCAAGGACGTTGAGACCAGTGGCCAGCGAATCACTGCTTAGGCGAAATTATTTTGAGCATCGACGGCCGCAGGTTGCTCAGTATTCCTGAATGGAATGCTGATGCCTTCAACTCTCAGGCAGATACACCCGCAATCGGTAGGTTTCTTAACTCATCTTACCTCCGCTTCTCCTTCATCATTTGCCTATAGCCGTCTATTACGCTCTTCCTTGCATCCGTCAGCTCTATCTGCCTCTTCAACCCGCCAGCGCCTGACCCGATGTTCGGGTTCTCCTTGCCTTTCGGCCTTTTGGAAAACTTGGGAGGGGCCTGCACTACATCGTGTAGTCCTACAAGTCCACCCGCGGTCGTTCCAGCACTTTCTTCGATTCGCTTGGCCTTGATGTGTGCCCAGGGATCGTCATCGTCATCATCAAGGGGCTCCGCACCACTTTTACCTCCTCTTTTTTTCTTTCCCCCTTTCCGCTTTGACTTCTTTCCTTCTCTCAACGTATCATCGACAGCATCCTCATCTACGGCGGCCTCATCCTGTTTTCCTTGAAGCTTCTCTTTCCTCCTTTGCTCCTCTTCCCTCCATTCTTTCTGCATCTTCTGCATCCTCTTCTCCGTCTTTGTCTTTCTGTCTCTTCCCAGGTCCTTGCCCCCACCGCTCCGTTTCGACAGACCAGAGAAAGGCAGTGCAAGGTCTACACGGGCATTGAATGAGGACAATGGCTCATGAGGCTGGATAGTTGGTGGTGGCAGGGAGGGAGGTGGAGCCATGGTACCCTGCTCGGCGATAGCTTTGGCAATCTTGCGCTTTTTCGATGGTCGAATCCCATCATCAAGGCCGGAGCGCGGAGGGCGGTAGGTTGTCAGAAGGCGGGTGAACGCTCGCGGCGTGTCGTCGTCAAGCCGGGCATGTTTGCGCTTAGAAGATTTGCTTTCCACCTGGGTCGTTGTGGACTTTTTTACTGGAAGAGGTTGGGCGCTCTTTGACGGAGGAAGGTCATAGCAAGAAGCATTATTCTTGTCCTTATCTCGTCTATGTTTGTGAGGCATCTTGTCTCAGAGGAAGGTTCAAGCCACAACAGCCTGTCTTTGCCTGTCTTTGGTCAGTACATTGATTGTTCGCTGTCTTCTGGGGTTTTTGTCTCGGGACGCTAGCCTATTACGTCGTAGGCAAGCTACTCGAGTATATTGGGAGAACTTGCCGGCAAAAGTTCGGCAAAACAGAGGGTCTGACTAAGTAGTGAGACAATGGGGTTTCGAGAGGTTATCTAAAGCGGAGTGGGTTCCGCAGTGCGTTGACGTCATTTTCAATTGGCATCCGACCATCGAACATTCGAACATTGTTACCCCTCGTCCGAACAGTCTGCTAGTGGCCCATTGGCCACCTCTGGAATAGCCACTGAATTATTCTGCTCGTGAATGAAGCCACCATCAGTATGACCATCGGGATTGCCATTTTAGGGGGGGGTATGTGCAGCGAAAGAGTGCCCAAGTGCTAAACAGACACTAATTGGCGAAGGCATATTTGCCAGAGAAGAGCATCTTGTTAGCATATCGAAAGCTTCAATTTCCCTCGAAATGACGATCGATAGCCCGCTGTGAAGGCATCGAAAGACCTTGTCCTCAAAGCCATTTGGTCCCGTTCACTGAAGTCTGCTCAGAGCTTGTCTGCGGACACCAGGGTGGACCTATACTCTGAGGACTCCGGCTCTGGTAAAGGTCTCACTGAAGTTCTGCAACGCTCCGACATTCAAGCTGTAATCATAGCGTTCGTGATCCATAACAGCTAGACGACCAAAAACTGATCGACGAATCAGCCTTCCAATCGTCTCGCAACCACAGTACATACGTCAAGCGTTGTCTGCGGGCAAGCATGTCTTGTCGGAGAAGCCTGTGGCTGAAAATCTAAAAGATGCGCAAGATTTGATCAATTGGTATCATGGAAACGTCGACAGCAACAAGGTCACGTGGAGTGTCGCAGAGAATTTCCGCTACCTCAAGAGTCTTGATTATGCTCGGGAGCAGGTACACCGAGCGGGGAAACTATTACAATTTACCGTAAAAGGACATTCGATGGTTGAACAAGGAGGAAAGTATTTTGGTAGGGTAGCCCGTCCAATCGGTGGCCAGACGGGTGCTAAACCCCTGAAGAAACAGAATGGCGGAAGACCCCTACGCATCAAGGAGGGTTTTTGCTGGACGGCGGGATACATCGAATGGCTGGTCTTCGGCTCCTGCTCGGACCGGCGAATACGATCGATCGTGTATCGGCGCACACCGCCCAGCTGCAGCAGCACTTGCCCCCAGTCGATACAATAGCTGGCATCCTAAAGACTAAAAATGGCGCCACTGGCACCTTGTCCATATCGTACGGGACTACATTCAAAGGCAGCGAGTGGGCTTTCGCCTGCGAAGGTGGTGTTGTAAGCGTGAGTAGATCTACAGTCACTACGACGTTCGATGGCAAGGAGGAGGTTGTGGAAGTCGAGGATGAGAGGACTGGAGTATCGCCTGAGGTCAGAGCATGGGGAGAAGCCTTGGTGAAGGGCGAGCGTAACGAGAAGCAATTACCGGAAGAGGCCCTCGCAGATTTGGAGCTTGTGAGTGATCATTCCTTCGAATCATGGAAGTCCGAAAAGCTGATTAATACATAGTTGGAAAACATGCTCAAAAGCGGCGAGGCGAACGGAGAGTCGCTCGTGTGTACAATGCAGATCTGATGGGAAGCCGACATAATGATACTAGGTTGGAAAAGAATTGGGCATACGTATATGAAGAGAGTTAGAGCATCAACAGCTGTATATACTTCCTCTACTCCTGCAAGACTCAACTTGGGTATGGGCCTTCCTTAAAAAGTGACCGTGCAAGCATACATCGAGTCGCGAATACCTATGCCCCACAGAGCTAACATTACATTCCCGAATGTCTTTGGCTGTTGCCTTCTCACGTGATCTGTCTCCTATATGACAGTAGCTTTCAGCAAACAGGGGCCTTGAGTATGGGCTCTGAGTATCTGCCCTTCCAATCTACTGACGCGGGGCTGACGGAGGATTCGAGGGGTACGAAGGCGTTTTTCATCCGATTCCGGGGTTGGGGAGAGTCAAGCTGACGCTTTCAGGCGCTTCCAGGGACTAGCGTTTGTGATATTTTCATAGGGTTCGATACCAGCGGCTGCCTCGCCACGTCGTGGCATATTTATGCTTTAGCTTTTTCACATAAATTGATTCAAGGATATCGCCCAAGAAGAAACGTTAACGTTCAGGGTATCGGCCCCTGGCAGCCCACTACTACACTGTCCCTATCGTCCTGTGGATGAGGGAGACTCCGTGTCAAACCCCAAGGACGTTATGTGTGCCTGGACTCCGGCTACTTTGAAGGGCAAAACAAAAGAAGTTTTGCAGCCAATGCATCAGCATGTGGGATGCAATGAGATTTCTTCGTCGCTTTGTCCTTAGCATAGCCTGGCAGAAACAATGGCCCCATGGTGTCTTAGGCAGATTTCTTGTTTGGACCTCCTATTGACAGATTCTTGATGTAATTACGTTGGTCAGACTCCAATTGCTTGTGATCATATACTTCATGGCTTTGTCAGAGAGGGCGCGACATTACATCGGAAGCTCAAAGCAATGATCATCCCGTCAGGTTACAGTCGAATTATACGAACATAGCATAAGAGGAAAATCTCAAAACACAGATGCAGCAGGAAATCTGTTAATGCATTTGCTTGGAATTCGAAACTAAAACTTGAACGCCTAGCAGGCTGACAGAAACACGGAGGAGCAGTGATCTAAAGCACAATTACATGACAAAAACTACAGCCATAGCATTCAACAAAGAGGGTTTAGGGTACTTGCCCCCAAGCGTCAGAGGGAAGGCCTGCCCCCAAGCCCACGCAGTTCCCCTTTGCGCAACGTCCTTCATCAGTATCAGATCTTAGCATCCTTCATGCCTGCGGGCGGATGGGTTTGCGACGCCTCATTTCCTTTCTCGGACCACACTCCTCTCTTCATAGCATTCAATGTTGCATCGATGGCCGACCCGGCTCTTCCCACCACACTCTTCTGAAATTCCATATCCCAAGCTTCCTCCCAATCCTCCTCCATGATTAGGTGAAACTCACAACGCCCCTTTCCCTCATATGGCCGGTTTCTGATCTCCTTGTGACGGCATTTGAGTGGTGGGAACGGGTCGCGTTTAGGATGCGATACCGTGAAGAAACGCATGAGGCCATTCCGGTACTCTACGTTGGTGTCCAGCTTGAAGTGGTATTCTTTGAGGATGGATTTGCTTGTGAAGGTTGGGAGCCATGCTGGAAGCTTGGGGTGCGCTTTTTTGTAGGTGTCGCAATAGATTGGTTCGTTTCGGTATTTTCTGCATCCACACGATTCATAACTTTCTGATTCTAAACGGCACATCGTGGTAGTGATTGTGGGACTCGAGACAAGTAGAGGAAGATTGACCCTCGTTGGTGAAGACGATTTGTATGGCGGTGTGATCTGGTTTGAATAAGACGTCCAAGGAGAATGGGCTTGAATGATAAATGTCGGACAAGCGACTCGTTACTTCGACACCAGAAAATCAATGTAATGATGGGATTTGCAGGTCGTACTAAGGGAATTCTTTTTGCAAAGGGAGCTTGAAAACAATATTGAGCAAGGAAATCACTTATGCTTTAAACCGAAAATCCTAAGATGAAGCATTGAAGTCAGTGTAGTATGTTGAGACACAAGAAGATGAGGATAGAATTGTGAGAGTAGGGTTCAACATCTTGCCTTAAGTACCAGGCGCTTCGTGTGGCATACGAGCCAGTAGACCACGGGGAGCTTTTCTTAGAATGGTTAACATGCTAATTCAGGACGTGAGTTATGAGTTGTGTCAAATAACAACTCGAAGCCGACCCAAGCGGTTACCTGGTCCCCTCGTAAACGGCCGTAGACTGGGGGCACACGATTACCAATTCGAAGGCATAGCACAACAGCCAATTGACCTATGCGCGGAGCTCCCTCATGGTCTGAAAATAGAGGACAAGGAAGGAAGCATCCCACCATGACCCACGGAGCTGGGTCCTCCTGCAACAACGTAGACGAAGTCTTGGCCTCCTTCGCCGAACTAATCAGAATCGGCTTTCGTCAACTTTTCCTCTGCGATCAAACCGCTTAATGATATCAGTGTAGTTGAGCTTTTGACTCTTGGAATATATGAAAGCCACTTTCAATCATATTTCCTTTGAGTCTTTCTCCCCCAAAAGTCGTCGCGCTTATATTCTATCCGTGTCCACAATCTTATATGACCATCAGCAAAACGTTATTCCTCCCGGGGAATGATGCATTATCATCATTGTTACCCACTTGGAATTATGGCGAAAGAAGGAGGGTCATGCGGTCACAGCAGTCTCATGGGTTGGCTACTAAAATGCTAAATTCTTCCGCCTAGGCATCTACTCCAGGTGTGTCTATGACAAGGCATCTGGAGGTGCATGCTTTCTCCTCAGATACTAGAAGCTGAAAGATGCCGAGTCAGAGCTTTCGGTACTAATTCCCAGATTGTTGCTAGGTATGTCTTCCTCAAGCGTCAGACATTGAAGGGATCGAGGACTCGAATAAAAGAGAGCGTGAGAGGTGAAGCAGATGATAGTGAGGTGCAACGTACGTCATCTCTTTCGAATTCGGGCATTGTGAGCTGCCACTCTTGTTTCGAAGTCTGAACCAAGGATAAACTCCAAGCTATCGTAAACTTCCATGTTAAAGATACTGAGCCGGCGGACCAGTCCTAATACGGCATAAGTACACGCTACCTCACACCACACCCAACACAGGGCCGTTGGATCAAACATTCCATTCGATCAAGATCAAGATTTGAGGGAAGTATAAACGCCTCGAGCACGACCGATGCTTTTGTGCCACATCGAAGAAGCTCGCAGAGTCTTGAAGAGATCCGAGAAGGGTTGCATCACTAGGAGGTCCCGATTGCAGGCTAGGACTCTGCTACTCAGCCCTGAAACAGTTTACAGGCATACCTTGTCCTCTACTAGGTCATATGGACAAGTGTGAGGTACGATTCTGCCAATGTATGAGTTAATAGGGCTGCGTGTATTTCCAGCTCTGCTTCAGATTGGATTTGCTCCCCTCTCAATAGCCTCTACACGAAAGCACCACCTTTTCTGTGTAAGCCCGCTCACAGTTCTGCCAATCTCCAAGAGTCTCCTGCGACTCTCTAGACTGAGATATGGTCAACGTGGAACACATCCCGTATCAGAAAACTTTACGATATCCAGATGCTAATCAGTCACGTACTCCCTTGCCGACGTTTGTTGTTGGGTAAAACGAATGGTCTTCTGAAACCTCTTTAGGGTTTAGCCTCATGTCGGTGCCTCCTCCTGTATGTTTGTAGATCGACGAAACTAAGAGCAACCTCACGTCGGATGATATCAGCGTACCAGAATTTGACTTCGACGTAGCCATAGCTGGAGGTATATAAAGATGGCATTCATCCCTCCTCAGAGTCTCCTGGCTATCCACGACCATTCCTCGCAGTCACAATTAGACCTGGAGTCTTCTTCTTCCACACAGCCCAAGTGATTCCTTTTTCGCTGCACCTTGGCCATCCGTATAAAGCTCGAGACCATTTCACAATGCAAACCAGCACATTCTTCTCCATCCTGTTAGGCGCTTCTTCAGTCACCGCCCTTGGGATCAACTGCCGTGGGAGCGCATTGTGTGATATAGGCCAGCTCGGCGGAAATCTTGCCGGGCTTATCGAGCTTGTAGGGAATATACCAGATACTGATACTGGAGCACACATAGCGTGTGCTGGCCATCTGTGTGCCTTCTCCCAAAATTACGACGAAGACATCGACAAGCAAACGGCATTGGACAAGCTCAATGACTTGAAGTAAGTCTTGGGAATCCTTTTCAAAATACTGGCGGGCTCCAGAGTAAATCGGGGAAAAGGATTTACATGCTGACAGCTTGCTGACTTTTTCTCCAGGGACCATGGTTGCAATGCCTGCTGATCTTGTCCAATTCTAGCTGGTAATAACGTGGACACTGGCGAGGTTACCGCGAACTACGTCAGTACACCCTCTGATTATTCGGCAGCTCATATGACTGACAGCCTTCACAAGGTCGCGAGTGAGGAATATCCTGGATCTGGTAAATGCGGTTCGAATCAGCCACAACCTAAGTGCCCAGGAAGCAATTGCTATGGCTTCAATGCCTGCTATTACGCCTGCTGTCAAGGCCCGACTCCAATAACGAATCCCTTGTCTTGCTGGTCCCTCGGTGTGAGTAGACTCAAATCCTAACACATCGTGCGAATCAGATGGAACACTGACGACCCATTGCGGGTGACGTAGGAACAGTGTACTTGCGCAGAATCATGCGGATGTTGTATCTAGAGCAATAGCAGTGACGCTTCTAGCGCGTGACTTCACCGAAGAATTGAAATCACCGGTGTACCTGTACCTAGCTGCAGGAATTATCGCCACCGTCCGCTTTTAGGCTTTTCCTGGCTGTTGCGGATCCTCAGTCTCTGGTGAACGTGATGAACGTCGTGTCTTTTGTCGCTTGCTTATCGTGACGTTAGCCTGGTTGCTGAGGGACATCGCCTAAGCTCCACCACTTTTCCTAAGCATCTGCACTATAGCTCCCTTCCTTCTTAGTGTGAAGCCATATCTTCAACATGATCACATAGATATTGTCAAAATTTTCGTTGGTCGAAGTTACTGTTATGATGGAAAGCAAGAGGATCATTGAACGGAAAGAGAGCGAAAATAGCGAAAATTTCCTCATGCAAGGTACTTGGCCACATTAGAGAGGAGGACACATTGGTCTCATCAGCTTAACCATTTCCAACATTGCTGATTGCCAGTCTTTTTGTTCGAACGTCATTCCTGGATTTAACAGCATGGGTATCTACTTCGTAATAGCCTCGCTCATGATCATAATCACAGTAAACTATCCTAAACCAAAATCTTTTTGAAAAGCATGAGAGCCAGAGCAGCGACGAGCCCCGTGATGGCTTTGTCAATCCACGGTGGAACTCCGTTGGACTGTCCCTGATGTCTTGTAGTATGAATTGACTGTGGGACTTGGACCACAGGTCCGGCTGGCAAAGTCCTCGTTGGTGGGAGAGAGACGGATGACTGCGCTGGTTTGGGTCCAGCAGGTTCCGAAGGTGCTTCCGACAATGCAGAGGTGCTGGTAATCTTTGCAGTCTCGGAGCTTGGTATACCCTCGGGCGCTGATTCTTTTTTCGTCCTAACTTCAGCGTTTTCGCCCTCAGATTTCACCATTTGGTCACGGAACCCGAACTTCAACTCTTCAGGCACTACCGGCTCGGTTTGTTTTCCCTTTGCAGCCTCGCCACCCTCGGCTTTGAGTATGTCTTCATTGCTCCTTGACCCACAAAATTGACACTTCCAAGCCCGACTTTCGCCCGCCAGTCTTTCTCTTTCCTTCCCGGGCATTTCCATGCCTCCTACCTGTCCTTTCGCGTCGCCTTCCATAAACGCCCGAAGTGCCCACAGCGCCGTTCTTATACCCCACGCAGGCTGCCATGTCTCTTCATGGTGACCACTGATGCTCAGACAGATCTCACGGTTGACCTCGAACCGACCAGACGGAGTGAGGAATCGGAAAGAGGGGGGGCGTAATGGATAGGTTGGAGGGAGAACTATTCGACCATGGTAAACACCACTGCTATACGGGGTGGACGGAGGGCCAGCTAATGTGAAGTGCCATTCGAACAGGTTTGACTCCAGAGGAGCGGCGTGCAAGGTAGGGTCAGGATGAGCAGCGAGCTCTGCAGCTTCTTTGAGGATACGCTTGATAGTAGGTGACTTGGTGTTGAACGTGGGAAGGGCCATGCTCTTTGGGGTCAAATATGCTCAGTGCACCTTTCAACTGAAGCCCACCATCCAGGGAGCGGATATGAAAGGTTGCAGGGGTTGCAGGGGACGGGCGCAATGCATGACGTGTCATCGAGAGTGTAATCTGAGACAGAGGATTAGGGCTGCGTCCAGCAGAACCCTAGTCGGAGATCTTACGTCAGGGGACGTGATACGTGGACACCCCCTTTTGATGCATAGACACCCCCCAACTTGATGCATGGACACCCCCCCAAATCGGGTTAGCTTCCGCGGTTGCGCGACTAGCTGTGCGCGCAACCGCCGCAAGTCTACCCCACCAAGTCAACTCCACCATATCAACAATTCGGTCTCATTAATCGAATAATCGAGTCTTACGGAGGTCTTAAATTGCTCTAATGATCATATCTTGAAGTCATTCTATTAGTTCGTTACGTAGGTGTAGGGTAGTAGCCACGCAAGTAAGAATCATCAATCATTTCAATTATGTCGCATGCCAAGGCGCTAACACCTTTTTTTTGACAATTCGCCCAGTTGCTCAGGTGGCGACGACGAGGTCAGCACGACAGCTGTAAGGCTATAGACTAGCGTCGGTACGAGTATAAGGCTATATCTTAAAGCCTATGTAACCTTAAAGAGAAGAAGTGGTGTGGTTATAGAGTACCAAAGCCCTGAGTAATAATCGAAAATGTCCACCTCTTAAAACCGGAAAAACCTTCGGAAAAACCTTAGAGGTCTGCGACCGGAGCAAAAGGAGTCGTTTAACGAGGTTTTCGAGTTTAAAACTTTTTTTCAGCGCTAAACCCGATTCGGGTTGGTCGTCGCAATATCACTAAGCATTAGGGTCATATCCCATAGTCCTCTATTGCGGTGGAACCACCCCATAGCCCCTTCCTGCTGGCCGCGAAGTCGGAGTCGTCGTCGTCGTTATCGCCGTCGTCGCCGCCGTCGTCGCCGTCGTCGGAGTAGGCGGAGCACCACCTAGGCGGCGAGCTGGTTGCCTAAGTAGTCGCCTTTGTTGCTGACTCTCACGTAGTTGTCTCTCCTGCTGTAGCCTCTGGTGCTCTACCTGTTGCTGCCACGTATCTGCTCGTGCCCTAGTCTCCTCTTCCTCCACCTGGCTAGCGGTGAACGCGTGACTTAGACTGCTCGGTGGTATCGACTATTGCGGGGTCGCTGGCGTACCATACTGAGTGCTTGGTGTACTGCTGCGAGGCCTGGTATTTCGAGGGTTTCGACCACGTAGGGTAGTATTTCGAGAAGTAGTATTACGAGGTGTTTGCGGTGTTTGCGGTATAGAGAGTCGTTGTCTAGGTGAGTCGCTATGACGATAAGTAAGATAATCCTCTATAAGTTTAAATCGTGAGGGTAGACGCTGAGTAGAACGCTCTGCTTTAAGTTCTGCTCTTATAGGAAGCTTACGAGGCCCTCGAGGTCGCCCTTTTATCTTCGCTATAGCTGGCTCACGGGCATCGAGAATAAGGTCTCTTGGTTAGTTAGTCTCAACTTCGTTAATAAGAGGAGTCCTTGTATAATATCCAGGCGGTTTTTCGTAACGCTAGTGAGGGTGGATATCTTTAATTCTTAAAGGTCCGCTAGCCTTAGGACCTTCGTCCATCCTCGCCTTGACTCTATAAGTATAAGGTAAACCACTTAATGTAGTAAAGGCGTCAGTGCATGCCTCCGCTAGGCCATTTCTCACCTTCTTATAGTGTTCTAGAACTCGTCGCAAGGCGAATCTAGATACATGCGCAATAACGTCACGAAAAGCTGGTTTGCGAAGCTCCATTCCTAGATTCGCCTTAGCCTGGTTCATTGCACCAGTATACTTAAATCGCTGGTTTTGTAGGAGGGTTGAAATCCCTTTAATAATAGTCTATAGGTCGCCTACTAAACGTCAGTATATAACTAATTAAAGGCCGTCAATGCTACTAACCAGTAGAGAATTGTAGCTCCTTCTTTAACGCCGCGTAACTGCTTTCGACCTTCGAAGTCGTCACATTTATGAAGTGGAGTTGTTTATTAGTAAAGCATTTAACGAACTTCTTCTTATATAGATCAACCCACGTCTTCGCTAGGTACGTCAGGAGGTCGTAGTGTTCATTAATATGCTCTTTATAGATTTTATCCCATACTATCTCGAAAGCAGCGATCGTCGGAGCATAGAACACCTTCTCCCAGGCTGCATAAAACTCCTCCCAGTCCTCTTTAGCCTCAAACTCCGGCTTGCATTTAGCCTTAATATCCTAGTCGATATGCCAGGCGCATAGAAGGTGTGGGACGTTAAAGAAGACTTCGTAGTAGCTAGCAATCAGTGCAGTCTCTCGGTCGGTGATGTTAATTAATAGATCGGGGATATCGAGCTCCATAATCATCTTGCGATACTACTACAGGGCCTATAGGTAGTCCTCCTTCTCCTCTTAAGCTAGGAAATAAAAGGCGATATAGAAGGTAGTATTAATACTCGTCGTCCCCGTAAAAACGAGTAGAGGGAGTTTATATCTATTAGTCTTATAGGTGCAGTCCATAATCAGAACCTCCCAGTTATCCCTCAATGTATCGCGACAAATCTAGTTCGAGAAGAAGAGATGCGAGACCTGGTTTTTGCTATCAACGAGGTACTGCATCCACCAATCATCATCGCCCTAGAGCTCCTTTAGGAGTGCTTACGTCGGTGTAAGTAGGCCTAGAGTCCCTCGTCTAATTTCGGCCTTCGTATTATATATATCTCTTGCGACGAAATTAGGATTCTCGATATCATCGCCGAGGGCAAAACCAGTAATAATTTGAGCTGGAGTATTATGGCTTACTGTTCTCGCTATAATCTCATCCTTCTTCTGCTAAGTTATAGCTAATTTGCGAAGAGATGGATAAGCACTTGGTCCAGTAGCGCAATGGTTATAAGAAGGGTTCTTAACGACGAGACTCCACTCCAGGGTCAAATGGTTTCGCGAAGCGATACATTTAAAGGGACACTCGTTCCTCCGAGATGTCCCATAGACTCTCTTCTTCCTAGTACTCTCGTGGATAGGTCGCCTACGGTCACATCCTAGCCATACTTTACGGAGAATCTCTTACTTGTTGTTTCTGGTGCGCTGCTTAACCACGGTATAGCCCTACTATTTTGCATGCGCCTACACTAGAAGTACGAGGTCATCTAGAGAATAGGCTAATAGACCGTCTTTAGGTGGCTGTAGGTCCATTACTCCAAAGCAGTAGGTGGAGGAGTGATATATTTGATATGGTGTGGTAGAGCAGGCAGGGCGCGTATCCACTAAAACACCAAAATAATTGCGGCAGAATAGTCGCGCAACCGCGGAAGCTAACCCGATTTGGGGGGGTGTCCATGCATCAAGTTGGGGGGTGTCTATGCATCAAAAGGGGGTGTCCACGTATCAGCTCCCTACGTCAGTGCCTTGCTGCCAAAAATCACCGTCCTTGAAATACTATGCGGCCGAAGTGCAAACTGCGAGAAATGCACCCACTCCGAAATTAGGACATTCTTTGTTGCGACTCCCTACTACTTCACCCATAATATCATCCATCATTATTGTCCATCCTCACCAAGTCCTTGCCGACCACCATTACGCCATTACACCCCACGTGTCTGTCGTTTGAGTCTAGGCCCATTGCCTGAAATCGTGCGCGCACTGCCGCCACGACTCACATCCCTCAGCCCCGGCTGTGACTTGCCTGTCCTCTGTCCTCTGTCCTGGTCGGAAGGCTGCCACCGCCATGTCTGCGCAATCAACGTTGGGATCGAAATGCCACCGAACCTTTTACGACACGCCTATGACGCCCTTGGCTTGACGCAACCTCATTGTGATACCAACTTTATCCCCCCCATCAACCGTTATACAACCGCCTCTTCCCACTGATAACACCATCTGCATCTTTATTCGAGACTCTCGAGCCACTGGAAAACCAGACCACCCTCCTAATCATTCCTGCTTTGAAGCTATCTTCCCAGGAAGCACCATGAACAAGCGTGGAGAAGAATCAATCGGTCTCACCTCTACATCTCTCCACGCCGATGACTTCGGTTTTCGCGGCAGCTCCCACACATCGTCCTCTGAACCTCTTCTGGAAGACAACCCACCAAGTGCGAACTATCGACAACGATCAAAGTGGAAATTGATCTCCTTTCCTGTCAGCACTTGCCGAAGCTACTTCGGGGGTCGGAACGATATAGTGGAAAAGATGAGGCCAGGAAGACGGAAAGGGTCACGTTTGTGTTTGAAGTTCGGATTCGGTATTCTATTAATGCTGTAGGTGCCTGACCTTCTCTGATGCTGTCACTACTAATCCTCAATACAACAGTGGAGTAATACAACTACTCAGTCTTGCCTCCAGCCTCCTCACCCACATTCTTAAAAATAGCGTTCATAGTATAGTAGAATCTTGGGGCCGTCCTGGACAAATTGGAGCCGGCCTGGCGTCCTGGCCTACTGATTTCTCTCGAGACATCCTTCCCATACCCTGTCACTCACACAATGACTATTGGCGGACAGTGCCATTGTATTCGGCGATAGAAGTCGGCTGTATAGGAGTCGAAGCGGATATCTGGTTATTCGACGAAAAACTATACGTGGGACATTCCGTTGAAAGTCTTACGCCAAACCGCACTTTAGACAGCCTTTATATCAACCCACTTCTCGACATTCTATCCAAGCAGAACCCCAAGCATACCCTCATTTCTGAACAAGATGATCAAGTCCATGGAATTTTCGACACGACTCCTGAGCAATCACTCATCTTTCTCATCGACTTCAAGACTGCTGGTGCAACCTTGTGGCCTTACGTTCAATCTGCGCTTGAGCCGCTACGGAATCGACATTATTTGACTTCCTCCAATGGTACTGACATCACGCCTGGCCCAATAACCGTTGTCGGGACCGGTAATACTCCCTTTGATCTGGTGAACTCTGACGAATCTAATCCTCACCACGATATATTTTTTGATGCTCCGCTCAGTGAGATGTATGCAACGATTGATGGCGATACCACAACAACCGTGTCAGACGCTGTCAAACCTCCTCAGGCTAAGCCAGAGCATGACCACAACTCCCATACAGATAGCAACATAGCAGAGACAGACGCGTCGTCAGCAAACCTGGAGCAGAAGCGGTCAGACCAAGAAGGACAAGGAAAGTCCGTTATCACGGGAGACAATCCTGATATCTTCGATGCTAGAAATTCCTACTATGCCAGCGTGGCTTTTGGCGAGGCAATTGGCAAACTGCAGGATGGCGAATTCTCCCAGCATCAGTTAGACCTGCTTCGAAGCCAGATACAAGGAGCACACAAGAAAGGGTTGAAAGCCAGGTACTGGGACTTACCATTCTGGCCTATCAGCTTGAGAAATCACGTGTGGGATATTTTGGTGAGAGAAGGAGTGGACATGCTCAATGTAGACGATCTGAAAGGCGCGACACGAAGGAATTGGAACAACCATCAGGGGTGGTGGAAACGGATGAAAGGCAACTCCTAGCATGTGCTTGGGGATAATGGGGAGACAATCGAAGCTCTGATGGTGCATCGTTTGGGATTTCGTCATGATCATGTGAACGGCGTTGTGGGAGCGTTTGTCTCAGGCTTTGGTCTATTGCGCGATACCCATGTCATAGTTCACATGCTAGAATTTGTCCTTCAATCACTGATATATCTTCAAGTCATGTTCCTGTGTAGACTCATACTATCTCCAAGGGTAACAATTCTCTCTCGGATAGCATTCTCTTGCTTCCTTCATGATCGCGCTATCACAATCCTTGAGTTCGAACGGAGGAAAGGGCAATCAAGCTCTACTAAACTTGTAGGCCCTAGCTCATCATATGTGCTGCTTGAGGGGGTTCGAACTCTTCGAACTCTTCGCACTTGCCGTGGTAAGCGAGCCGCTAGCGCAGCCTTACGATCGAAGCTAAGGCAACACACAAAATTCATCACTGCACCATGCCACCAACCAACCTACTAGCCCGAAGACCCACGTTCGAATCTCGATGGGTGCAGTTTTGCAAATGACGCCTTAATCTTCATCACTTACCAGACCCTTTTGGGGGGGTCGCGATGTCTAATAGACTATGGATAGAAGCTTGGACGGTCTGATTCACCACTTGTTGGATCAGGTTGCCCTATGTGGCGAGCATGGTTAGTTGATTCTTTTTCATAGATGCTGTTAGTGACATTTGAATGAAATCACCGGGATTCGAACGTCCGATCTCATAAATGCAATATCAAGACTTGGAATCGTCATTAACAATATTGGTCCTTTTGCTATGAGAGAGCGACAGCTTCTGCCTTGTATACGAGCTGACATTTTCCAGGGGCCTTGCCATCGGATTTTATTAATTACGTCGAAACCTACTACTCACACTCAGATCGAACGACAGAAGGTGCAAGCCGACCTTATGCGGTCGTCGAGGGTCAAAACGTTCTCCCCAACGTAGACAGGCTATTTCTTGAGCGAGTCTGGCAATGGCTGATCCGAAATTCCGAGATCCAGCTGGGAGATCATGTTGGCCACCAAACTTTGACCTTGTCTGAGGCGGAGGTACGCAATGCTGTCTTCAAGCAAGCCAACAAGCCGAGTGCAGCCCTTCCGCACTCCACGGACGGTGCTACTGTTGCACTCGCCGAAGGACTTGATACTCCTGTGATTACCCAGAGCACCGAGCGTAATCAGCTGTCGGAAGTCGCTGTCACGGCCAATCCTGTCGTCTTATCTGGCGCGGCAACCAACACAACTACTGAACCATCTGCACAGTCTCATGCGGATATTGAAGTGCCCGAGACAGTGGTCGAGGCGGCCTCTCTAGAGACGTCCAGCATTGTCCAAGCTAGGAGTTCGAGCGACCAACACGGGCAAGGCGATCAGCCAGCCAGCAATCGACATGACAAGCCTGAGCCAGTATCCGGCATTTCTGATTCGGCTTCAATCATCCGTCTTTACACAAGCGAGAATCGCATGTGGCATGCTCTTGCAGGACATAATCCAGATCTTAATAAGATCAAGGCCTTGGACTTCGCTCTTCTTTCTATGATAGCAGCACGCGGACCCAAAGGTATTCACCAGCATGAACTCGTCAAATTAAGTGGTCAAGACAAACGATCTCTTCCTGCAAGGACAGATCGTCTGCATGATGATGGTTATATCAAGAAGCAGCGAGTCTCTGTTCAGCAATTCAATCCGAAGAGACTTTTGAATACGAGCCACCTTATGCTGAAACGCTTCGTAAAGGATTCTGTAAGTCAGTCAAAGCAGGTCAGTACTGCTACAACTCCAGCGAATCGAGCAATCGACGTCCGTGATGAAGACCATAGTGAGCAAGGAGCAGCACAGAGAGGTCTAGCAGCCATCGACCAAATTGAGCCAGCCAGTCAAAATGGATGCACACCTCGGCTCATCCCACAATGGACTCCAGACCGAAATCTCAGTAATCAAATATTCAATCTCGTAGCTCTCTCGGGAATTCAAGGGATGACGATGAGAGTAAGTCCAAAGATCCAAATTTCGAGGCTCAGAACCGAAATCCCCGCTGATCATATGCATAGGACATTCGGGAGAACTTACTTGGTGAACATGTTCGGAAGCCCATAGAAGAGTACGTTATACGGCTCGTGGAATGCTGGCAAATGTCACAGCCTTTGCACCTTCGCCATCTATCCATTGTGAGAGATACTGTACTAAGGGGCAAGACTAATGTCTTTATCTATTATACCTTTGATAATTTCCAGAAACTCGTCGAGAAAGGCAATGCTTTCTGGGAGGCCGTAACGACTGTCCCCGACGGGGCGACAGATGGGATCAACGTTGCTGCGTCCTTGAGTGCGAAACCTATGCTAGACGAAAATGGCTTCCCTATGCTTGATAGTAGTCTTTTTCAAGGAAATGGGAATGACGCTACCCTTAGCGATTGTGTCGCAGCGCTCAAAGTCGATCGTATGCGCGTTTCAGGTCATGATCCGGTTCTCAAGAGGCAAGCCAATGGCACTTATGGTATGATGGCGACTCTTGCAGCTATGTAATCTGCTGACCTCCTGCCAGCCATCAAGTATAAGACGACTAAAAGCCCGGGAGTTCCTCGACCTGTTAATCGACAATCAAAAGAATCGACATCTTCATTTTCCAAAATCACATCAGTGAGGCCAAATTTTGATAAACGCCTGGTGAATCTTTCGCCTGAGCACTCTACGCCAACATCCAAACGCCATAAGAGCTTGCTCGTCCAGCGTATCGGGAGGCCACGCAAATATGACAAGTCCAGTGCTCTTAATGACGTCGGCAACGAGGATCTTCTTCCTAAGAAAGAGATACATCGATCGGAAAAGATGGCGGAAAAGTACGTAAGGAGGAAAATCGAGGACGAGATATCATGGCGTCTTGAAGAAGGTGGAGATGCAGTATCAGTCACTAAACAGGTTTTGGCTGAGGTAATGGCCTTACGGAAGGAAGAAGGACAAGAACCGCTTCCAACTCCTTCCACAGAGATGATATTCCAAAAATTCGCTGGAGGCCCAGAACCGGGCCCAATCAAGGGCAAGTCTCGTGGTCGTCGCAAGAGAGCTCCCTACTGGCCCTCAATGGCCGCTCATACAATACCAATTCCAAAGTCATTGAAGAAGCCAGGGAAGGGCGCTCAACGTCCTCCACAGGAAGCAGACGGGATACTTGTCTCCAACGTCAGAAAACGGCGTCTGCCAGCAAGACTTCTAGAGTCCGAAAATGAAGCCGGACTCTCTCCGCTCATGAAGAAGCGCTGCCGTCTAATCATTACGGATCGCGTTGCTGACATATTCTGTTTACCTTCCGTGGCTGCGCATTCTTGGCCATGCATTCCTCCGCCTTCTCTGAAAGTGAGAGTCTCTGACGGCAAGGAGAAGCGGAAGCCGGGGAGGCCCAGGAGACCGAAAGATCCTGCCACTACATTATCTGAGCAAGAGAAAGCTACTCAACCTCGTTTCCGCTACTTGCCCTCCATCGCTGCACATTCCGGTGTGTTTCTACCACTACTTCTGCAACCCACAAAAGCGCCTGCCAAACGAAAGAGGGCTCCCAAACAACCTGTGGAGCGTGATGCAGTGCCTGTTGCGTTGGGAAGTCATTCAACGGACTCGCAGACGCCCCTTCCGCTTCAACTACGAGCAGTTTCGGAGGTCGGTCTAGCTCCAGTCTCTAGCAGCCTCAGTCACGAAGGACCTTACCCTGGCTGGATAAGGTTCATGTCAAAATACTATGACGCGGAATTGAAGAGTATCCTAAGACCTCATGAGGGTGTATTTGCAGGAGTAACAAAGCCGCGCAGGAAGAGAAATTGCGAACCAGCAGATTTTCGACCCCGAAATCTCAAGGTCATCGTCTTCAAATGTGCTCGTCTTCAGCAAATTGAGTGGTTCACGACTGAAACAGAATGTTCAAAGGGGGTGCAATCGCATGTTGTTGCAAGAGAAAGCCCGAATAGGCCGTTCATACAACACATTCTTCCTTCGATCCCAGTGCAAACCCCGAGAACGCCGATCGCCGAGGCTCCTTCTCAGTCCCAGACTCCGCTCAATCAGTCTGTCAAGCTGCCTCCTTTCAACCCACAACCGCCTCTTGTGGAGCTATCGAATGGTATCATCGGGTCTGTTCATCCCTCAATGTCTCCTATTGCTGAGGGAGCAATGACAGATACCATCGGAAGCCCTAGAGATTTTTTGCCGGACGAGGATAGACCCCCAATCATGGAGAGCTTACATCCGCAGGTCCTCCAAACCACGTCTTCTCCTATTGTCCAAAGCTCGAGCGCTAGTGTCGGACGAGTACTACCGCCCTTCACTGAAGCCTCTGATGTAGCTACTCAAGAATCGTCTTGCTCTGTACTTGACGTAGCTCCCCATGCCACAACACTTGAAAGCGGAAATAATACCTCACTAACCGAAGGAACACCGGCTCCCGTCAAAGACAAACAAATCTTAGTACTCTATCCAGCAAATGAATCCATGGAAAATGAGCCCAATACCGCTGATGATAATGAAGGGAACAGAGATAAACAAGATGACGCCCAGCATCCAGATGCAAGCATGATTGATGTCTCTGTTCTTGCAGGCCAGTCACAGTCAAGTACAACGGGAAAGAAATCCGATCGGACTCTAGACCTTGTCGGCTCAAGCGTATCGCATGAGAGTGTCAGCAACCAGCCTTCCACCTTCCCAGGCGCCAGCGCTGTTCAAATCGTGGAGGACACGAACGTTGGTCAGCAGAATCCAACACTATCAGATTCTTCTCTACTTCGATCGTTTCTATCCTTAAGTCGCGAGATCGAAGCAAGGAAGGGTGATGAAAATCTAGTCCAAGAATCTAGATCGTCTGAACATCCACCTCCGGAGAGTGATCGGAATTCTGCTCGAGGAGCCTTCAAGAGGTTTACTCGTAACAGCGGCTCCGTACCACTTTTGCGCGAAAGGGTTGTGATGGACATCATCAGACGCTGCGAAGGCGTATTCCCAGGCTACAAAGAGATGTGCAGGCCTTTTGCTGTCGAGTGGTCTAAGATAGGTCAGGAAGGGACGCCTGAGGAGAAGACGATAAAGAACGCAATCGATGCCTTGCATGGGAAACGCCAGCTTCAAAAACATATATACGTCTTCGATAGTAAGCAGGGTATTCGAGTCAAAGGGACGATTCTCACGCTTCCCGACGTGGATGTTGCGGACCCTCGGGTGAAGGACATAAGGGCAAACATAATGGCCTATTATCCACGCAATTATTTCCCTCCAGCTCTCGAGTCTCTAGCCGAATCCCTGAATACTAACGTTGGACATTCCACCTTTGTGGGTGAGAAGCACCCGGAGCTCAGCCAGATGATCAATCTAGGGAAGAACAAAGCTGCAAAAGCGACGCTGGCCGCTATGAAAGCAGAAGAGCAAAGGCACTTGGAGCGAGACACTGGCACGGGCGAGCAGGCGGAAGGTGAAGATACCGATTCATCCCTGGACATGATTCATGGCCCAGTTATGAGGGTACCAATCGTCCAACATCGCCCACCAAGTCATACAAAAGGGAAACGTCTGAGAGGTGGAAGAGTGGAGCGACCGGCGGGCAGCAGAAACTCTTCGAATGCAGTGGCAGACCAAGAATCGCTTCCACAACCAGCAAGTCACCAGCTTAATAGATCCACTGAGCTGACATGGTTGCCAAAGGAATATGCCTTCTCGGAATATAATTTTGAGGAAGAGAGACCGACTGTCCTGGAGCCTACAGTCCTTCTTGATACCCATCGTTTACACGCGCCATACGGACAACGTTTACGGCCCCCCAAACCTCCGAGACGGAAGAAAATCAAAAGTTCTACAGATCTTCCATCGCAAGTTCGGTCCTCACCTCCGTATTCTTCTCCGTACGCTGCAGAAACTAGCTGGGACAAGACAGAACCCTCGGTGGAAGATACCCAGACGACATCATCTCCTTCGCCTAAGCCTCCTGGAGCTGATTCTCAACTTACGTGGCCAGTGACCGGACCGAAGACAGCAGTACCTTCTCAAACAGTCGAACAAACACACGGCTTTCAGCTACGACTAAAGGAGGCAGTGGTCAATTTTATGGATGCGACCCACTACTTTTATCAGACCACCGGTACATTCTCTGTAGGCTTCTCGGGACTTAGCCCAGCTCGGCCAATCAACAAGAAGGTGGGCACTTGTTGGAAACCATACTCCCTAGGTCCACGTAACATTCATCTCGAATTCCCGGCTCCCAGGGGCCCTCGCAAGTTATTGCCCAAAAGACCCCTGGGTGCCGAAGACACGCAATTCGAAAAGGAGGTCGACGCCTCGTTGGAATGGGAACTCGAAACGGCGGAATTGCAGCATATTAGGTTCAAAGTATTGACCTTCGTCAATTACACCTTTCATCATGCTCATGTGACAGCTGCGGCAGTCGACGCAATGATGGATTCTATCAAGGAAATCCAGATGTCCTCCAGAAAGGGCCGCATGTATACCAGGAAAATCCCACAACTGAACAATGCTAGGCCCAAGATTGGTAAAAGCATATTCAGTGTCGGAGCCAAGAACATTTCTCATGCGGCTGCTGAAGCTTTCAAGAGAATCGACTCACGCGCATCGCTAAAGCGTCGCCGTCTCACATCGTTGGTAGAGAACCAAGGTCATGACGAGACCACAGAAGTTCCATTAGACGAAAATAGCAGACCATCGAAACTCCGACGGATACGCGGGCCTCGCGGCGCAAGATTGCTTGGTGAAGAGGGCGAGAGCCGTCTGCTGACTGCTGTGACGCTCGTTCGCACCCTAACAGGGGGCCTTGAGAAGCGAATTGACTGGGTGTTGGCAGCTAAGGCCTTTGGACCAGATACTTCCGTAATGTTCATCCAGAGGCGCTGGAGTTATGTCCTACAGAAACACAAGATGATGCTGCCCAAGATGGAAGATGACTTTCAAGAATTGTTCGTGGAGGCATATCAAAAGGGAACGATACCTGCCATCGACTTTGACAATCTCGCAGAATATGATTGGAAATGGCTGACTGAGTGGACGATGAAACAACTCAGAACGGCGAGCAAGACACAGCCAGATCTACCAACAGATCGTGCTAAGTTTCATGATTTATATGAGTTGAAAGAGGCCCCTGACGTTGACATCAGCGACTATTACGGGATTAATGGGTCCGGAACAACCATAGCGAGCAGAACAAGCCTCATCAGCAAGAAGGCTTACGTTCATGCAGCAGTCAAAGACCAAGAAGGAGTCCCGTCACAAGAACTGGAACAATTTAAAGCTGCGAAAACTTGGGTCCGTGCTAACGTTATAACTCCGGAAGACACCTACAATCCTTCCCTTGCTCGCGACAAACTAAGGATTCTCCCGACCCATACCATCGACGACGCCCTCAAGCAATTGCTCCTCGACAAAGTCTTAACGCAGGAGAACAAGGGTCGCCTCATCCCTGGCCGGAATTACGATATCAGCGAGCAATTTATCTCTCGCCTGAAGAAGAATATCTTGCCGGAGCATTTTCAGCGTGCAGTGGCCTACAAGCTGCATCTCGATCAAAAATTTGAGGCGCAAGAATTTGTTCCGTATTCGCCTACCGCCGATGACGGCGAAATGCTTGCCATTATCAACCTCCTCGCCCACCAGCGCATCAAATTGGTTCCAGTCAGCATCCCGACTAAAAAATGGGGTCATTTAGATGGCAAGTATGAAAGCCGGCAGATGGACAAAACCCGCTTGAATTTTCAGATGGAACTCCATCCTACCCCGGCCTACGTCCTCGGAAATCCTCTCCGACCGCTTCCAGAACCACCGAGCCAGCATCTCGAAGACCTGGCGGCAAAGATTCCATTGTGGTACGACATCCACGACGCGTTTGTGCCGGTCGTGTGGGAGATGGCGCTTGCGGCCGTGATGGCGATATTGGCGGTGAGGCCTGGTGTTGGGGCTGAAGAGATTGCAAAGGCTATGAGGCCTGCGATGGAAGCTTGGGAGTTGGAGAAGGTGCTGGAATGGATGGCGGAGGCGAAGGCGGCTACGAGAGTCGGTTCAGGATATTTGCTCGATGAGTGGTGGTGGTTGGCTTTTGCGGGGAAGGAGGATAAGGGGAAGGGGAAAGAGAGGGCGGTCGATTAGATTGGATGTGTTGGATGCCAATAATGATGACGGACGATGTGATTGAAAGACGATATGATTGATGCTTGCGTGTTATTATTAGAGGCTGATGCCGGCATGCGTGATACCCCATAGATAGGAGAGATGAGATCTGGCCACAGACACTGGAAATAGGGATTTAGATAATGCGGAATGGTAAGTTGTAAATTGATTGGTTAAGCCAAAAACCAAAGATGGTGCGTTGTACTTGAAGCTTCTCCCTCAGATATGACGATAACGTCGGTGATTCGTGCTCTGCACACGTCTTCCGGGACCGTTTCTGTACTTTCTTGAAGCCGGTCCTGCGAGCTATATGTAAAGCTGGCGCAAAAGATTTTGCCGATCTTCCTCCGCTCTCGCCCTTCTCTGCGTTTCCGGCCAAATTCCTAGAGAAGTGTCACTTGCTGAGACAGTTGCTGTAAAGTTCTTTGTCTGCCTGGACTATATTTCGGAGTTTAATGAGCCCGAGATCGTTTCTAATGCAGTCGGAGTGGAAATTTAATAGTGAATGTAGATTAGGCTACTCTCTCGCCTACGTTGATTATAATAGGATGAAGAAATGACACCTTAAAGAGATATAAGAACGTAAACCCGCCACTTAGGGTAGTAGATAGGTTGAAAATCCACGATTAGACGAGTAAGTCTTGCTTATCGCCATGTGTAAGTGATCTATTTAGGGCTTAGATACGACAAAGAAATAAATAATAGGGTAGATACTAAGCCGAGGTGAAGACACATACGGAGGCTGAAAAGACATGTCAATACCTCTCAATCAGCCAATTCTTCCTCTTTTCTGGATGCATCTCCTTGAGTATCGCGCTCTCAGTTCGCTTTACAATAACATAAGTGTCGACCACAGGCTTGCCGAGAACTTTGCAAAGCTCCTCATCTTGTTCCAAGCATATCAAGGCCTCGTCTATACCCTCTGGGAATCGTTGTGTGATACCGATAAATTTCCTTTCTTCGGATGACAGGGAAGATGGGTCTGATATGCAATCTCTGATGAGTAATTGATCTTTGTCAAGCACGCCTTGCACACCGGCACCAATCATAGCGGCTAAAACAAGGTAGACGTTACTCAGACCGTCGACGCATTTGATTTCAAAATGCGATCCTTCTATCCTTCTTAGGGGAGTCTCGCGATTGTGTGTCCCCCATGCGATCCAGGTGCTGCCGGCCCATGTCTTATCTACCACCCTTTCATAGCTTGCATCATTAGGGTACGTGAAGGCAGCGATGGCTCTCAGATGCTTGAGGATTCCCGCATAGAACGATTGCCAATGGGTATCGGGAGTAAGAGAAATATGGATGTGGGCGCCAGAACCAGCGGCGGTGGGTACGGGTTTGGGGTAGAGAGTAGCTCGTATGTCGGCGTTCGCAGCGGCGCTACAGATGATCTCACGAGCTGCGAGGAGGGTATCTGCGGCTTCGAGCGGAGGCAGTGGACCTAGGATGAACTCGTACTGGCCTGGGCAACTCTCGGGGTGGAATTGTTGAAGATCAATGCCTGCCGTTTCAAGCTTTGTATGTATGTCCTCAAGAAGGTCCATCATGTTGTCCTGTTGGAGAGCTCTAGCGGTGGACCAAGCGTGGCCTCCACCATTGACTGGCATTTCACCGTATCGAAATTCTCCATCCACGACCCGGGAGCTCATAAAGACGATTTCAATTTCGAATCCTATGAGAAAGCTTAGATTGTGAGCACTCGCAGTCTCGACTTGTTTCCGAAGGGTGGTTCGAGGGCACAAGGGTACTTCTTCGCCACTTTCTTCCTGGAACTCGCACTGCAGCGTCGCATAGCCATTACGGCTCCCGAGACGGAGGCTGTCGAACAATGGGTATAGGTTGTAGTTTAGAGTTGCAGAGAATCCTGGGCACAGGACGTCATTCTGGAGTAGTCCTAGGACAGCTTGTGCGATTGAAATGAATTTCTTGCTTGAGAATAATCCGAGAGCTTGCTTGATGGGCAAAACTCGTACCCGCAGCATTGCTGTATGATCGAGCCACTGTAGTCGCAGGTAGCGAACTGATGGCTGTGTCCTCAAGAACGACCTTAATTGGTCGAAATTGACGGACCAACGCTTGTCAGACGTTATGGTAGATGTTTCTAGCAGGTTTATTGGTTCTATGGGTTTCATAGGGAGGTCCAATTCGTAGAGACGATTGGATGTATGGAAGAAAATATCCTGAGCAACCTTGATGGCTTGTATGGCCGTCAAAGCGCCGCGGTCCACATACTCGCACAATACTGTACTCAATCCTTCTCTGGCCTGAATAATGGCCAATAGGTATGTCTCTGGAAACCAGTGGTCATCTGTAGAGAGTCAGCCAGATAGCCCATCTCTAGAACAGTGGAAGGGGCGATTACCAGTACTCCACATCAACTTCTCGGATGGACAGAGATCTAATGCCTCCCTGATTACTCTCTCCTGCCCATCCTGACTCACAAAGGGGAAAACCTCCCCAATGTCAAGCCAGACGTTGCCATAAACGCTTGCAAGGTAACCAGCTTCGGTAGTGAAAGGATAACTTGCATGGAGAAGGATGATCTGAACCTCCGGATAACTTTTTATGAAGTCTTGCAGATAGGATGGATTTGAGAGATTAAGATCGATGTCATTGTCCCCGAGCCCCGTGTGGAACTAAATCGGCTTCTTCGATTTGCTACGTTCTATCAATTTTGCGGTCATGTGAACAAGATGTGGGCTCAAGCGTTCATCTTCCAACCGAGACAGCTTCTTCATGTCTTTGCTTTCGAACATCGTGCCCAAAACCGTTCTATCAAGCTCATTGAATTTTGGTATGGCCAAACCCGTCCTGTAACAGATGACAGACTTGAAGCCTGCGACATCTGGATCATCTATGGCTTGTTGAATAGCAGTGACAAATCGCCGGATCACATGATGGGCGAAGGCAGAATGTTGATCGAAAGACGTCTTACTAAACTCTTCAAACGCATTAATCATGATCGTTTCTGCAACTCGCTCAATTCTCATGATTCTTTTACATTTTGAGCGTGTCAAGCAATCATGCCAACTGTAAGGATGGACATTGGTAGGGTCCAGCCCATCGTCGATAAGCGCCGTCTCAATTCCATGGAAGCATCGTCGAGCCCAAGCTTCGTCGGGCTCTTGCCTTCTCTGTTCAATTGCTAGCCGTACGGCGGCCCAAGATGCGTCACATCCAAGGATCTTGGAGAGCTGATGAACCGCTCGGAGGTGTGCGAGCGTTGAAGGGGCTCCTTGCTTTAGTGCAGGGCCGTGTGCTTCACTGGTGATAGATAATAGATCATGGGCATCAATTTCAGCGGGAATCAGAAGATTGTGTGCGTGATGATCGATGATGGGCGTAGTTTCGATGGCATTGACGAGCTCATCCATGGTGGCACTTCTGCCACCGACGAGTATGAGATGAACACCCCGTTCAGTAGATATACATACAGCTTCGACGTGAATGGTGTAAGAATGTACGGTAGGTTTGATGGAGGGTAAGCCATTTTGAGTGGTAGGATTCAGAAGGAGTCGCGTTTGCTGATCCCCTCCGATTCGGAACCCACTTAGAACTCAGCCAGTCCGCCGGCTTAGCACGGGCACGATTCTCCTAGCTTGATCACTTTACGAGGGCCACCCCCCAAGTATCACCACTAAGAAAGGATTAATCCCCTAAAGATCACTCCCTAAGGAAGGGCCACTCCCTTGAGGGCCACCCTTAACAGCTAAACTACCCTCATTCGATAGCGGCTTTAGGGAGTCTTATCGAAGACTTTTACTCGTGGTATGTATGGCCCATCAGCTTGAAGATAGTGCTCGTCCCAGGCCGCCGGACTGACTGAGTTCTAAGTGGGTTCCCGATTCGTGATCGCGCGTCTCCACGACCATGCAGAAAACAGCATGGGGAGATGATGTATTCAATCTACGAGGATCATCTGTATGTAATGCTGACATTCATCCGGGCATGGTCCAGAGTGCCTTCGATGGTTCTATGGAAGGCTTGCCCTCATAAGCATTAACGTTGGTTTGATGAATACCCATTTCGCCCTTTTGTAATCTTTCAACAAATAGCAGCGGATCTGTCTCCTTTGTAGCTTCCACAGGCCCATCCATACCCGGCGGCGGAAGTGCCCAATCTGGCAGCGCCGTTTCATAGGCCCATTTCCCTTGATCGCAAGCATACCGCTTTGCATGCAAATATATCCCTAGTTCATGAATACCAGGATCGCTATACAATGGTGTATCGCACACTTCACAGCAATGGCCGGTCATCTTCTCGGCCTTCTTCTTGTTGTACTCTTCCATCATTTCGTCGTGATATGCCATTGCTTCCGCAACCTCTGACTTTCCCATCCTGGACAAACGCGAAATGATATCCTCATCGTTATCGGAAAGGGCATCGCCAGCCGCAAGGTCGGGGCCAAAGACCCGCTGATTGCAGTAGATTGGGTCATTGGCGATGGGGTGACCTAGGAATTGAAGGTGAACCCGTAGTTGATGTGTACGGCCAGTCACAGGGAGGCAACGAACTATTGAATGGCCTTCTTTCGCCTTCCATTCCATCTTCGAGTCTCGGAGTCTTTCTTTCTCAGTCCTAGTATCGTTCTGGTCTTGCAAGCTTCCATTCTTGCCCTGTCTGGGCGGGTAATACGCCAAACGCTTGAAGACTGTCCTTGCTTCCTTACCACTAGCTCTTGCTCTATTCAGACCAAGTTTTGGGCTGATCTGCATGACTGGTTGCTCGCATATCACGTCTCCCTTAGGAAACTCTCCAATGACCCTGGCCACGTACTCCTTCCTCACGCTCCTATCTTGTATTTGCACACTTATCTTTTCGGCGGCTTTAGCATTCTTGCCAATGAACATAACGCCACTCGTGAGTCTGTCAAGTCGGTTGCAAGGCAGAGGGTTCCAAGCATGACCCCGTTCAGCGCGCATTATCTCGATGATAGAATTATAGTTGTAGCGACCCGCAGGATGTACGGGGACGCCAGCGGGCTTATTGATAACGATCATATCATTGTCTTCGTGAACAGTCCCGATAGGCTGCGCTGTCACAGGAGGCTCGTGTCGGTGCAAGGTATGGGATATGATGTCGCCATTTTTGATAATGTGATTCACAGTAGGCACTCGATTTCCATTGACGACCACGCTGCCCCTCTCTATGGCGTCTTTCTAAAGCTTGTAAGCCTGTATTCGCTCCATTGAATGAAAGAGCCTCCTTACATAGTATGCCTGAGGTCTATCACGAAATTCGGTAGCAAATATATCGAGCAATTCTCGACCCCTCCATCGCTCCTTGCAATATGTGTTATAGGTAAAGTGGTACGGGCGCACCTTTCGGAGCCCGTCTTCAAGATAGTACGGACGAGGCCAAGGATCGCAAGGAGTAGTGACAACTTTCGGCGGAGAGCTGACAGCTTCTGGGACTTTCTGCATGCTTAAATTTGCTAAGGCTGTTAATGGTTCGGCAGCTACCAATGCCATTTCTTTGGAACTGAGAACACCTCTCCGCGCAAGGAGCGCTACGACTCGAGCTGAAGGCGCCAGTAGGGCTAAGTCTTCGTGCAATACCGAGCACGCCAAAGCTTGAATAGAAACCTATCAGAAGCAGGAGGCTTGAGATTCAACTTCAAAAAGAATCCACGGAAGCTACCCGGCCTAGCCAAGACGTAATCCCCAATATTGCGCTCCGACGTGTCGTCTTTTATATTATTTGATTTTGCTAGACGGAATGTCGTCTACATCGTCGAAACAGCGGCAGCGAAGTGACTATGGATTTTTCCAAGATTACAGGACTAGGTGGTAGGTAGAGTTTCTCAGTCTATATCCTGGACGAGCCTTCTGACCCGTGACAGGTCAGATAATGATATGTACGGTAGGTACATTGATAGAGCGAACACTTCAACAGAGTACTAAAAAGAGTCTTTAGATCACATGAATAATAGCGTCTACTCGTTCTTGTACTCCTACCATCTCTTCCACTGCCGGGATAATGGGCTAATTCCCAGAAGATTTGATTCAATCATCAACTCCTATCTTGTCAAACATTGCAGCCTCCATCCACCGACTTCAACTCAAATTGGCGTAGTTGTCCATTCTCAATGCAATTTCTTTGGCTCTGTCGCCTTTCCTTCGGTCGTCGATCTTGGCTTGCGTGTAAATAACTTGGGCAACTCCAGCGTCACCTATGAAGTCGGTGTCTTCGAACATGGCCAAGATGACGTGAGAGCCGTCGGAGGATTCACCCATGTTTTTGTCAACAGAAAAGTGAACAGACCTGCTGCCAGTGGTATGCCGGGCGAAGTTCGCCGAGGGCTGCAAAGATTGGTGAAAGAAGAAAAGCCCAAATTATAGGTTCTTGGGTTCTTTCCCTAGACAGTATTCTACTTGGCGGAATTTTTGCTGGGGTGCTGGAGTAATGGAACTGCTCGATTTCGCTTTGCCCTAAGCCAGATTGAGGTTCATTCCCTGGATGTCTCGATCAATTCGTGCATTAATCCGGATCTAATGGAATTCACCGGTGCCTACGGCCTTTGGTAGCACTTATCGCGTGTTAATCCTAGGACTGACATGAACATCCTGGCTCCGTCCCTCTTTCACCGATCGTCACAAGGGCGATTCTCTTTACTGTGGAGATAGTCTTAAGAAAGATACCCATCATCATTGCTTTTATAAGGTAGTCACAGCAGATTCACGGCTATCGCTAGTCATCATCGAAAGCCGCACTTGATTAGATATCAAATTGATACTTGACGACGGTCAAATTCAGGTCTGAGAATAAAGCCATTTCAAGGATTGGTCACAGGTAATGCAACACTATGGCCAACCAGCTCAGCCAACAGGAGGTCCTCAATCTCATGAGGAAAAGATCAGCATTCTCTGGACGGACGAGCTAAACAAAATGCCATGCGATTCCCGTTCACTTGTGGACCTCAATAAGTTGCCCCAAACTCGACAACTCGCCCCACGAAAAAATCACAAATTCTTCAATATCCAGCTTAGGAAATGCCATGAAGCAGCTCTTGGTTACACTCGCGGAAGAGTCTCTTCAACAGGCTGTAAAAGCTGTGCTAGGAACATTGGGCCTTTCGCCGAGTGCGTGATCTTGGTGGGATGGTTTGCTGGAGCTTGTTGTAATTGCTATTACAATAGACGAGGGAATGAATGCTTTCTGAGGTGTCCCAGTAAGGCTCTTTCCAAAGTCCATCGGATTGTAGTCATCATTTTCTGAATATAAGCAGCAGAGATATCGCCTGTGACAGCGTCACCTGAGGAATTAATAATGAATGACGATCATTCGAGTATGCCGGAAGTCTCTAGCCCTGAGGTTCGTCCGGACCTTGCTCTTAGAGAGGGCTCTAGCAGAGGGAAAGCTACCCTAAGCTCGCCCCTGCAAATTGATTCGGCAAGCGATTCCGATGAAGAGCCCATCAGAAAGCGCCTACGCATAGAAGGTCGAATACGGTGCCACACGCAGCAGCACTCGCCAAAGCCACCTTCTCAATGGAGCAGTCCTATCTCCGATATACCTCCCGCAGGAGTTCAGCATCACGAGGGAGATGTTGAGTCTCTTGAAGAACTTGGCGGACAAATCAATCCTAAGTATCAGGAATTGCTGGAAGATAATCAACTACTGAGGCAACAGAATGAGCACCTAGAGAATACTCTCGCACAGCAGCGCTCAATGATCAACAAAATCGCCGCATCCAACGGAATACTTGACGCTGCCATGGACAGTCGAGAGGCCCAGATGCGCGTCGGTCTCAGCAACATAAAGGGCACCAAATCCCAAATCCAGGAACAAACCAAGAAACTTGTAGACTTTTCAAACGACACTACTTACCTTGTGAGCCGGTTGGTTGTGGGCCCAATTCAGGACCTCGAAGTCTTCTTAAATGACGAGGAGAAACGCATGATGTGGACACAATACAATGAGGCTAGACCTAGTGCGGAGATAGAAGCCATCATGGATGAAAAGATAGATTTTGTGGATAACTGCCTTGACCACAGCAACGAAAAAGACACCATTATTGAAACGGAGAGCGAGGATTCGGCCCTGGAAGGACCATCTACAAACGCTGTCAATACCGCTACAAATAGTGATGGCAACAATGTCTCCCCAGCAACATCAAATCGGAGGCGCAAGGTCCCCAAAGGTCCCGCCCGCAAACCAACCGGCAGGGTGCTTGAGTACGTCGAAGAACACTACACCAACTATGATCTTGTCAATCCTGCACCACCCCCGGCAGTATTCGGACCCTTTTTATCGTTCGCCCAATACGATACCTACCAACTCTACTCCAACCCTCGCCTCAAAGACATCAACACCGTACCTACCTCTGGCGTTCGAATCGACGACCTCACCATCTCGAAAGTCATCGGCAATCTCACTCAAATTACGCTCCATCGGCACTGGCCCGCCGACCTCGATATGCGAGGGATGATTCGCGCGAGAAGGGTTCCCCTTGGCCGTGCGGCTAAGATGTGGGTTGACGCGGGAACTAAGGATATTGATGATATGGTTGTCAATGAGGGCGAAGAAGGCTACTATTACAAGATCTGGGGAGGCTTGCATCCCCTCATGGGCGCCGAAGGGCGTTTAGCTGACTTGTACATGATTCGTCCGTCTTATGAAGAGTTCCGGTGTGAGGGATTCACGTTCAAGAAGGGCCTGAAAGCCGTGATTCAGAAGCCGGAGGATTATGAGAGTGATGGCGGTGGCGATCTTGATGGAGATGGTGCTGGCGATGATAATGAGTGAGGGCCTGGAGATGAGATTTGGCAACGCTTGCGATGCTGTGGATGAGGGTTTCGGGATCTGATGGCGACTTTGATGGAAACGGTGACGATGATGACGATTCATAACGGCCTCGATGAGATTTGGAATCGCCTGCGATACGGTGGAAAAAGTTCTCGGGATTTTGATAGATTCAAGATAGGGGTGATTTGTTATACCATTACGCATGCGAATTTGATTTTGACTTGAGTGTCACTCAGCAGGAAATAATGATATCAATGAGGTATCAAGGACGACCACCTCATCTTCCATTTGCCGTGGGCTATGTACAAAGCCGATCAAGTATATACAGAAAAGAGGGCTTTCACACAACATCTCCGCTCCTGCCCCGTGACTCGAGCGAAAAAAAAAACGCCCCGTAAATGCTAAAAGACCCAAGTGGCAGCAGCCACTCACCGTTTTGCTCCTTCCGAACCGCCCCCATTTCCTCGCCCTTCACCCTTGATATCCGTCAGACCCCCCCAACCCGGCCTACCCTATCCCATCCTATCCTGAACCTAGCGTATTACACAAACGAAGAAGTAACATTGATCGTAGATGATGTTTCTATGACAGCTTTTGTAGTCCGTTAAAGTGAAATGATGATTGTCGATGTAGTCGACTGATGAATGTCATTGATTGAACGATCCCATGATCTTCTTGCCAAGAAGCTGGACACTCTTTGTCCGGGTGCTGAGGTCAATGTATCAGCTGATGGGTATATTCTCTTGCAAATGAGCTACTCACCTCTCATCTTGGTCCTCACCGTCCGTATCCCTGGGACCACCACTATTACCGCGCTTGAGCTTCTGTGTCTCACCCGTGATCCGCCGAATGAAATTTTGACGCATAGTTTTAAGAGTATGGTCGTCGCCCTCAGCTTCCGATTCTGGAATTGAAGGCGGTTCAGCATGATAGCCATTGTTGGATGAAGGGTTTCCGATACTCGAGGTGAATGAGTCCGTCCTAGATAGCTGACTACTGGGAGGTGAGATGAAAGAAGCCCGAGCGGCATTCCTTGATTCGCCTCTCGGACTTTGATCACGGATACTGCTTGTCTCGCTGTTAAAGCTGTTATCCAGCGTGGTACTGCTCGCTACCATTAATGAGGAGCGGGCCATCTCTCGGAAGCGGGACCCCTGTTGCTTGCTAGGTCTTTTGTGGGACAATTTATTACCGATGATAGCGCCAGTATGGGATATGAGCGCTCTAATCACATCCTTTTTGAGGCGAAGAGCGAGATCAAGGTTCGACCACGTTTTGTTGCGATACTCAAGCACAGGCATGCGGAAGACAAAGTTGTGGACATCTTCGATATTGCGTTCGCCTTTTCCCTTGTAGCTAAGGCAGAGCACCACACTTGGGATCTTGACGTAGGCCAAGGTCATGTAGTTTGAAGCCCGAGAAAGCATTTGTGAGAGGTCGTCTGATGGCTTCTCCTTGTCCGTGGCTGTTGTTTGGCTGTTCGTCCGGTTGAGAGTAAATGGCTTGTGCCTCTCGTTGTGTCCGTTCAGAGCGGACACATTAGTAGAAGATCCATCCTTGGACTGTCGTGAGACCGCTAGACTCTCCTGCGAGGTTTTCTTTGTGCCGAGACTGGGACTTACTAATGACGGTCGTGAGGCATTCGTCGAACGGTTCGAATGATTCGAGTGCTGGAATAAGCCAAAACGATGATGACCTTCTCCATTGTGAGTAGTAGCAAGATGTTTAGGTTTGTGGGCAGAGCCATTGTGGCCTTTCTTCTCCGCGAAAGCCTTGGTAGCTCGAAGCCTCATGTCTAGTGATGCTGGCCTCGTCGAATACTGCTCATCACTCGACCCGTTGGCATCATGTCTAGGCGTATCAGGAAAGCTGGCCAGCGTTTCAGCTTCCGAATCATCATCGTCTTGTCCGCTAGGTAATGAATGTTTGATCATGAAAGGCGACTTGTCATTGCCATTTCTATCGGAGCCTCCCGGGAAGATGTATTCGAACAGCTTTTGACCAATTTCTCGTTCGAGCTGGACTTTAAGCGGGAAAAGGTCGACTTCGAATTGATCGAGAACAGGAATACCGGCGATTGCTTCAAGGCTGTGCCAATTCACCTTGAGCATCGACTCTTGCCCTTCGACAAAGTTCCTGCCACCTTGCAGATATGGCGCAAGCATCTCAGGGTACAAGGCGTCAGGCAAGAGATTCAGTCCCCGTACACCGACAATCTCCATCGTGTTATGGTTGGAACCATCACTGTTATCCGTTCTGTCAAATGCTGCTTTGTTGAGCTGTATCTCCATCAAGAAATCATCCTTTCCTCTCATCAGTTGCCATACGATCTTAGACGCAGAGAGATACCAGCGCAAAAGGCCCGTAGTCTGAGAGGTCTGAACACGATCATCAACCTTGCGTTGCGATGTTGTTATGGCCTTCATCATGAAGAAAAGCTCGTCTTCGCAATTCGCTAGGTCTTGCTCGATAGCTAAGCGGTCCTCCCAACCTTGCTTATCCAGGTACTTAGCGTTTATCTGGAAGTGCATCTTTATCTCTTCCAATTGACGAATCCGAGCTTGAAGACTGACAACCATTGGAGCAGCTCCACTGAGGTCGCTGAAGTCAGAAGCCAACATGATCTTCTCTAGCCTTTCGCTTCGGACTTTCTCTCGCGGTTCGTTGTAGAGCAGTAGATCGAGGACTATCAAGTACATGGTATAGTACTCACTAGAGTCACACTTAGCGCGAATGTGAGGGAAGTCCACCCACAAATGGTCAATTCGACTCTCTGTGTCATCAGGCCTATGCCTGCCTCTTGATTTTCCAGTACTAACTTCGTCATTGTATTTTAAGCGGAGAGTATTATACTTGTCATACCGAAGGCTTGCAGAAGTCCTTTGTACGACTCGCGTCCACCCAAAAGGATCATAGACGAAGTCGAAATTGACTTCAAAAGCTACCCAGGGTGGCCACGCGGAGCCTTTGGGAGCTCCATAGCGATTGCCAGAATATATGTGTAAGAATTGCACAAGTACCTTCTGAGTGGTGACGAAAAATTGCACACTGTCCATGTCGACGGAGAATCGACGCTGTACTAATCCACTGACATCGTCTGCGATGCGATCCTTGTCCATAACCTGCACCACCTTGAGTTCCATGGCTTTGGCCGTCACGAGAAGGACGGACTTTGGATTCTTTTCGCTTTGCAATTGAATCTGTGGGGCTATCACGCGGATGTGGTATGTATTTTGCGGAGTGAAATCTTTCGAGATGTCTTTGCCAAGATTCCCGGTGCCCGACATCTGGGAATCTGAGGCTCGATTTGGATCATCAGCAACCACATCCTTCTTGTCGTCGTTGAGAAGCTCGTTGATGCGGTCTTCAAGACTGGAGTCGTCGTTTTCTTCTTCTCGTAGTGAAGAATCTGTGGGGGATTCAGCTGGCGGGGTTGGCGAATCTTCTTGTTCCTCATGCTTTCGATGACGCTTGTGCTGCTCTTTTACGATATCATCGATAAACTTGACTGCTTTCTGGGACATGTAGTAGATGAAGCCTCGACGTTGGCTCACTTGATGAGCATACCGAAGGATGATATTCCGAAGAGAGTTGTTCCATTTCAATTGCGCATGATGTATGATGAAGCGATTGCTGAAGTCACTCGTAGGGCCTTCAAAAGGTGCCGAATCTAGGGCATCTGCTTCGTCGTCCGATGATTCATCAGCCATGTCGAGTCCAGCAGTATCTCCAGCTGCTGAAACCCAGGGTTTGCCTTGCTCGATTGCGCGCGTCAGACGCGAGCGCATTCGCTGAAGAAACCTCTTCTTGCCTTGAAGTCTCTCGCCCTGCTCATTGAGCAATTCGTATCGTTCCTTCAAGCTGGAGTCTCGATTCGAGTCTCGAATTACCCGAAGCTCCTGCTCACTCAAAGTTCTCCGGTGCAGTTCTAATTGCTCATCGAGCTTCAAAAGACGTTCATCGATGAGTTGACACTGAACTTTTCGAGGATCATTGTCTTGAGACATGACACAGAAGTGTGTCGGCTCATCACCAAAGGGACTCGTTTTGTCTAGTTCCGCTGACGTGCTCCGTGGATTATCAGTCTGGCGAAAGTAGGTGAAGCGTGGGGCAAAGGCCAAGGGCAGTATCTTCGTCTCTGGATTCGTCTCCGAAGGTAGGATCCAATCGATCTCGACAAAATCGTCCATATCGATCCAAGAGGAATCATTATCCGGTATGGTAAAGCGGGATATGTCAGCAGTGTCGACAGACTGTTGGTAAGCTGCAAGATCTTCTGCTGTAGCACGTTCGACATCGCCAACGTTTGTACCCGCAATGCTGGCAGAGACGGCGCGAATGTCAGCCGAAATGAAGTCAAGCTGGGCTTGATTGATTCTCATGCCGCTTGCTTTCATCTGCTTGGCTCGCCCTTTCCCTTGGGCTGCAAACTCTTCCCTTCGTTGATGTAGATCAAGCATGAAGCTGTCGAGTCGAAGCTTCAGCCCGGTAGCAGAGACGATGTCCTCGGAATAGTCCTCGACGTCTTTGTGCTTATACATATGTGCAATGAACAGTGGTGACAGAAGGAGGTTGTATTTGATTGTGGCGAGATGGCGACCAAATTTCTTACTTGATTTCTCGATGCCTGGAAATAGCTTGCCTTGTCGTATTGGTAGAGACATTGCACCCGAAAATAGTGACCACCAATCAAAGAAGTGCGTAAAGAAACGAGGTGTCATGTGCACTGCATTGTAGCTCATTGATGGCTTAATATTCGTAGTGGTCCAATCTCGGTCTAGTGGCGCAACGACCGCTATCGACAAATGTATGTGATTGCTTCGAAACCCTCTGAAGGCATCGTAATCCTGTACCTTGATTAGCGAGCGAAATACACGGACAAACTATAACGCACTTGTCCTTGGGGAGCTTGAGCATGCTCCGGAGTCCGCAGAGTAACATCATAGTGAGGAGTGAAGTCAAAGGAACGGCCACCTTGGTCATGGTCTCTCTCGAACATAAGACCCGCAAGCCATCGAACGTTGCCGGATAGCTTCATGATAACCTTCTTGAACATTGTCATATTTCTCTTGCTTGTAGTGCTTGAAGATTCTCCATTTTGCCCAAATGCGGAGCTTGACTCCCTAGCTTGGTGGCTGTAGTCCGGTATTGCTAGTACATACTCGTCGCTGTCAACTGTCATAAATTTTCTTGGATCATCGTCTTGGTGAATACTCCAGCGCACGTTGTTGCGCCAACACATCACAAACCCAGCACCATTGCCCGTGACAACATACGGATCGCGAGCACCTTCGTAACATATCAGCATCAAGTCTAAGCGGGTACGGGAAAGCCACACCTTTCAGCTGCAGCCGGACGTCTCCGTCACCTTTCCAGGCAACATTGACGCGTGAATGGGCACTGAGACGAATCTTGTCCCAAAAGCCTGTGCGGTCGGACGGGTCCACCTGTGGTTTAGTAAAGCTTTCTATGATCATCATCATGTCTTGAATGGCTGGCTGATATGACGTTCCCCATGTGATGCTGGTTGGAGCGCTGGTATTGATTGCTATATCAACATCGGAATAAGTCTTGACTGGAGCCACAGTCCTACGAACATTGATCGCAAAACTTGTCGCGGCATTCGATGCGAAAAATTTCCCAGGAGGAACCACTTCCACCTTGACTTCTTTCGTTGAGACCGGGCCCCTGAATTCCTCCGCGATCACAAAATCCGTCTTCAGCGACCAGCTTGGTAAACGTGGCGATTGGCCTGGCCTTGTTGCCGGCACATGAAGGAGCGGTAGTGGATAATCCCTTAACGTGACACGAGCTTCACCCATGTCGATTTGTACATTGAGTGGTATAAGGAGAGAGTATTCCATATCAAAAGGCGTTCCTTTCCCAATTCGATGGAGGAATTCGGGATATTCCTTGATTGGAAACGAAGGCTTATCAAGAATGATATGAAGATCACTGATCAGCGTAGACATTAGACCTGGTCTTTCAGGCATGGCAAGGATCGCTTCTGCTTCATCATCACTATGCAAGACGGCCTCGTTGCCCCAGAAAATACTCCGAATCTTTCGCATCCCAGAATTCTGAGTATGATAAGCGCCGTCAATACGCTTTTTCCAGCTTTGTGCGTTGTGTCTTAGAAGCCTATCCCAAGCCTCACCACTGGGGATCTTCGCATCTTGAGAGAGCTTACACTTTCCATCTGGATCATATCGCATATGGCGAGAACGTGGAGACCGTGGCGAGTCTGATCGACGTCGACGTGAGTCATCGCTGGAGCTTCGTCTTTGTCCTCCTTGAGGCGGCGGTGTGTCCGTTCTACCACGCTGGACCTGTGGGCGAGGCCCTGCGCGATATCGAGAAGAACCTCGGGTTGGGCGAAAGTTGTCAAGGTTCTGCTTTTTCGCCAAGAATGCCTCTTCTCGTGCCATGCGCTGTTTTTGCTCAATCAAACCAACACGATATATTGTCCCCAGCTTCCAATCGAAAGGCCCATCTTCAATATCTACGAGGAATGCCTTGCTTCGTATCGATATCCTAGGAATGACCTTGGGCTGCTCGGGTCTTTTCTTTAAGATATAATCATTGGTGCCAGTTTTGAATCGGTGGTGCAGTTGCTCAGTCGCTTTCATAGCGTTTACAAAGTTGTCGAGAATCTTGTGGAGAACTAGCTGGTGCGGGACTGCAAATCTTACGAAGTCGGTGACCACATCTACAGAGCTCTCTTGAAGAATTGTTCCACCACGCCTCCTACGACTTTTCCGGAGGTCGACTCGTAAAGTCTTGATGCTTACTAATCTTGCCCACGCAGTAGAGATCTGAGGAGCTTCGGCATAGAGACGTACCATTTGAGACTTCATGAAGGGTGGTGCATATCTATGTCGTCCAGCTTCCATGCGGTATACCTGTATCATCATTGGGGGGTCTGACGGCATCTTTGCCTTGATCTGGAGGAGGTCAGCTCGAACGTCGACTGTGAGAAGGGCTTGTGACGGCTTCCAAGGAGGCGTGCTAGGCGGCGTCGGATTCTGGTAGTTTTGAGCCTCATTTGCGACACCAGCCGATGTCTTCGTGGCTTTTGTGTCCATAGCGAAGGCCTTCCGAAGTACCGAACTGGCAACGCCGATAGCATAATAGCGATAAAGCGAATATTGGATAAAGAGAGCCTTCGTATGAGAGTTCACGTGGAATATCGGTCCTTCCCTGTCACTGGATGTGGAGAAGGCAACCTCGAACCGAGGAAGCGAAACAAAAGACTCCGGCTCGACAATGTCGATACCCTCAACCACGAAACCTTCGAGGCGACGAACATGTATTGCTAGACGTCTGCCGTCCGTAGTGCTTGGGTCATCGTCGTCTACACCAGGTGGTGGGGTGATCTTAATCATGGGTTCCTCTTTCATTGGTGATTTGATGCCTCCCTGACGTCTGGAGATCGGCCTTTCGTCAGAGGAAGATGGCTGAATCTTGTACTCAGCAGTCCATGACTCGAGTTGGAGGGCTATGCCGCGCGTGTCTTGAGAAACTTCAGAATCGATGCCGGCGACCTCAAGCCCGAAGCTGGAGCCTTGAAGGGAAAATTGTACAAGCCAAGTTGGCAGGGGTCGCAGAAAGTCAATCTTCCCGTAGGAAGCATTACTGGTTGTCGTTTTCGGGTCACGGTCTTTGCTCAATTGATGGACGATCTGGCACACCCCGGAGCTGATCTCTGGTCGGACCATATGAACGGAAAGGGTTTGGAAATTGCTCGTTGCAACTACTGATACCTCTGGCGAAGCATTCAATTGCACTCTGAGCTCAAGGGCATCGGTGATCAAAAGATCGTGCCGCTCCCCAGCTGCCGTATGATAATACAGCTGATTTGAGGCTATTCGCAAATTTGATGTAAGCGCATAATGCAGCTCTCCTGCCGTGGAATGTAATGACTCCAAGTCTAAAGAAATCGAAGAAATCGATAAAATCAGTAGGTCATACTCGTCCGTACCCTTAAGTTTTGGATCAGCTGGGGGCAGCGCAACTCTTATCACAGGCTCATGTACGGATAGCTTGATATGTGCCTTAGGTAGTAGTCTCGACATAAGATGATGACGGCCATGGCTTGACCCTCGAGATTGCTTATCGTTGTGAATGAGTGCTAATACTAGCGGCATGTGCGTCGGATCAACGTCGATGGAGGGCGATGTCACCACCAAATTTGCAAAGAGAATGTTCGCATTGCGCTCAGCAGCATTTTTGCTTTCAGAGAACGCCACGGTTTTGGAAGGCAAGGTGGTTTTCACGGTCGTTGTCGCCATCGGTACATACAGCAATCTCTCCGGCTTTCCATTGCCATCGTCGAGACTCACCGAGATGGAGATAGCAGCTAGCAAAGCCTGATGAGCTATGTCTTTAGATGAGAAATACATCCGGTGGGCAGGACTCTTCGGATCCAGTCGATGCATATCGACACCGAATTCGTTCATAGCAACGTTCAGATAGAGCGGGGATCCAGATGGTTTGACGGAGGGAGACTCCTTTGTCATACCTACGAAGCTGACTGCAATTTGAATTTCTTGAATGCCTCTCAGAATGGAACTGATAAACTCTTTCGAATCAGAGACAGTCTGAACTATTTTTGCCTCCCGACTGCCGGGTCTGTCCAATTCGTCCATAAAATCTGTGAAGGATATATCGCCATTTTGTGTCTCGGCACGTCCCAGTTTGAATTTGGCCGCCTTTTGACAGTCTTCCACATGGCGAGCGCACCCCATCAAATCATCATAAGGTATGTGAACACGGCCCAATTTCAGGGATATAGAAGTGTCACGAAGACCTGGACGGTCCCTGTAGAGAAGCCCGTGGATGTTGAGAGTACATATGTCAATTACTTCAAGTGAATCTTTTCCTTCCGGAGTAAACAAGATTCCTTTCAGAGTGAACATCCATTCCGCTGGCCGCTGATCTCCTGCTGGTATTTTCTTATGCTGGAAAAGTCGACCTCTGTCAACAGTCTTTCGCCGAGTATCGACCACCATGCTGAATGTCCCGACTTGAAAATGACCGACATCTACTATCACTAAACTCGAGTCCGCAGCAGTCACATCCACCATCCGTAGCCAATGGATCTTCTCATGGAGCCGCTTAATCCACTCTTTCACTTGAGTCAATCTCTTCCATGTCCGACTTCTAGAAGACCCAGTAGACAGATTCCGTAAGGTTGGTTTAGGAGGCGCTGATCGCGAAGCCTCTGGATTGGCACTATTTATTGACGTCGCTGGACTCGTCGGTTGCTGCGCGCCGCCGTTCTTCCTTCCTGCCGCGAGAGCCTCGACATCGACGGTCACCTTCAGCTCGGTGAGGCGCAAGCTTATCCATGTTGGCTGAGCGAACGTTGGGCGATGCAAATGCAAGCCTAAGCTGTGTATGTCTATCCGTATGCCATCCCTGGGGGTGTAGGCAATGCGCTTAAGTGAAAAATAGCCAATGCGTTGGATCGAGATGCCAGTAGCTATGCGTAAGATGGCGAACAGCACGAAGGATATTAAATAGAGTAAGGCGACGAGTCCAAGTAGGAAGCTCGGACTGAAAATTCCCATTGTAGGTCAGCAGCCATGGAGATTAGACCTCACCGGCATCCTCGGAGGCTGCTCCGGGACGTATCAAGGTCGGCGCGAGGACAGAGGCGTGACCGGTGGGAAACAGGGCATAGTCAATGCGAGTCCCAGCCTGAATTCTGAGGTAGGGATGAGAACGAGGTGTGACTGCCTCTTGTTAGTGAGGTGAAGGCAAGGTAATATCAGATCCGATATGATAGATAAAGACAAGGCTGAATACCATCATTGAGTCCTTCACGTAAGATTTGTAACCAGGGTACTTTGCGGGGAGAGCTGCGCAACGATTGGCGTGGCAGTGCCTACCTTCTGTGCAACCTTGTAACTTGACTTATAGCCCCAATTTCCCCTTTCTCCGTAGGAAGAATCCGTGGAACGACTGGAGCGATCTAGTTGCGATATCCTTGAGCCAAGGAATTTTTATATTATTACAAGACAGAAACTCAACGCTGTCAATCCGAGAAGTGCAACCCGCAGTCTCCACCTCACAAACGGGCGAACTCTCCAACGACCACCCCACCAAACCCCAATTTCGTACCCGCCATCTCCACCATGCCCACACAAAACCAAGCGCCCACCGGCCCCTACCACGCCGGCCCAGGCACCGCGCACGAAATCGGCGTCATGATCGGTTTCATGGCCGCTTTCGTCCTCATCACCCTCGTCTACCTCGTCATGTGGAGAATTGGCAACAAGAAAGGCGAGGCGAAGGAACGAGAGCGGAGGCAAGTGTTGGCTGAGAAGACGAATCCGAGGAATACGAAAGTATATGAGGACGATAAGGGGAGGGATGCGATTACTGTTGTTGGGCCTGGGTATTAGGAATTGAAGTCTAGGGGGAGGGTGGCTAATGATGCAGAGTTCTGATCTCAGATCTGGGCAGGGATATTGGAGATTGGGAGAAAATTTAAATGCAGTTTGGGGTCTGCTTCAGTAATCCATGTAAGACGGGTGGAGTTGGTTTGTTTCATGGCGAGAGAAAAACGGCGCATACCTTTGTTTGCGTTTGACGAATCTATGGAGTGATGCAGTGGGGCCGGGGATTGGAGTCAGGGCATTTCCTCCTATCGTGTATAGCTATTTGAGGTGTATTCGGGCTCTATTTATGGTCATTGATGATAGTTTATGCATGCTAACGCAATATATCTTGGTCACTCCATCGGATCAGTTAATAGGTAGACGTACGAATGAACATATAATAAGGCACGAGTTGACAGTTGCAAATAGCACTGTACAAAAGATACGAGACAGGATTTGTGGCCTGACCGATTCAATGACGCTTTGATGAATGACTATGGCTATGGCTATGGCCTCATTGTTGAAAATGACCTCCACACCTGTTCTGAGGATTAAAATATTACTGAAATCAATCTTGCTTATACCACCACTTGCGAGTTCGTTGGCAAGAAAGGGAACATCCTGTTTTTATAGAAGGACCGAGAAGATGAGATCATGATCTCGATGCTTGATACCTCGACTCGCTCTTCCGGTTTCTTATAGGCCCCCTCCATCTCATTTTGCGCCCACTTTCGTGAGCTTGACGACCGTTCTGTCAATGCCATGCAGTTCCCGGTCAAATCTGCATTTCTCTCCCCAATAACATTCTTTCTTTCCATCCGTACTATGAGGGCATATATGCCCATATATGCATTTCGCGTCGTCACAACCGCTTTCCCATTTGCAAGGTATCGCACGGCTTATGTATCGCAACATGGCTAGTTCGTTTTTGTTTATTTTGTAGTAGTGATCGTGCGTGCAAGGATCATAGGGACAATCCCCGCGAAGGTAGTGAACGTTACACATCTTATGCTGTTTGATGCGTTTGACTTCACTTGCATCGTACTTGACGACGGGATCAACACGTTGGCCCCAACGATTGCGCTCTACCCCTTGATTGGCTTGGGCAGTGAGCTGAGGGGTCGGAGGTGGCGATGCCGCATACGGTGGCGCCGACATTGCAGCCGTAGCCCACGTGGATGAGGGAATATTCGTTGTGTTCCCATTTGCAGGTGAAGCTGGGCTCTGGCGGGATGTAGTGGTCGGCTGGTGCTGTGCTGGAGAAGGCAGCAGACCACTTGATTGCTGTGATTGAAACCCTAAAGGCGGAGGCGGTAGGCCACTCATTCGATTTCGTGCAGCAGTTTCATTGTGAGGCTGCTGATATATGTTTATTTTTGAAGTACGAAATAAGCCCTCAAATCGTGTTGTTTGATATTTCGATTTGAGTTGATGTAATTCTCTTTCAAATGGCACCCCTTCTAAAAGTGTGATACTGTTCAATACTGAAGAATCTGCAACATCTTCGAGAAGCCGCGCGTAGCCATTGTCGTGGGAGCAGCCAAATAGAATCTGCCGACAATGACAGTCATAAAGATGTAATTTGAATATCTCTGCGGAAGATCAATGGTCTGCGTAGGTTTCAAATCAAATGGTAGACTTACCAGAGATCTTATCGTCAGCACGATCTTTACCCATACCAACATCAACAAAATCAAATAATTGTTTGCTGCCAGTAAAACCTCGAGCAAAATCCTCAATCGCCTCAGATTTTTCGATTAGACCGGACTTTTGACACACGTCCCCAAGCCCTTTGAGGTTCGCATAAATCCTTGTAACGATCTTGTAATTCGACGGAATACTGTCCAAGTTCTGATTCACGTACTCCGCTACTGAGTTCCATAAAAGTCGGGCTGCTTCTTTGCCTCCAGCCTCACCTTTCGAGAGAAGCGTGTCGTTAAATATCATTCCATCACCATCAATCAATACTAATATAAAAGCGTCACGGTCCTTGTATCAATTAGCTACTTTGGGACTACGACCTTTATGACGAGTAGAATTGGGGTGAGAGCGCACCACTAGATTCTTGTATTTGCGTAACTCGTCCTGCAGAATTCTCTCTCGTTGCTGGGTATCTCGATTGTAATGTAATTCTCGCTCATGGTCAAGCCTCTCTTGGTGGTAGTCTTCGGTAAGCTCATCCATCTGACGCAAAAGATCCTACGGTACATTAGATTGGAGTGGAAAATTAGGTGTTGGCATATACTTCAATAAGTGCATTTTTGTGCTGTTCTGCGCCCCTAAGTAAATCAAAACGCTCCCGGAAAGCTCTATTCTCTTCAGGGGCCATGATGGTGGAATAGGAGCTGTTGTAAGTCAAACAGATGTAAACAATGTGTCAGTGTTAATCACTAAGTTGAGTCCCAAAGATTGGAACTGGATAGAAGTGTTTAGACTCAGCTCTCCAGTTTGCTAGCTCTGTAAGCGCGCGCTGTAGCCACGAACGCGCCAATTAAAGTTCACTGGCATAGCAGGTCACCCTAATCCCAATATGTCTAGTCTCATCTCAAGATCTCCCGAATCGCCAGCCTCTGCGAAATAAAGGTGGTCCGCTGTTTACCCACAGCAGTATTTGAGTCGAGCTTTCAGTCAGACATCATGCTGTTCTCTTTTTTTGTTTCCATGGCGGCGCTATCATTCCAGATGTTTGGGGCTTTTGCTCAGGATGTACGCTCTGTGAAGTAAGGCCACTTGTCTTCAATGTACTAACGTTCAAATCAGCCAGATGAAGAAGTCGAAAATCCTTCCACCACTCCCTCCCTTTCGATGAAAGTGTCCGTACAATTTCCCTCCTCTGAAGTTTTCGGTGTTAAGCTTGTCAATGGCCACCCTACGCAAGCCCTCCTCTCTTTTACAAACGATGAGCCCGAACCCGTCACAGTGGGCTTTATTGGCGGAAATTTGTGGACGATGCCCCTTGGAGGCCAGAAGCCGCAGGTGATTCGCAATCTCACGACCACGAGATATAATGTGGAGATTCCCGCTGGCCAGAGTGATACCATCAGCTATAGCTTCGCTACGGAGCTTCATCCTCAGGATCTCAAGCTGAATCTAGCGGCTGTGGTCACTGATACCGAAGGGACGCCATATACGCTCCAAGCTTTCAATGAGACGGTCAGCGTCGTAGAGGCTGATACCAGTATCTTTGACCCACAAATGTGAGCTCCAGCTTTCACCTCTGGTGGAGCAAAATTGACCATTTTACCAGTGTCTTTTTGTACCTCTTCCTGGGCGCTGCCTTTGGTGGAACATGTTATTTCATTTATAGCACTTGGATCACCACCCTCTTTCCCCAGAAGCGCCGTGGAGGTAAAGGCGGAGAAAGAGCGAAGAAATCTTCTGGCCAGTCAAAGAAGGTTGATCCGTCCGATCAAGTTTCAGTCATTGGGGCAGATGGGCCGGCTGTGACTTCAGGTGCTAAAGCATACGACGAAAGCTGGATTCCGGCTCATCATATCAACCGGCCACAAGCTCAGAGAATCAAAAGCAGCGGCAGACCGAAAAGCAAGAGCAAGCAAGCTGAGTAAGGCCATGTCTCCCCCATGACCAAGAGCCGGAATATGTCAGAGTTAGGCACCAAGTAAGAAAAGTATTTGAAAGAATCATGATGAGGTAGTCATTGTAAAATAGATAGCATTTGGCATTTTGAGGGGACCAGCCAATCGGAGCGCAATCAAATGTATATTCCTTGGTTGCGCATGAATTTTCTGTGCTTTCTGCCTCTGATTGGACAAATGCTAACCTGCGCCATGCTAATATATCTTCATACCATTGCAAATGGAATACTACGTCCCGTAGTCACTTATCGCTCTTTCCTCCACTCCTCAAACTCGCCCTCCAAATGCTCCTTTAACCGAGCAAACTTGTTTCCAAAACCCCTCCCACATCTCCAACACTTTAGCTCCGAGTCCAAAAACCCTGCTCTCCCCGGATGTCTCCTATCATCACGTTTTTCTAGAGGAAAATCCTCCACATCGACCAGAAACGGCGTTGAGAAGCTATTATAATGCTTTCTATGCCTCATGCATTCGCTGTGTCGGTCAACTGAGAGGATATGTACGTGAAGGTGATTCATGGAGGGCCCGATGTGGATGCCGGATATAATAGATTGGGACCAATCGCGGCCTGGAGGGAGCTTAGCTAAATCATCGTCATCGAGGTCGTGGCCCAAGGCGTCAATTGCTTTCTGACGTTTTTGGTCATGAGTAGAGTATTTGCCAAAGCGGCGGTGAAGTTCTTTGCCGACCAGTACTCGTAGTTTCTTCACTTCAGCTTGGACTTCTTTCAGGAAAGCCTGGTCTTCGAAGGCGACGAAGGGGTGTAGTAATTGTTTCGTAGGATCCCGTGGTAGAAGGAGAAGGTGTATTGAGGATTTGGGGTAGAGGTCGTGCACGACGACCCATTTTTCATTATGGTAGATTACCCGCGAAGCAGGGAAAGAGGCTGGTGAATTTATGTAGGCTCCAAGACCGTCACGGCCAAGATAGGTAGTGTTGCGTGCTGGGTCGGCTTGAGGTGTGCTTGAGTGAGGTACCTTCCTGGGTGTTGAATGTTTGTCCTTCTTTTTGGGGGACATGAGATCCGTGACTGAAGGATTAGGTTAGCAAGTTTGGCGGCATGAGGATCGAGTCGAGGAGGGACTACATGCGTTGCGTTTAGGAGTGCTGCCTTTTGCTGCTGGAGGGATGGTTGTGCTAGCGATATCTTCTCCTGTGGCTGCATCTTGGGTTTTGTCTGGATGTGTTGCCATTTTTGCAGAAAGTCGGGCAGAAAAGCAAAGTCGGCGGTGTCGAGGCCTGAAGAAAGAAACTCGGTGCTTTCTAAGGCAAACACACATAGGAATGAGATATAGTCTAAGAGTGGATGACCTTTGGTGACAAGCTGCGTGCGGAAGCACCCCGCCGTATTGTAGAGCTACGTAGTAGAATGCTTCAGATAGGGGTTAGCCCTCTGTCATGGATTATACGAGTGCACAGGCCTCTGGCTTGTATGGCTTTTCAATATCTTTGGGGTGTGATGGTTCTCATCTGATTTGAAAATTCCATATGCTATGCTCCGAATGATGTCTGCGATAAAGATGCATTGCAAAAGGGGTATAATAAGGATCTCCACAATCCGTCCATCAAAATGCAAGTATCATTTCCTCCAATGCTCTTAGATGATTGTTGTACCGAACATTTTCCATCGTCTCTCCCACACCCAATCTTCGCCCTCATCATCACATCCATCGTCTCTCTCCCTGTCTCCTATTTCGACATTCCGCTGCATTCTCTTTTTGACGCCGTACTCCTTGAGACAGCAATGGAATGGCTTGCTTTTGGGTGCTTCCCCTTTCTGGGGCGATTCGGCGTTACCATCGATCTGTTTAAGAGTTGTTGATGCTCGACTTTTTCGTTCCTCTAAGTCACCCCATAAGAGAAACAGCTTTTCTCGGAGGGTTGCCAAGGCTTTGGGAGATTCGCGAAGACTGCAAAGCGCAGATTTAGTAAATGCGTGCACACGGCGAACCTATGGTACTCACTCCACAGCATCTAGCTTAAGCAAACATTCTGCATCTTGTCCCGCAATAAAGACATCCATGGTTGCCACTTCTTCCTTTCTGTGACCCATAGCATCTTGGAGCTTTAACCCAAATCTCCATTCCCAACGTCTTTCGCTTTCTGTCTCGCTGCCTGCATCGATGCTTAGCGTGTCAGCCCCACTCTCGTCTTGACTGTCGCCGGGATCTGACAGAACGTCAAATTCAGACGGCTTGGGACACGGAACAGCAAAGTCGGCTAGGTCTGATGGGAAAAAGTCAGTCACGTGGACGGTGGCACGGGATTTGATATTTTGAAACGGTAGGAGGTAAGATGTCCCCTCAGGCGTGGTATTGGCGTTTTTGTCGTTGGAAAATATTGATGACAAGGATCTTGGTGTGATGAGATGGTTGGAGCAATTGACTATGCAGGCCCAAAATTAGTCATGTCCATAGTCCTTCGGCCACGTAAAGGTAAAGCCAGATCCACAATATTGCTCGTCTCCCACCACTGACCAACATTGCAATGCAAAATGCAAAAACATACAGCAGCTAGTATTCGCTGGTCGTCACCGACCCAACTACTAATTAGCCGATCTGAAGCTTGTCGATGGCAGAGCGGACGGGATGCCGAGTGTTCTTCAGTCTATGGCCGTATGTGCTCAGAATGGTCACAATAGAAACTATATAGCAAATGGTCATAAATGACGGCAGCTCGTTCGACATACCGTTTCTGTTCAGATCCTGCTTCTGGCAGCTGAGTACCGATTTATTATCGGACGGTTGATCCTTGGTACTCATCCCCACTGGATTTTCCTTATCAGACCCTCCGTCATCGCGATACTTCGCTTTTGCAAGCTGTTCCCTCTCCTGTTTACGTTTTTTCCTTTGCGCTGTCCTTGATAATGGTTTGACTTCATCCAGATTCTTCCGCTTCGAGCCTCTAACCTCGGCGACAAATTCTTTGGTCGACTTCTGAAACTTCTTGCTGTAATCTCGCTTGCGGCGAAGCACATCTTTGACGCGGTCATCATCGCTGTTATTATTCACTGCAGTCACGTTGATTCTGTCAGGGCATCGCTGGTCCGTATGTAGGACACCTTCCAGTTTGCAATCTTTACTGAATTTGATATGTACGTTTCGAAGATAGACATAGTCATTATCTTTAACATTATCTCGAACGAAGTGCGCATGTGGAGGCCATAGAGTGACCGTCATAGTCATTCTACCATATGGTCCAGGCCACTTCTTGTTCGTAGAAACTCGAGGAACATAGCCGTAGATGTCACCCTCTCGGCCAGAACAATCTTCGTCGTCTTGTCCCCATTCGTAATTGAAAAGCAGACTGTTCGACGTATAGTCGGTGAAGTAGAGCTCGATGCGGTCGCTATGAGGATAAGTCCTCACAACCTGCCCGACAAGATCATAATATGTGTCGCTAGCAATATCCTTGATAAGAGCATACTTGTCTTTTCGAACCAGATTACTTGGGGCGGATCCAATTGGGAAAGTAGCACTTGAGGACTGCATCGGTGTAGACGTTGGCTGCGTAGGCATGATTCCATCCCGAGAATGACAGAGACCAACAGCGTATCGCATTTCAGAGACTGATGGTACTTGCGCGCGAGGCTCTTTGATGTGTTTCAGCTGTATTTGGGACCCTGAGACTTCTGCTGGAATTGACCCCACGGGAAATACCGTCCAGGAAGTCCCTCGATTGGAGATACCCATGGTCAGACCACTCCATTGTTTTATCTTGAGAAACCTGATCAGAATGACGTCCCCAGTCCCACGAATTGAGGGCATTTCATTCTCGGTAGGTCTGAAAAATCGAATTTTCAGTCCTTCAACGTACGGCTGGTTGTAGCAGTCGAACGATGAGTCCATGATGGAGAAAGAGCACATCCAGTCGGTACCTTTGGAACGTCCAGGGGGCAAGAAATCTGTGACTACCCCCATTATACTCACCTCTGAATTAATGCGACTGGAGGCGGTGTTGAGATCCACAAAATTTGGAGGCAGAGCTGAGCCCATGGCGACTTCACGTGGATGCTTGATGGGTACTGGGCATATGCTAGCGTCTCACAAGAGTTCTTCTTTGATGCTTCGAGGGAACAAATCGACTGTCAAGACCGCGTGAACCATTAACAGATGCGCCCTACATTAGAAGCAAGGTATGCATTCTCCAGCTCATTCAACGCAAGAGCACAAGTATCTGCTGTATGGTACGACATGCATGTATCGAAAGAAAGAAAGCATTATGACCGATTTTAACATGTTGTTTGGGAGCTCTGTCAAAGCTCCCGATTTAGATGCTCACGCGTCAGGCAACTTCGGTAACCTCATGCTAGCGCGATAAGAGGACGCTAAACCTAAAAGCCATAGGGTGGGAGCCCCGAACGAAAGCATCTGCTCCACACAACACACGATCTTCCCTTCTCACGCTGCACTCGATCGACGGCGAGAAAAATCTTGAGTGCGGTGTTCTAAATCTGAGTATACGCACTTGGCGAACTTGGAGCCGCCATTATGTCGGAGCGATTCATCCCAGAGCATCGTCGGACTCAGTTCAAGGCCAAAAATACGTTCAAGCCGGATGAGCTTCGCCGCCGTCGTGAGGAACAGCAAGTCGAGATTCGAAAAGCAAAGCGAGAAGAGAATTTGGCAAAGAGAAGAGGTATTGCTGGTCGCGATGGCTCGCAAATGTCAGCTCCCGGTGCTTCCTTGGGTGCGTCCATCGATAGTGATGATGAGGGCGGGACAATCGAGAGCCAGGTATGTTATTCCGCACTCCCTCCAGTGCCGTCGTTCATCCGTGAGGCGGATTTGCTGGCCTCTACATGATTTGCGAGATGTGTCTCTGTGACGGTCCGGCATGTAATACTCGTTGTCTTCTGTCGTTCTCGAATTCTGGACCTGGCGGAGATGTTTTACCCCCCCAATTTCAGGGGCATTGATTTAGAGACATTGATCTATCAAGCTGACTCTACCAATAATGTAGCTCACCACCGAACTACCTCAAATGGTGAATGGCGTATTCTCAAATGAGATTGACTCACAAATCCAGGCCACCACTAAATTCCGCAAGCTTCTATCGAAAGAGCGTAATCCACCCATTGAAAAGGTCATTGAAACGGGTGTTGTCAGCCGTTTTGTGGAGTTCCTCCGGTCCCCGCATACACTGGTCCAGTTCGAGGCTGCTTGGGCGTTGACGAATATCGCCTCTGGCTCAGCCGCACAAACCCAGGTCGTCATTAATGCTGGTGCAGTGCCTATCTTTGTCGAACTTCTCAGTAGCCATGAGCCGGACGTTCGTGAACAAGCCGTTTGGGCTTTGGGCAATATCGCTGGTGACAGCCCCCATTGCCGGGACTTTGTCTTGTCAGCTGGCGCCTTGCGCCCACTGCTTGCCCTTTTGGGCGATAGCCGTAAGCTTAGTATGTTGAGAAATGCTACGTGGACTCTGAGCAACTTCTGTCGCGGGAAGACTCCACAGCCAGACTGGCAAACTGTAAGCCATCTATTTCCTTTGTCACTGTCCCTACGTCTAACATGCTGATCAGTCGCAGATCCTACCCGCTCTTCCTGTCCTTGCCAAGCTTGTTTACTCCCTCGATGATGAAGTCCTAATTGATGCCTGCTGGGCTATATCATATCTTTCCGATGGAGCTAATGATAAGATCCAAGCTGTCATCGAAGCCGGTATCCCTCGTCGCTTGGTCGAGCTCCTTACACACCAATCCACCTCGGTACAAACACCTGCTCTTCGTTCGGTCGGCAACATAGTCACTGGCGACGATGTACAAACACAGATCATAATCAATTGTGGATCACTGACTGCTCTTCTCTCTCTCTTAAGCTCCCAAAAGGATGGGATTCGCAAAGAGGCATGCTGGACCATTTCCAACGTCACAGCTGGAAACTCGACCCAGATCCAGGCGGTCATTGATGCAAATATTATACCTCCTCTGATCCATCTGCTCTCCAATGGTGACTTCAAGACCCGTAAAGAGGCATGCTGGGCGATATCTAATGCGACCTCGGGTGGGCTCCAGAAGCCAGAACAGATCCGCTACTTGGTGCAATGCGGCTGCATTAAGCCTTTGTGTGATTTGCTCGCATGTCCTGATAACAAGATCATTCAAGTCGCTCTTGATGGATTGGAAAACATCTTAAAGGTCGGAGACATGGATAAAGACGCTTCCGAAGATCCATCGGATCAGAGTGTCAACCATTTCGCGCTTCATATCGAAGAGGCCGGAGGCATGGAAAAGATTCATGATTGCCAGAATAACATCAACGAAGAGATCTATATGAAAGCATTCAACATCATTGGCAAATACTTCTCCGATGAGGACGAAGCCGGAGCCGACATGATAGAGAACGCACCACCAGGACAGGCTGGCTTCGGTTTTGGTCAGCAAACACAACAGCCCCAGCAGTCGGGAGGCTTCAACTTCGCCAACGGGGGCGATTCTATGGATATGTGAAGCACCTTTGCAGACGGACTCTGCTCTCGTCTCTAAATCGAGACATTGTGCTACAGCAAACAGCCATCTTGGACAACTTTGCCTCAAATTCAAGCATCAAGGCTCTCCTCGAAAGACACACCCCCTGCCAAGTGCACAGAAATCTCTTCCGTCTGGCCTGACCTGCCGTAAAGACTGAGAGACTCTGAAACATTACCACCTGTAACCCTCTCAGCAGATCAGAAACCAACTTCCCGGCACCATCGCTCCTCCGACAACACTCGAACCCATCCAGCATCTCACCGATACCCTCCCGCCCCAGCCCACGATTCTCTTTGTTGCAACGACCCTATACGACCCACAGATACACCGTCATGTAACCCCGAACACGGATCAGCACAGCATTGTTTCCCCTGGCGTCTCCGTCCATCGGCTCGGCCATCATCCTGAAAGATGAAGCAATGTTGATAGACACCATTTCTAGTAGCAGTGGCATGCTGTGTATCTCAATGAACTCACAAATGCAATCAGATTCACCCCAATCTCCGTCTCTGCAAACTCTCGTGATCAAATGTGATCAAATTCGCTTTTCCATCGCGTTTCTGCTCCTGTTTTCCTAAGTACCATGCTTGAAGAAGGTCGGAGTCTCTACGATATTACACTATTGTTGACACTGACACGCCTTATTGACAACGTGTTTGGACTGCTTTTCTAGAATCACGGATGAGTATTCGGCCACTTGCCGGAGCTGAGGATCTACGTCACATACCCCTCGGTACCTCCACCACTCCCCGCATTCGTTGTGGAGAGCGACCAGGCCAGGCAATGGTGATCAACCCTACTGCTCACATCAGTATGGACCTTCTTCTTCACTCGAGTCCTACATTCCTGAGTGCTTCAATTCATCGATATTTTATCTCGTCAACATGTCGTCCACTACCACCATGAAAGCCGTCCACTATGAAAAGCCCTTTGAAGTCAGCGTCAGAGAGGTGCCTTTGCCAAAGATTGAACATCCTGACGATGCGGTCATCAAAGTCACCACAGCTGGTATGTTCTGGTCTATGAGTGGCATGAGGGTCCAAAAGAAATTGATTAAACCCTGCTAGCAATCTGCGGCTCAGATCTCCATATGTACCAAGGCAGAACGGCTGCAGAGGCAGGTCTCATCTTCGGTAAGTGCCCCCTAACGCATCAGCTTGCTCCTTGAAAGCCTCTCACGTAAATGTCAAGTTCATTGACCGGCCAGTGTAGGTCATGAAAACATGGGCATCGTCTCCGAGGTGGGCAGCGGCGTGACGTTGCTGAAGAAGGGCGACCGAGTTGTGATACCCTTTAATGTCGCTGACGGCCGCTGCCAAAACTGCGAGGAGGGTAACAGCGCTTACTGCACCGGTGTCAATCCTGGCTTTGCTGGCGGGGCGTACGGATACGTGGCTATGGGGCCTTACGCGGGAGGCCAGGTGCTTTTCCCCCACGCCCTCGATCACCTGCGATCTGTCTGACCATCAGTCAGGCACAATACGTCCGTGTCCCCTTCGCCGACTTCAATGCCCTTACCCTACCCTCTGGCACTGCCCACGAAGCCTCTTTTGCTCTTCTGGCCGATATCTTCCCTACCGGCTGGCACGGTCTTACGCTCTCAAGATTCTCGCCTGGCGAGTCCGTTGCAGTCTTCGGCGCTGGTCCCGTTGGTTTAATGGCCGCGTACAGTGCTCACCTCCGTGGTGCATCTCGTGTCTATGTCGTCGACAAAGTCCCGGAGCGCCTGACGGCTTCGAAAAAGATCCCTGGTGTAACACCAATAGACTTTAGTGCTGGTGATGCGGTAGAAATGATCATCAAAGAAAATGGGGGCCAGATGGTTGACAGAGCCATTGACGCTGTGGGATACCAGGCTGTGGGGTCTGGAAAAGGAGAGGGTGAAGTGCCAAATGTGGTATTGGAGCAGTGTATCAAGGTGACAAGGCCGACTGGAGGAATCGGTGTGCCAGGACTTTATGTTCCAAGCGATCCAGGAGCGCCGGACGATAAGAGTGCACGCGGCATGATGATGATAAGTTTTGGGAAGCTCTTTGAAAAGGTGACAATTCTCCATCCTATTCCAGATACCAGAGACACCCAGAAGATTGACATTCGTCGATTTTAGGGCCTCACGATCGGCACGGGCCAATGCAATGTCAAGAAGTATAACCGCTACCTGCGAGACATGATCATCTCTGGCCAAGCCGACCCAAGCTTTGTTGTTTCGCATGAGATTGGTATTGATGAGGCTGCGCAGGCTTATAAGAAATTCGATCAGAGAATTGAAGGGTACACGAAAGTCCTGTAAGCTGTGTTTACACGTCCATGCTTTCCGGTGCTTATGTGGGCAATGCTGACTGGAATACTGCAGGATACACCCCAATGGTCTTTGAAGGCTTCAACAGGGGCTATGCGGATTTCTTGTCAGAGAACCCTTAAATTATTGAGTGTAAGATTTGCGACAGCGCAGGTTTGAGATTAAAGGCTGCAGCCTCGGAGGGTCTGCTACAATTGACTATTCATTAGGTTGTTATTGAAGGCAGCCCCATGTACACATAGACATTGAAGCAGAAAGGGGTAACGGCGCATTCGTCCCATTTCGCCAATGTATTAATGAAGCATATTACCCTAGTGCTCGAAAGAAAGCGTATTGGCATTCCATTCGAAGCATTCATAGAACGCGGAAGAGTGTAGTATCCTGGGACAAATTTACGCCAATGGTCAAATTTTATTTCTTTCCAGTAGGAGCGAGGTAAAATCTCGGATTTGATAGGATCATCACGTGACCCGGGCCTAAGGCGCGCTAGTGCTATCGGATTCCTTGCCCTACAACCTAAAGTCGCGTTGAGCATCATCGAACACGCCTGCCCACGCGCAATTGTTTGGTGGCTTCGTATGCGAAAGTCAACATCTGAACCATTCGCAAACCCCCATACTCCAGATGCCTGCAACATCATCGAGTATGGAGCTTTCTGACCCCGGTACACCCGACACGAGCATCGACATGAACGGCACGGCGAATCGCAGAAAATCCGGGCGAGCGAGGCAGAAGCCCGTGTTGCTTAACAAAGATCCAAATATTCCTCAACTCAGTAACGGAAGTGGCAAACGAAAGCGCGCAGACACCCTCGCTGAAGATGTTGAAGATCCCAGCGATGAGGACGAGGAAAGCAGTCAAGGCGAAAGCGACCCAGACGAGGAAGAATTAAAGGAACAGAGAAGAAAGACGGCCAGATCGAAGAAGACTCCTGCAAAGTCTGCTGTAAAGAAGGTCAAGATCGGACCCACCTTGACTACGAATCTCGCTGTGCGCCCCGCGATCAACGGAACGAAGAAGACAACGAAGCCAAAGCAGTCTCGGGCGCGGCCGCCCAAGAACATTGTTGATGCCGGGACTGGACTTTACTGTCAGTATGGGCTACGTTTGTAATGATCAGTACTAATTTTAATGCAGCCGAGATCTTTTCCCGAGGTCACACGCTGGAAGCTGTCGCAGCGGATTGGATTGCACAATGGGAACAAAATAATACAGAGGCAATGCGCGACCTGGTCAATCTGGTCCTCAGGTGTACTGGTTGTGAGATCCAAGTTGAGGCACAAGACATTGACGACCCAGACAACGTCGTCGGCAAGCTCACTGATATACAAGACGAATTCCAAGCCCAAAAAATAACAGATTATCCGTTGATCTCCAAGGCGAGGGGCAATGCATCCTTTCGATCGACCATGACTGGCTTCTTCGAGACCCTGATTAGCACCTGTCACGCTTCAGGCCTTCTCTACAGTGAATTGACATTATACGAGAATCTCGAAATTTGGGTCTCTACTATGTCCTCTTCAGCCATTCGGCCCTTCAGACATACCGCGACTGTGATATCTCTAGCAATGGGCAGCGCCTTGTGCAGTGTCGCCAATGATCTTGCTGAGAACGCAGCTAAGACGACGCGGCAGAAAGAAGGCGAGCAAAAAAAGAAGAGTGTGAACAAGGAGCGCGTAAGAGCTTTAGAGGCAAAGATTGCTGATGAGGAGAGAAGACGTGCCTCGATTAAAGAGAATGTGCAAGCGCTATTCGATCAGGTCTACGTCCATCGGTATCGCGACGTTGACCCAAAAATCAGGGTTGACTGCGTCTCGGCATTGGGGAATTGGATCAACACCTTGCCTGATCACTTCTTTGAAGGCATATATCTTCGATATTTAGGTTGGGTGAGTGCGTTGATTTTTTCATTGGTTCTTGCCCCAGAGCCATGGAATAGTAGTCTCTGGCTCACAGGTCTACTATCTGGTGAAGAGATCCTACTGCAGATTTGATTTAACAATGCTGACTTTCTGGAATGAAAGGTTCTATCAGATACGTATGCGCCTACAAGATTAGAAGTGACGAAACAGCTTTCCAAGCTATTCAAAAATAAAGACAATGTTGCGAGACTACGTACATTCACAGAAAGATTTCGCGCTCGACTGGTAGAGATGTCTGTTCGGGATTCCGAAATTGCCGTACGGGTATCTACTCTAGAACTTTTAGACACAATCAGGAAGACGGGACTACTCGAACCTGACGACATTGATAATGTTGGCCGCCTCATTTTCGATACGGAGCCCCGTGTACGCAAAGCAGTCGCAGGCTTCTTTGCCGAGAACATCAACGATTTATTTGAGACCATACTCGAAGACTTTGGCGGCGAAGAGGGCCTCTTGGATGTGTTAGGAGATGAAGTTGATGACGAATATGATACCCCGAGGATAAGCTGGCTGAAATTGAAGTGTGTGGCTGAAGCCCTGCAGTCATATGATGCCGAAGACGAAGACGATTTGACGCAGCGCGAAAGAGATGGTGGTCTCATTGCGACTGGAGGCGACTCCAGATACGCATTGGCAGCTCAAACTATATTCGATGGAATCCCGGAGGCTAAAGAGTGGGAAGTATTGACAGGATACCTTCTTCACGACTTCTCAAGTGCGGAGCCTACTAATGACGCGGCTGACGCAGTGGTCAAAGCGCGTTGTAAGCTTAATGAGAAAGAAGAGATTCTCCTTCTCGAGGTACTCAACGTCGCGGTCAAGGGTAGACTATCGGAAGCTCTGGAAGGGCAGATCGACAAGAAAGGAAAGAAGACGAAAGCGCAAAAGGAGGAGGCGAAGGGTATTCAAGAGGCAGCGGCGCTCCATCTGGCTAAAGTTATCCCTCACTTGTTAAAGAAATTCGGTTCCAATTCCACCACTGCAACCGCAGTGCTACGGCTAGAGCACGTCCTGAATCTTGAAATCTTCCAAGAACTTCGGCAAGACTCGACAACATATGCATCCCTGCTTGAGGACATCAACAAACAATTCCTTACTCACGCAGACCAAGGGGTCCTCGCAGAGGCCAGCACTGCTCTGCTACATGCGCGTGAATTTGACGATCTTGAGGAAGTCACCGAAGACAAATTAGGAGATCTGTGGGACGAGACTGTTAATGCATTACGGGCGTTGACGGCAGGAGATATTTCCGAGAATATCTCTGATCTCTGTCACACAGTCCGGCGGCTAGAAAATCTTACTAGCATCTCTGACTGTGTTGATGTTTTCGACCATGAGAATCTATCGCCAGCGAAATCGAAGTCCAAGACAGCCTCAGCAGCCTCAACAGCGAGCCCTCGAAATCTACTAATGGCAATTATTCGTGACCCGGCATTAGATTCGGAAGCTGGCGAGGAAGCACATGAGATACTGATTTCGGCCACAAGGTCCCTGCTTTTCTATTATATGTGGAACGCTCGGGACATCCAAAGCAAAATCACATCGAAGGAGGCCATAGAGGACCTGCCCGATTACTCAACGTTATCCCAAGCTCTTACTTCAATTATCGGAATCCACCACAAACTCTCCCCCGTCCGAATTGCAACTAGTGGCACTTTACTAGATCTCCACACTCTTTTCGCCACTTTCCGACACGTGCCTGCTCCAGCATCCTCTAGCATCACTCTCGAAAAACTTACCCAACATGTTCCCCCAGATGCACAAGCTCTCATTCTGTCAACATTCACCGCTCTCGAGAAGTCATACGCCAAGAAATCCCGCAAGACGCTTGAAGCAGCTCTCGATGAAGATCTAGCTTCCGACCCAGAAGATTCGTCCGATGACGAAGATGACGAGGATGCCTCTCAAGCCCAACAGGAGACCCTCACCGCCGAAAAGCAACTATGCGAACTGACGGGCAAGATGGTACTAGCAATAGTCGGCCGCGTGCTCGATCACGATGGCCCCAAGAAAGGCAAAATCCGCGAGCGATTGCAACGCAATAAAGGCAAACTAGGCCCGAATTTCAAAGAGGTCGTTGCATATCTGGACGAGCCGAAGACGAAAGCAAAGAAGACGAGGGCTGCGGCTGGTAAGAAAGGGAAGAAGGTGATTACGCCTGTGGAGGTTGAGGAGGATGAGAGTGAAGAGGAGCAGCTGGGGTTTGAGGAGGGCGGGGAGCAGGATTTGAGGGAGCGGGAGCTGGTGGAGGATAGGATTGTGGATCCGGATGAGGAGGGGGAGGAGGATGCGAGGGCTGGGGCTGATGGGGTGGAGGAGGATGATGATGATCCTATGGGTGATTGATCGCTTGCAGAGGTTTCTCCTTTGAATCATGTTTTAATATGGTGATCTCTAGCATTGAGATGACGATGAGAGTTGACTTATCAAGCTCGGCGCTTTTTGAGCGATTGTATTCTATGTTGGTGGTTGGCTTTATGTGTCGCTTTGAGATACCATAATTATCATGCTTGATACGCAGCTTGCCTAGAATTGAGCAGATCACATTCACTAGTCACCAGAGAGCCGTTCTCTCCTCCATGTCTGAATTCATGAAGTTATGACTGAGTTGTTATAATCTAAGTCTCTCCTTCAACAAAAAACCCAATCAGCTGCTTTTTCTACAAAGTGCCTCAGCCCCCTTACTCTCACAAAAGCCGCTGGAAACTCCAGCCCACATCAATAAGGACACCTTCATAGCCTGCTCGCACAAACCAATGCATTCAAAGCTATTCGTCCATCTCATACTACTCCGACAGGAGCAAGAGCTGCCGCCAATATTGCGTGAGAAAGAAGTCTATTAATTTTTGCAACGCATTATCGGTGTCGCGTCTGAATTGATGTTTGTAATGAGGGATTTTGTTTGGACGGGAATGGAAGAGATGGTGGGGGGGATGTCGTGGATGAGTATATAGTATGTATGTATTTCGTGGGTTGTGGTTTGTGTGACGAATCTTATCAGGACGCAGGCGAGAGAGCAAAATTACGTTCGCAGGGAATCGTACAGGCGAGCAAGCGTATTGGTATAGTGAGCGTGGACATGTGGGTGATCTGCCAGGTTGGACAATGACGATTTGAACGGTCTTTTTGCAGCTTTTTGTTTGAGATCATAGACAGACTCATGCACGTGTAGCGAGGGGAGCAGGCACCGCATTGCTAAAGGTCCCTGGTGGACGGACAATGTTTGCAAGAGCGCACACGCGTAGTAGAAGGTAGATGCGGGGACAGTGCTTCTCAGTTGACCTTAGCTAGGGGTGTCTTTCTCTTGGGTCAACATCAACATTAAGGAATGCTTACTCTAGTAAGCTATAAACAATGCCTGGTGGGAAGCCTTCACAATCCTTCGTGCGCCTCAATCAATTCATCCAATCGTAGCGTAAGCATTCAATCGTGCCTCAAGTCGAAAGTCCTAGATCAATGATCCAGCCCATCAAATTGCACCAACTTGCGAACCATCCCAACTACCTCATTCCCACCCAGATCTAACGACGGGTCCTCTATTTTCTTCGCAAGCACTTCATCAAGCATCATTCTCAATCGACTGACCAGCACGCCAATCCGTGCCCAGCCTCGTAACCGTAACCAACCATCAACAGTAAGACCGCGGCCAAGGGTATCAAGCGTAATGGGACCAGAAAAAAGCAAAAGACTATATGCATTGAAAGGTGTCAATTCCCTGACAAAAATCTTACTCGTTGCCATTTTGTTAAAGTAGCTCAAATATACTGATCCACCAGGGAAGCTTTGAGCCCCGAAAAGTGTGGAGCTAGGGTGGACGAAGACTCGTCCGTTGTCTTCGTTGAAGAATTTGATTGATCGTGATTCAGGGTCTAGTTCGACAGTGCCGGTCATGGATGGTGCAAATTTCTTGTCTGGAAATTCGATACGGGCAAGCTGGGGGTTGAAAGCGCCAGCTATTAGGGTACGAATGAGGGTATAATCTGAGTTATTGGCGTTGAGCGAACCAGCGTTATCTTCGCGATAATTGAACGGAAGAAATTGTGCCTCTTTGAGCGAGGAGAGATACTGGGAACGGTTGGATGAGATATCGTTCAATGTCTGATTGGATAGATAACTTTCATCACACCAGGCCTTGGTCTCTCTGTAACCTGAGACAGCCTTCCGTTCGACCCACTCTTCGTACGCTCGCAGATCGCAGATCAGGTCTCCTTGGCCGGATGAAAAGGAGGATCTCGCTGCTTTTGACTCGTCTCGTTTGCTTTGAGGGGATACGAATGGACTTTTGACGGTAAGGATTGCGGCGATCGTAAGACATGCTTCAAGGCACCCGAAAGTCGTACCATATACCATGAGCTTGCCGCAACGTAGATCTGCTGGTATCATGGAAAGATGTCTTCCTAGGGCAGTGAGATTGTCTCCGTCTAAAGCGCCCATTCGACCTAGAAGATCTAATGCTCCTTGGACAGCCAATGTTGCAGGAGGGGTTAATGCACTGGCGAGAAACGCTGAAACTTCAGCGACGCCCATGGCTCGGACCGAAAGGCAGAGTTGCTCGAGAGGGACTCGCTTGATCTCGGGCTCTGGTCTCTCCGCCATTTTAGCTTCAGCGTTTCGCGTGTATAGTTTGTAGCATGTCCCAGCCTGCACTCGCCCAGCACGACCTCTGCGTTGTTTGCAGGCTGCCCGTGAAGCCCACACCTCTTCAAGCTTGACCATATTGTTCTGCGGGTCAAAGCTGGTTTCCTTGACCTTTCCACAATCGATGACTGCCACGATGTCTTCAATGGTGATGGATGTTTCCGCGACATTGGTCGCGGCAATTACTTTCCGCTTTCCTCTAGGTGCTAGTGGAAAGACACGCCGTTGTTCCACAGGCATAAGAGAGGCATGGAGCGGCAAAGCGTACATGTTCGGAATGCCACGAAGAGCATCAAGTGTACGATTAATCTCAAGTGTCCCTGGTAAGAAGATGAGGATGCCACCTTCTTCAGATCCCAACTGAGAATCAATCGCCCGCACAGTACCCGCAATGAGGTCGTAGTTAATCCTCATCCCGATGCCCTGGATTGCGCTCGCCATGGAAGGGTCATCATGTATTTCACCACCGTCACCCGCATCTCCGAATTTGGAGCTGGCGCTGAAACTTGTCAGGCGGATCACGTCGTCAAGATAGTAGTCCTCGACTGGGTACGTTCGACCTTGGATTTCGATCTTTGCAATTGTTGATATGGCGCCGAAATAATCTTCGAACACCCCAGCATCGAGTGTGGCACTCATCAAGATGACTTTGAGATCTTTGCGGCTAGTAAGGACATCCTTCAACAACACCAGAAGGAAATCAGTATCGAGAGAACGTTCATGAACCTCATCCACGACGACATGGCTAACGTCGGCCAAGGCGGCAACGATATCGTCTTTGCTGCCTCCAGATGTTTGCAGCCGCCGCAAAAGCACGCCTGTCGTCACAAAAGTAATTCTAGTTTCACCAGCTTTCTGCTTGGATTCGCCTCTTATAGCGTAGCCGACTTCGTCGCCGACCATAGAACAACGTTCGTCACTTACCCTATCAGCAAGGCCTAGAGCAGAAATCCTGCGCGGTTGCGTACATATGATGTTAGCGGAGGCTCCAATCTGGCGTTTGATCATATCGTCCAAAACGAATTGGACAGACTGCGTCGACTTTCCGGAACCAGTCTCTCCTGATATGATAGTGACTTGATGGCTATTGACGGCTCTGACGATAGCATCTTGTAGCTTCCACGCTGGGAGCGTCCTACGAGCGGCCAGCATTTTAAGTTGCTTTGGTGTTCCTTGTTTGTACTGCCATCGCTCGAAGATATCAATGTCCTTGCGGACCTTCAGTTCTTGGTTTATTGGAGGCATTCTTCTTTTGGTTTGCAATCGGTTCGGTTGAGACTTTTGCTCCGTTTGCTGGTGACCTGATATTGCAGCAGATACGTCACGTAATTTGCCTGGATTGTCAATAATCCTGGGTATCTCATTCTCCAGCCAATCGACCAAATTGAAAATCATAGGCTGCCCTAAGAGATCCGCACTAACGTGCTGGATCAGTTGTCTAATGATACTCAAGCGAATGTAAGCAGGAAGTCCCGGCGAGGCGATTGATACAACAGGCGGCCGTTGAGGGTACAGCCTGGATTTCCGAACTGAAAGAGTGAATTTAGACTTGGAATGCGGGACTTGTAATTCGATACTACAAAGTTCAGCTATAGCCCGATTGAAGCGGTCTCCGAAGATGGCGCTCAACGTCTCCTGCTCCTCGGCCCAGGCTTCGTCACTTTGGGCAGATAGGCTCAAGGACGAGACACTGACACCTGTATAATCTTCTCTAGCTTGATGAGCATCGGTAAGCACGCTTTGCAATGCTTCCGCCGCATTGGTTTCATTTCCATCATTATCATCCAAAATCATTGCACAAAGATCGCTTGAGTAACCTGCTTCAGCAAGTCTCTTGATAGATGCTTCTCTTTTCAAATTACCACTGGCCATGCTGACACCGGCCGAGTATCCTTCGGGAAGACTCCATTTGGGCAAATCATCCTCCGGAACATGTATCAAGAGCCATTCAAGGGTCTCCTCACGGTCTTTGCACGCTTCAATGGCCTCTTCTGTATGGCTCCTACGAAAGCCTAGACTTGTGAATTCGTTCACAATATTTCTTCGCTGGAATTCGGATACCCGAATACCTTGGCTATTCCAAACAGCGTCTCGTCGCACAAGACTTTCGGCCTGTGCTCGAGTGCGCTTGCCCATGTCGATCTTTGGTACCCTAGTCCATCCCCTCATGATGTTATGACCAGCGTGACCCATATTCAGACCAGTTGCGGCAGCCATCAAATTCGCAGGTCGTGCTGCTTCTTTCACCTTCGATTTTTCCCGTTCATCTCTCTTCTTTGCCATCAACGCCTGGGCCTCCTCTCGCTCCTGTTTCGCAGTGAACGGATCCGCTTCATACATCCAACCCCTGCCATCTTTGACATCCTCGGACTTCAGTTCATGAAACTCTTTCTTCCAAAGGTCCCGATAATTTGGTGGCATCATCATGTGTATGTTCCGCATACTGCAAACACGAAACAAAGCGTACGTTGCTGCGAAGTGACGAGCCTCTAAAGCTGTCGGCTGTACAGCGAGATGCTTATGAGACGCAGGTAGCTTGAACGGAGGAAGTGACACGATTTCCCTTGTTTTTGGATTTGTAGATTTGAGTATGACCATGGACGAAAAGCCTTCTGGCATGTTACTCATCGTATACTCTGGTTTCGCCCATTTCTGCTTCTGGCAATGTTCCGAGAGCATGTTGACTGGTAGCTTGCCGGTCCACGACGCTCCACCAATCAATGTTCTGGTATCCGGTTTCTTTGGGGCGTCCTGTGCAGATGCTTCTCCGTTAGTTTTCCCATTTTTAGCCAATCCATCCCCCGATTCAGTCTTCTTTGCATTCTTAGCAAGCGTTTTGGCGTCTCCGAAGATGACATTGCTCTCGACTTCGTTTGAAGTAGAGGAAACAATATTTTTCTTGGAGTTGCCGCTGCGGCCACCACCTTTGGGCATCCTCTAAGCAAATAGCACCGGTAGCCGATTGAGCTATACTCGATTCCATTAGTGATTTGAGCAAAAATACCAAGAAACAATGAGCATGTACTACAAGAAAGGCGTCAATCTTTTGACTCTGTCCTGCGAGCTTCGGACAGAACATACATAGTTCTAGATTAGGGCTGATGCAGCACTAGCGTCTTGGCACTTGTTTAATCTTTCAACGACCTCTTCCGCGGGTTTCCTTCTCATTAAGGACGTCTGCTTGTTGATCTCACTCACTAAGCCAGCTCCTGGCAGACAAAAGTGCGTTAGCACACACAGGAAAATGCAATTCTTGCACTCCAGCAGTGCGCTTGAAGCGCTTGCAATGTCGGCATGCCGTGTACTCCATCCTAAATTTCCGAACAGGTGGATCGATCGTGCGACCATTTTCCCATCTCATAAAAGCGTGTCATTAGTTTCATCTGTGAAACATCGACTTCCTCATATATGTATTCCATAAGATCAGAACTTGATGCCATTTCCTGTCAATATAATTGGGATTTCATTTTGACTCTTCTTGCTTCTCCTCGGATAATACTCGAACAATGATTCTTTGGTCTGTCAGCCTTTCTTCCGATCGATGCTCTACGTTTCTGTGAATGAGCGATGTATTAGAAACCCTGAGCCTCCTGTCTTTTTTGGCAAAAAGGGTTTCTGTCTACCCGCAAACCCTTAATGCCGCGTAGAGGCGCCAACCTGTCAGAGGGAGGCCGCGGTCGAAATAAGACTTGGTTTCCCTAAAGTGGAGACCACGCTCGCTGCATCATTGGGGAACAAAAATATTCTATGCGCCACAGGCTAATGAAGCAACTTGGCAAGGCCCGAAGCGTGTGGGGATAAGCTTGCATAAGTCAAAGCACCCCCAAGCTGTCCACTTACCTCATGGCCTGCAGCCATTCAATCGCACAGCGCCTAGCGGCGGGTGCTGGAGCTGGACTTTTGGAGCTGTTCTATTGATCAAAGAACCTAGTCCTGGTCTGATTACATACCCTTCTTCGGCGCGTCAATATCCTGGTCAAGTCTTGAAACACTCTTAATATTTCTCACGCTTGGCATTGGAAACCAGGCTGTAAGAAAATAGCCGTGGATTCCGCCTTGCATACGTACATGTACATCCATTCTTTACCAAACTTGTTGAAGGAGATCCCGAGCAGATCTAAGCGTCAGCCCGTGAGTGAGAACTCCATATTTCTTTGACCTAAGTCAATCAACACGCTTTTTGTCCTACAAAATCTGACTATATCCAGAGGAAGTTGTCCGAATATCGCAGCGACCTTCAAGACCAGCGAATTCTGCCTTTCCCAACCCCAAGGATGCATCTCCTCATCTTCCTCTTCGCCGCTTTGGTAGCGTCCAACCCTACGCACCATAGGCGGGATCTGTTACCTCGGGGAAGAATTGCTTACCCCGGCCCTATACCGTACCCAAATCCAGCATTCGAGAGACCCAATTCACAAGACGTTGTCGCCAATGACAAACACCTCGGCTTGAGCACTGACACCCAAACACTCCAAACGATGAAAGATTGCCTTGTCGCCTACGGCTCCGATCGATTCTTCGACTCCTGGGATGGCAACATCTGTGGCGGTATGGGTTGGTTCAAGGGCTCACACAATGGCAACATTGATCCATACGGGTGTTATGAAGTGTGCGCGAGTTATGTCGAGGGAGATGGATTTACTAGGGGGGTCAAAGATTTTCAGTGTGATTTCCGGAAGGGCACGAAGGGGCATTGCTGGATGGGTTATCATCCGTTACCGCCCTCTTCGACACCGATTTCTAGTATCACATTGCCAACTCACACTCCAAGTCCAGATGTCGAGACAGCAGGATAAGATAGGCAGAACACATGAGGGACTTGGTGAGAGGCTTGGAGGGCGCACATATTGGTATACATTGTTACTAGCGAATACATACTAGAATTATAGACTAGACGGGAACACTTCCCTAGATTTCGAAATATCGGAAGCATCGTTGAAGAACTCGTGGAATAATATGATATCTATGTCACCATCATGTGATACCGACTTCCATAGTACCTTACGCCTGCCTTATGCAACAGAAAGCCAGACTAAAATTGCAACCCTAACCCTAGAAGCTGGCTCTAGATATCAACATGGGAGCTGATACGTTGACACCCCCTTTTGATACATTGACACCCCCCCCATATCAGGCTAGCTTCCGCGGTTGCGCGACTAATTGCCGCAGCTTAATCTACTGGTTCGCGACTTTACCGTGTATCAACAAAATACCAACGCACCTACATCCCACCACAATTA
>JAABUP010000628.1_pt1 | contig 75931 bp, 85 predicted proteins | sample 5559201 | NCBI WGS metagenome assembly JAABUP01 (sample SAMN10711887, study PRJNA513373) | rock metagenome | isolation source: Antarctica rocks | place: Antarctica | reverse complement strand
GAGCGGGGGCACCCAAGAGACTTGCTGACTGAAACCATGTAATTTATTTATAGCAAAGCATCATCAGCCGCTGAGCTGGCACTGCCTGCAAGCTGGCATCAGCAGGCCTGAAGCAGCAGTATGCTTAAGCAGACCTGAAGTGCTCAGATACATCGTACAGCATGTCCCTACAGTTAGATTGCTACTTTTGTATGACAGTTGCATGATTTTGATCAGACTCTCATCTGTAAAAGGATCACATGAAAGGTATACAAGGTGCAAGCCATACCTGAACATTGTGTGTCAAACCCATGAGGAATGATCACCATGCTGCAATCAGACACATATCTCACCCACAAGTGCGTTATGCATGCATGGTAATTTGATAAGGCTGCAGTGTGGAATGCTTGTGACCCTGTGCACATCCAATGCAGACAAGTGTTAATGTTGCTGGACAAGGCAAATTGTGAAGCATGTTCAGTCCGTGCACTCAGTCAATACTCAAGACTTGACAAGAGATTCTCTGGTATGCGTGACTCTGCAGCCAGTGTCAATCCTCAATAGCAGTTACACATCAACGCTTAGCAAGGGTCAGCTGACCCTGCAGGCTTACAAGTTGACAACCTGTGATGCTGTTCAAAAGCTTTCAACCTGCTACCAGAGAGAATAAGCAAGGCAATGAGCATTGCACCTTCACTATGGCAGGCATAAGTCATTGACTCTAGGTGCTTCGTAAGAGAACTGTGATGCAGTGGCCACTTGTATCAAATACTTTCAAAACAATCACACAGTAACAGTCAAGGTCGATTGCCACTTTAGCAAGACTGACCCGTGATTGCTTCATTGCATTGACCCCATGTATGTCCAATACAATGTCAACAAGAACTTTACGTAGACACCATGGGCGCACACATCAACAACTGTCACCAGGACACCTCAGATTTTGTCAAATATGCGTGCAGCTGTGCACTTCTGGCCACATCTGCAGCAGTTGCACTTGCTGCTAGCATTGCGCTCCTTGTTGACCACAGAGATGTGTGCCTTGTCAATTTATCTGCCACAGGCAGGACACTGCAGGCAACAACAAAAGCTGCAATAGAGGACAGGAGTTTTGAAAAGCATGAAGGTAATGCAAATGGGAGGAAGCACTAGTAGCTCTGCTGCCAAGATTTTCCAGAAGGCCATTGGCAGACTTTGTAGCTGAGCTGCAGTTGCGTCAGGCAAGTTATTTCTGCACACAGCGCGTACACCTGCCGCTGTGAGAGTAGCAATGTCACTGTCAGCAATCTGTCGACCACTGGAACGTTGCTTCTGAGGTGCCGAGACTGTACAGATGTGTCCTTCGTTGCTGACTATATAGACTTGCGCTTAGAGGATGCAGCTGCGACAGTTGGCTGCTGTACTGTGACAGACAGGGTGATTCGGTGCTTGAAAGCATTACTTTGCAAAACACTATGCCTTCACATGGCAGCTGTTACTGTCTTTGTTGGCATCTGGAAAAGGTCAGTATTGGCTGAGCTGCAAGACAACAATTTAACCGTTACAAGGTGCAGGCCCACTTGCCAATGAGAATGTATGGCAAAGCGTCATATGAGGACGACAGCTCAGAAGGGTCTTTCGAGTCTCAGTGCAGTGACTACTGCTGTGGCCATAGACCGCCATTGTCCTATGTGACTACACAGAACTTTGCCCCGGTTCTCCCAGTTCCTTGACGGCTCCTATCATGACATACAAGAGACCATCCAGGGCTAAAGACTGTCCATGAGTGCGTGCTGTCAGATCTAATCCATCTACTACCTGCAGAGTGTCCTGTTGATCTGTAAGAAGGACAGAGCAGAGGCATATTTTGCATCTAAAGCTGCTGAATGTTGCCAATATATCAGGTCGTAGCAGCTACAGCACAGTCTCAGGCCTTTCAAACATGGAATGACGTTGAAGGTCAGGATAGAGCTGACAGTCTGCAAGAATGGCGCTAAAGCGGGCTTAACCCTGGGGACACTTATGCCGAGGGACGACAAAGTACAGTATCGCCGCAAACACCGAAAGCTATGGACTGCAGTGACGGCCGTATTTGGTACCTACTCCAAAACTATTAGGTGTGGCGGACGGACTTGAGTAATGTGCGTCCTGTGATGAGCCGTCGGCGGTCAATAGATCACCTACCGATGAAAGCAGGATGGCAACAAAGCACGAGCTGCAATTGTAGCAGGGTTGCACAGCAGATGACCACTCGTGTACACAACTACCGTGCCGCGATTTGTCCTTGCTAGCGCACTGCTTGCGCACAGCTGCGCAATCTTTTGACTGGGTGCACAGCTGCAGTAGTCATGCTACGTTTGAAAGTGGCCCACCCTTACGCGAAGAAGCGGCGCGTACGCTCCGTAAATATCCGATCTCCTTGCGGGCTGATTCAATCCCCGTTCGCAAATACGATACGGAACTTGGTATTTCCATAGCAATCCATTGATGTAAGGCCTTACCTAACAGAACTTTCGGAGGAGCACTTGACAATTGTGAGCGCAATCTGCGGAAGCGAACTGACTTGTACAGTAACGCGTCTGCTCTGTCGTCTCAGTGCACAAACAAGTATCGAGGACGAGGCAAGTTTCATAACTATCCAAGTCGATCCGACCAGCCATGCCTCTTCTACAGATGCTCGCCACAGTGCAAGAAGAGCAGAGCCTTGGTCACCTGCAAGAGCTTACAAGTCCAGTGTTGGGCAAGTTGAAGGAGGCTTTGATCTTCACGCGTCTCGCAAATGCACAAAGACGAGCGTTTGGCAGTCGAACTGTCGTTCTCGAAGGTCGGCAAGGTCCTTCCGCTGCAGACTTTGTTGTTTGTCGCATCTTGTGTCTGCTGCAACTTGCAAATCGCACATGCAGGCAAGTTTGGCGCCCAGCTCCATATAGGATGGTTTGAAGAAGCACGCCTGTTGGTAATGGCTTATAAGGTGAGGTTTTTACGCATGCTGCCAGAGTCACAGTCTACCTTCAAGAGCAATGCCAAATTGTCACTACACTACAAACCAGCAGTGTAACCTATCCTGTTTGTCACGGATGACACGGGGAAAAGGCTGTCCAGCTTCAAAGCAAGTGATACGTTTGCACTTATTGCAGAATATTCATTGCGACGAACTGAAAGACTCCACAGGAGTCACAAAGAATTTTATCCTTTCTAATGGAGGCACAAGATGCCCAAGCTGGCTTGATGCTGTAGCTCCTGAAGCGCAAGTCAGCGAAAAGGTCTTGGAGATATTTGAGAGCTTTAAGGACAAGGATCAGTGCCTAGCCCAAGTGATGCAGTCAGTCACAGGTATGGCACATTGAGTATATGCAGTTGACATGTGGCCTATGTTGGTTCTCATTGTCGTGCAGTTCTGGACGACAACATCTGTTGTCAGTACTTTCGGGTTGCTCTCAAACCACAAATGTTTAGTTGAGTGAACTTACTCTGTGGTAATTATGACACAGGAGGTGTCACGCCACGGCGCATCACAAGTGTTGGCTACTGTGTTGGAGGCTCTATTGCAAGCGTGGCAGCTGTTTTTGCAGCTCTGCAGTGCCCCACCGCTGATGTGCGCTGCATCACTTTTGGGTCACAACTGGTTGGCAATGCTGCCTTTGCAGAAGCCTTCAGGTAGCTGTGCAGCGTTCTCTACTCCGGTCCTTTATGCAGTCTGGCAACGGCTCATAAGCTGGTGTCACCTTGCATCGAAACCGTTTTGCATGTGTATTGGATATGGCATTGCTGGCTTGAGCTACACAGCATGCACACTACTTTGTCAGAGTCTTTAGATGCAGCGCTTGTGCCATCCAGTGTGGCATCAGTGTTTGTAAGCATTGGCTTTAGGAGCTCTGGTACATCAAGCCGATGATGACCATGTGGCATGGGTATGCATGCATTGCCTACCTGTGCTCAAATGTGACTTGTGCTCTTACATCATTCTGCTAAACATCTTCTGATGCAGGTGGCTGATAGGTCTGAGCTACAGACTTGTGTACAGACGAGATCCTGTACCTGGGCACAAGCATCGCCGCCTCAACTTGCTAAATGACACCCTGGTGCATGTGCATGGGGAGATCTACATAGATGATAAGCAGCTGAAACCTGGCAAACAGCCCTATCAGTTTCAGGGTGATCCAAAAGATCACAGCATGATGAGATATGCAGAGGTGATCAAGCCGTACTGTCTCGCTGCTCCATGTCGTTGCTGCAACATGCAAGGCTATATTCTCACCTGCATCTAAAATCTGAGCTGTCCTGAGATGGTCGCAAGACTTTGAACAGCCCATAGCATGCTAGCAGTGTAGGCGGGTTGAAATTGTTTGTGCATGCAGCAAACTTGAGGACTGTACATGCATTGAGCTGAGACCCCACACACAGCCTCAATACACACTGAAGCCTGTCCAATCATAAGTGCAGTTGTACACAAATGCAATCCAGTCTGATACCATATCATACATGCCTTTCACCATGTTACAGTGAAGCACAACTCCAGGGCACACAAATCAAGCCTACACCATGGCGTGCCTGTTTGTGCATGCAACGATTGGTCAGCACACATGCCCTGAGTGTTATTCCGTCTTCTAGCTGACTTGCAATGGCGTGGCTGCAGGCTTTGCATGCCATGTGCCTGGCACACTTTGAGGAGGACCAAGCTGCTGGTGGCAACCTGTATGCCAAGTTTGCTCGCTGCTACCTCCAGCTGTCAGGCGCTCAGCCTGATCAGCACAAGACGAAGGCACAGCCGCACCAAGCACTGTCGTCTGATCAGGTGAGCTGCATCTTGACATTTCACTCTGGTATTTGTTTTGGTGCATCTGGCTGGCTTCCCTGTATGTTTGTTCTGCCTTTGAATGCATGTGTGCAAAGAGGGCCTATGGCTTCGATTGCTGGGGCATCCCTGGTTCAGGCTGTCATGATGCATGCAATGAAGGCTTTGGGACAATCTGTAAAATCTCAATACACAGTTGTGGAAAAGTTTGAGGTTTTCCAAAGGTTCTCCCACGCTCCAGGGTCAGATGCAGACTCATACAAAAGGATGAGACTTCCTAGGAGTGGACAAGCAACAGCAAAGCTTTGCTGCTTTTTATGCTTTCTGTTGGGCACAATGCAGGCATCCAAAACAGGCACCAGCGTCAACCCAATGACTGGCCAAACTCTTCCAGAGGTAGCTGGGGACGCTCAGGAGGGGCCTTTTGACTTTCGGTCTCCAGCTGAAGATGGCAGGCCTCCCGGCTACGGCCAGCCAGCACCAAATGAGTTCACTGCAGAGGAGTTGGAGCGTGGGCAGAAGTGCGGCAAAGCCATCTTGGAGCGGGCCATGCTGGGACCTCCTCTACATGAATCAGGCAGCTCAGGTATGGCCACACAGACTCCACCTAAAGCGCTGTGCTGTTGGTGTGCATGAGCATTTGCCCTTGGGAACACGACTTGACTGGGGCTGACTTGAACTGCGCCAGCGTCTTCAGCTTGATAGGTCCGCCTGTGAGCACAGCAAGGACAGTGCCGGCATGTACAATGTAGATGCCTTGTGACAGTCTCACACAAGTTCGGATCTCAACACACTCAGATTGCAGCTGTCCTGACCACAATGAGTAACAATCCACAGCACGCCCAAAGCCGTGCTGTGCATCAGACTGTCACGCTTTTGGTAATCAAATGTGTTCAACTTGGAGTCCCCTTGGCGCAGTCAGCCATGTAATATGCCTTTTGCTGCAGGTCAAGCTGAAAGTATCAGCCACAAGGCCTTTGAGGCTCCTGATGTGGCTGCCAGTGGTCACGTCAACAGCCAGGTGAGCAGCCGCTGGTTTGACAACCCTCATGATGCCCGCCTCAGCCCCCTCATGTCAGTGGTCCAGGCTGACATTGAGTCAGAGGCTGACCAGGAGTCAATTGTCAGACCAGACGCTTCTGGAGCTGCTACTGCTACTGCCCAAGCTGACAGCAGCAGCACAGGTCACAGCAACGCCAGCAACAACCTGACTGGTGGCGAGAGTGGTGCAGTGGCAGAGAGCATCAGCCCAAGGTACAACAGCCAGCAGAGTCAAGGCACTAATGCTGACTGGGACTGCGATTCTCCTCCTGAGATGGGGGCTAACATGCATGATGAGGTTCCTCATGGGTACACTGGCACTGACAGCCAGCAGCAGCAGCAGCAGCAGCATCAGCAGCAGCAGCCGGACACTGTTGAGTCTGCGCATCAGCCCAGTGCAATGACAAATGGTGTGCAGTTGCGCAGTCCTGGTGACAGCGCTATTGCAAAGGCAGCTGATGGTGCATCAGGCCTGATTCCAGCAAAGGGCACTCCCCAAGGGAGCTTCCCAGTGGTGACTGGGAGAACCTCCATGTCCAGGAGTGGGCAGCAGGCAAATGCCCTAGCAGAGGATGTTCAGGGAATGGCCCCAAACCCAGGGTCATCCATGATAGGGGAGGAGGGAGGGGGGCGGCCCTGGTTGAAGAGGGCCTTCAGCTTGGTGGACCAGGAAAACCTTGGAGTTGACATCAATGGCCAAATGACTAGTCTTGAAAAGGTATGCCTTTGAAACAGATGTGCAGATCGTTTTCCAATTTGTGGCCTAAGTCTTACATGCATTGCCTCTGTGTCCCTGCAAGCACGACATGCCTGAGATGAGCTGCTGTACCTGCTCAGATCTACTAGAGCAATGTCTGCTGTGTTTTTTGCTGGCAAATCTACACATGATGCTCCACTGTATGTCATGACTGATCTGCCTGCTCCTGCTGTACCACTCACAGCATCATGGGCTGCTTTACATGAACATGCAGAGCCATGCCTTTCAAGCACAGTGTCGCTCTAAAACATCTCCACAGTACAGAAGCGCGTGTTTACTGTCCCCAGACATTTCTGAATTTAGAATTCCAGTGTAGGGATCATGTTTCCAAATTGCAGTACATGTTTTGGATTGGAAACAGCTGTTGTGTATTGTGCTGAGTTGCTCCACCGTTGCTGGTGTCGTGCAGGTGTTGATCACGGGCAAGATCAGCCAGGCAGTGGTGGTGGCGGCAGCTGCCTACCGCACTGAAGCTGAGTTCAGTGAGAGGACGGGCATCCAGCAGAACAAGCTCATCATTGACGAGCTCCACACCAACACACATGTAAGTCTACCATTTGCACATGCCTGATGCATGAGCAGGACATCTGTCACATGCCACAATTTGAAATCTGTATCTCTGACATATCACATGCATGCAAACTAGGCCCCATAAGGAAGCTCAGTAAAGCTCACCTATGGCCTATTTCAGCTGAAAGACAGTTCTGTTTTTCATGCATCACAACGCACACTGATGACCAGCAAGCATTCAGTGTTTTGCACCTGAGGACTGAGAAACAATCATGGCACATGATCACTCTCCTGCGCTCCCACTGTGTTGCTTGCATCAAATGTTGACAGTGCAAGGTGTGTTGCAGGTGCATGTGGGTTGGCTGGAAGGCGGCACAGCTATCCTTGCATTCCGGGGAACACAAACTGCCCAAGACGGCTTGCAAGATGTCAAGATTGTGCGGCAGAGCATTGACCACTTGCAGAAGATGTTCCCGGGAACACAAGCCCACTCTGGTAAGCTGTTCAATCACATGCATGGCTTTGGCATGCCTGCAGCATGCATATGCAGAAGTGTGCTACCTGTTTGGCATGTCTGGAGCATGCACCACTCCATTTATGTGCCTGCAATTCCATCTGCCCATGTCTCTCTGAATGAAAGCCCTGGTTTGATGACATGGAGGAAACCGGGAAAACATAAAGCATTCATCTGTCTGGGCCTCCATGTATCTGCCTGTGTGTGGAATGTCTGTGCTGTTGACTTTGCGTCTGCCTGTCTTTTGGCTTTTGTTTGTGCAGCACTTCCAGGCTCATGCAGCAAGTCAGACTCACTGCAATTTGGTGTGCGCATTGTGTGACATGCCTCATGTGTGCTGCAGGCTTTTTGCAGCAATTTGCAGGGGTGTGCCGGCCAGATGTGCCAGAGAAGAACATGTCCAGTGTGATTGAGCAGCTGTCAGGGGGCAGGGTTCCCACCCGGGTGCTGTGCTGTGGCCACAGCCTTGGAGGCGCTCTGGCAACCCTTGGTATGACATACACCCCTGCAGTGTATGATGTTTCAGCACTTGTTTGTCATTGTAGTCTGGCGTGTTTGCTGTTGCCAGACAAATCACTGCCAGTGTCCAGAGGCTTGACTGATGTTTTTCATCATACGCTGTGCTACATATAGGTCAGCAATATTTGCTGATTTGAAGTAGGCAGGCATTGGCTAGCAAAGTGCGGTTCTGTCAGTGCAGCTTTGAAGCATGGCAGATCAGTTTGGCACTGCAGTCGCTGCCTACAAGAGTGCCATGGCTGATGGTGTGTGGTGATGAGTACAGGTGCAACATGGGCTGCGCTGCAGTACCCACAGGCTGACATCCGGTGCATCACCTTTGGCAGCCCCCGGGTGGGCAACAAGGCCTTCAAGAGGGCCTTCCACACCCTGGTGGGCACATCCCTGCGCCTGGTGCATGGGGGGGACCCCGTGCCCGTCCTCCCCCCTGCCTTTGTGTAAGCCCCACTCTGCCCTTGCACCTCTGCATCTGGTCAGTATGGCAGTGCAGCATCAGATGTGCATTGAACCTAGATGCACAGCAGGTATGTCTGGCAGTGGTCATTTCTGGCGGTGGTCAGTCACCATTGCAGGCAGTAACGGAAGGTTTCATCATGATCATTGATCATGTTGTTGTATGCCATTATGCATGCATGCAGTGTGACAGCACACATGCCTGCCATCAGGCTTACTTGAGCTCTGGCTTCGCTGTAAGTCAATGCATGGACCTGTGAAGTAGGTCTCTGCAATCACAGTGTCTGAGGCCTTCTGTGATGGTTGCAGGTACCATCACGTCAACGGAGCCATCCACATCATGAATGGCAAGATCAAGCTCAAGTCGCGCCCCTGGCACTTCAAGCTTCGCCCCAATGTGGCTGACCACTTGGTTGCTCGCTACAATGCCGGCATCTTCCTTCACATGCCGGGGGGTGTGGAAGAGATGCCTTTGCCTCGCCCAAAAACCGTACCACGGTATATGCGCCGCATGAGCAGCTTAGAAAGCTCCGACATAGACAAGAGCAGCAAGGGGAGCGCTGTAGGCAGATCTTCAGTTGAGAGAGGCTTGGAGAATGTTTCTCCTACTGATACTGATGATGCTGTGCCTCAAGTTGGTGGCAGCAGTGCGTACGGTGCGTATGGTGTCGTGTATGACACAGCAAACACCCTGCAAGGGAGCGCAGTTCAGGAGGCTAGAGGTGTGGCAGATGCACTGCATCTGACACGGCGACCAGAGGGGCTGTTTGGAAGCTTCAGGAAGCTGAAGCGGGATTCTAGTGTGTCAACAGGGAGCAACTCTGGGTGGACAATGTGGCACATGTTTGGCTGTGTGGCCGTGCAGAAGGGCATCAAAGATGAGAGCAGCAGTGATGAGGATGAAAGCGTACATGCTGTGCATACCAGGCATGGCACTGCTGGTGCAGCGTGAGGTCCCAAAATCATGAGGCAGTAAGACATGGCCTAGTTCTTTGCGCTTCAGAAGTATTCTTATAGTACTGCAGTGGCTTTTTCAGTGAACATATTCTCTGGGTACTTGTGAAGGACACGGTCTCATTTCTGCCTTCTGCTTCAATGGGTATTTAAATTCTGCCTTTGGCTCCAAGACCACCTGTATGTTAACAAAAGTTCTGATGCTTTCGTGTATTGCTATATAACAAGTTGTGTCGTAGCTTCTTACTCTCAGCCGGGTGGTTCTGGTGTGCTGAGTGTTGCACTCTGCTGAGCAGGAAACGATGTATTTGCTGCATGTCAATCTTGATAGTTGCGTACAACCCAGACGCTTTGTTCTATGTGCACATACACTTGTGCCAACTTTGTGCTTTTATGGTACCAGCAGAGCATTTTTGACAAGATCCACAATTCTAGCTATTCCGACTTTACTGACCTTTTCATCGACAATGGCAATAGGTTTCATGACGCGCATCATGCATGCATTGCATAACTTTTCCAGGCTTTGTTTTTTCTGGGACCTCCATCGATGGCCTGTAATCATGACGTCATGTGAGCTCCAGCTCAAGTTTCAAGCTTTCGATGACTGCTTTTTGCGGATGCTTCTGATGTGAGCATATCTTTCTGCTATTTACCTTATTTGAGAGCAGCATAACGCCAGGCGTAACGCCAACAGTGCCTGACTAAACGCACGCATGGAAACTGGTCCTGTGTATTGATTCCGGACGGGACTCCTGCGCGACATAATGCACAAGATGAAGGCGTTCGTGAGGCCGCAAAAATCCGCCACGGGCACTCACAGATCACAAATCATACCGTATCTGCATTGACGACAAGACACGCAACTTGCTGCACTGCAGGTGATGGTTGGAAACCACTGGGATCATACTCAGAAGCCTCCTCCGTCAGACTAGTCATCCAGGCACCAGAACTCAGATCATTCACGGTGGGACATTTGACACTTGTGAGCGCACTCTGCGAGCGACCAGGACGGGTCGACCCTGAAGCATGAAGTGTGCAGCGACGCAGGTAGCGCATCAGCAAAATGTGCCTTCTACAGGCTTGCTGAGCCTCAAGACTCGCTTTGTTTTGAGAAGTTGTCAAGATGCCTCTGCTAGTAAGCCACAGCAGTTGTCAAATGGCAGAGCAATTCAGAAGCTGCAGATCAAATAAGCTGCAGATCCATAACCTGATATGTGGCGCTCTTTGGTCCTGCAATTTGAAATGTTAGTGCAGGTAGTGATACTGTTGCGCTTGTGTGCGAGCGATATGATTCTGTAAAGTCCCCACACTCAAGGTCAGCAACAATGTGGTTGACACAGTCCTCAAACTTGTTGCCTCACGTAGTGGTTGGCAACTTGCAGACTGGATATTCAGGGAAGTCATGTGGTTTGCATGCTGGGCAAAGACTGACATTGTACATGTATACAATAATTTGTTCCCACACAATTTGCTGCCCGCAAGGCTTGTGGCATGTAATGGTGGCACCTGCAGAAGGCGGTGACCCGTGCATGCAGAAGAATATGCTGCATGCTGAGCTCAGGACAACAGGAGCTCCTCAAGGGCAAAAATAGGATTGGCTGTACATCTGGATGTGGTCAGTAGTCTATCGAACAGTGTAAATTGTCATTAAACAAATATTGGTGAAGTCTTTGCTCTATACAACGCGTGTGTCACCTTGAACGTGCAGCTGGCATCATAAGTCTGCTTACACACATTTGCATTTCTGTGGCTTTGAACATTGTTAGGCATCCCCAATTGACATATAAACATCAGTCACCATACCATCGATGACATCAGGGATTTCACACCCAAATCAGCTGTTCAGATTCCTACAAACCCTAGCCAGATCAGCCAAGCAGGGTATAAGCTGTTGGCAAAGACTGACGCAATCAGCAGTCGAAGTTATTAGGAAGGCTAAACTCTTGCATTATTCCTGCTCAGGCTGTGCAACGTGCTAGGCGAGCCTCTGCAAGTGGTTGCACTGAACAGAAAGGTTTGCTGACTGGTCAGGCTCGACCTCTGTCAGAGGCATCAAGCTTTTCCTACCCCTTGTTCAAATAACCACTAGTATACTGCTTGCTGCTTTGCTGAGAAAAGTAGACACCAGGCATGACAGCTGGCCTGCTTTGCTAGAAGGTTTACCCTTCACAGGGTATTGCTTCCTATGGATCTTGCCTGCTGTCAGCCTCGAACCTGATTGTTGGCTGACACCAGCTTTCTTGCCTCACTCACCGGTGGGTACCTGCTTTAGCCAAAGCCTTGCAGCTTGCGGTAGAAGCGTCCTCATCGGCAACAGTCACAGCAGTAAGTGCGCAGGCTGCTAACACTGGCTAGCCACAGTGGCTTGCGCACAGCATTCAACCTGCTTCAGCAGAAATGTTTTAAGCTGCTGAAGCAGTGCCATTACGGTCAGCAGACTCTTGACGGCAGCTGTATTAGACGCGTCAGATGACGCATTCTTACGTTGCAGACGAATGACAAAGACTTAGGCTGGAGTAAAAGCAGACCCATGCTTCACGTGCGGCATATGGCTTCATCGAGATTAGGACCTTGACGTTGACGCCGTCGGCAGCGACCGGATCTGGTGTGCGTGACAACCCACCTTGTGCTCAGAATTTGACGGACGCATACAGTTCCTCATCAGATCTGCTCTTCACACGCCTCCAACACTTCAGATGGCGACATCATCACCCGTTTCACTACTGAAGCGCTCGTCTGCTGTTGTCGCGGTCAGCATGATGTTCTGCCTCATGTTCGCGATGGTCGGCAGCGTTGATTCGAGGAGATCGCTGGCTTCCGACGCATGCGCGAGCGGCATAGACGTAACCCAAGCACCCTATGCAGCCGATCCAACTGGCACATCAGATAGCTCAGCAGCTTTCAATGCAGCCATCGTTGCTGCCGCCGCCTCAGGTATGGCAAAGAAACCTGATTTGCTGCATCAAAGCTCGAGACGAGTCACAGTACTGTGACGTTTGCGCGTCCAGACGTCCAGACATTTGTTGACCACCATGCAAGATCTCAAGCCTGTTTACTTGCACAGGCCAGACTGTCTGCGTGCCTTCTGGGACTTATCAGGCGACGGCAGATATTGACGTCAATGTCGACGGCGTAACGGTTTCAGCTCCGTCTGGAGCCACTATCGTATACGACAATCCGAGTGGTCTGCAGTTTTTCATCAGGTACAAAAGTTGAGACAACCCCTGCTCGTATACCAGTTTACGTCAAACGATAACAAACAATGTCTTCGCACATTGCCTTGTGTCCGATGCAAACAGTCAGATTTCATTCAGGGGCAACTCAAACCAGGTCCAAAACCTCCAAGTTGACTGTGCAAACAACCCATTTTCGGGTTTTGTCATCAATGGGGCCAACAATCAAATCACAGGCTGTTCGGTGAGTTTTCGGTGAGGTGCATCTGTTGAGACAGCACCTGGACCTACTGCACTTTTAGTTGAACGTGCCGTTTGCTACATGCTGCAGGCCAGCAATTGTGGGGTCCATGGGTTTGTGTTTGACGGTCAAAGCAGCACTTGTGCAGGAAATTCCATCTCTGGGTGTACGGTAAGCTTTTCACCTGCTTTGCTTTGCAGTTGGTGATCTTGCCCAGACGCTTGCCGGTAAGAGCATGCTGTAGTCTTGCCAACATGACTGCAATGCTTATATGCTTCTAGCCAGTTTGATTAGGTGCTACAGCTATCAAATCTCCAAAAAACCACTCAGCTCGACTGCATGCAGACGTTTGCACTCATAGATGCAACAGTTCCTCTAGTGTGAAATGGCAATAACGAAAACTCGCTTGCCCCAACATTTGTTTGAACAAGATTTGCTCTTCAGTGATCTCACTTTTGTGCAGAGCTCCAACAATCAGGCTGTTGGCATAGCGCAGAACCACTGCAGCGGCAACTCCGTCACAGACAACACAGCAAGCTCCAATGGTGGAGAGGGGATCACTGCTGACAACCAGTCCAATGGAGGGCAGGTTTGCATGCACAATGTTTTTGTGCTTCTTCTTCATCCCTGAACTCATCATCTGGCAAATGCTGCTCTCGTGTGCTCACTATCTCCAAAGCTGATTGTTGCCTGGTAGCATGACATTGGGCCCTTCCCTGCCGCCCTGCAGCATGTGGTGCCAAACATGAGCTCTTCTGCTGCTTGCAGATTTCAGGAAACACCTTGACAGGCAATGTTGTCACTGGCAGCGGTGTTGGCGGCATAGGGATTGATTACACTACTGGTGAGTTACTACGTGCGCACACTGACGTTTTGGTACATCCTTATGGGATGACAGTGATCAAAAGTGAGCACATTTGCCTACAGGCCTCTCAGTCTCTGGCAACACCATTCAGAACAGCATGAGTGGCACACCTGGATTGAAGACCCAGAACAACCTGGGGCCAAGCATTGGCCTCAGCATCGAGGGTAATACCTTCACAGACAATGCAGGCGTTGCAATCTGGTTGTACTGCAATGACAACGAATGCACATCTGGTACCACAGTCTCAGGGAACACGTTCTCTGGCAATGCTATGACAGGCAACCAATGCAATGGAATGGTGCAAGATGACGACATGAACAACATTATCACTTGCTGATGGTGCTTTTACGCCAAGGTTCTGCCCGTGACTGTACTGAGTACAGTCTGTCTGGGGTGCTCAAGGGCTCTGCAGTTTCCAAGCAACTTTGACAACAGCCATTCCAAATTGGTTTCAGATTCAGACATTGGTTTCAGATGCAGAGATGCAATTTGCAGGATGACAAGAGCCATATTCTTTTACTAAAGTAATGGCCCTCTTACCAAGTATGCTCTGCGTGCACATCTATGTCAGTGCTTAGCTTTCCAATATAGGGATGACGTTTCTGAGTGAAAATAGACGTTTCGGAATTGAGAAGAGCTGCTGTGTCAGTGAGATCCTATTGTGCACTGTTCAGGCAACATGATATTTCTCAGAACATTGGCTTGATTTGGCAGGATCAGCAAGCTTGCTTTCAGTTGTTTAAACTTGTTACTGTTACAGTATGACCGTTGCTGTGCACAGTAATGGCAGAGCCAACAAGTTTCTTTGTTGCAATAACTGCGTACCGTTATTACATTGTTTATCGTCATTAGGCAAATATATATGTTTGTGACGGAGCAAAGAGTGTCCTCAAGACAAAACAAGTTGTTTAGTAGCACGTTTAGTAGCACAATAGCTGCCTCTGTCCTCCCTTTTCTCTCCTTGTTCTTCGTTGTCTCCCCATAATTGAGGCTCCAGCTTGTTGCATGGCAGTTCTACAATTCTTCTCAAGCAAATTTGTTGTAAGTGGCCTTGGCATGCACAACAGACAAGCCAGTCTTGCACATGAGCCATCTCATACACTAGAACAAGTTGGTGTAACCATCATCTGTGGCATGCCAGGCGTTACGCAACGGCTGCATATTTTTTGTTTAGGTGTTGTTACACGCTGCCAGCGCCGTGCAGTTGACAGGTGACAACATCTGGCACAAGTGGACTACCCGTGTAGGTGCTGGACTGGTCTTGGCAACCTGTGGCTGTAGCGCACTACCTGCTTGGTGAGCTGTACTGGTGAGCTCACCAAGCTTGCTTAAGGCTTGCTTAGCATGTATACCAGGCACAGTACTACATAGTGCGCTACATGTGCCACAGCTGGACTCACTGTGTCCTCCAGGGTTGTTACCCAGCCCCCATGCATGGTGGCGGCTCAGACAAAATTGTGAGATCCGTAAGGCTGCAAGGCTTTGCACACACAGTCAATATGAGGAAAGTGGTGATACCTGAAACGGACCATATACAATTGGTAACAGGCAAAAACAAAAAAAACCCCATATACCTGGGGTTGTCACGCTCTAGCCCTGCGCAATCCCAGACTGGCAGTGCAGGTTGTCATTCATGTGCACACGTGTGACAAAACAGCATGCACCAAGTCCTGTTCTTTGAAGAAGAAGAAGAAGAAGAAGAAGACTTGTGCAACTGAAATCATTATTAATTAGTAGAAATCGCGCAAGCCCCTTAGTCATCGAAAGAACCAGATTTAGTGGCCACACTGCTGCGTAGTACATTATGTGCGTGGTAATTGGGAACGAATAGGTCAGCGATTTCAACTAAAGAGCAGATTTCTGAGTGAAGGCCGCTTCGAGTGGGATCATCACATATCTGCCTCTTGAATCCGTTTGCTCGCGGCGTCATTCGACGTCCTGCTCCAAGGCAACGTCCCCCCACAGCTGCCGGCAGGGTTAGCCTTTGCTTTGCTTCATATCGTCTACAGATCTTCAGGTGGCTGGGTATTGTTTGAAGTCCTCCGCAGAGGCGACTTTCTGAAGTTCGAATTCTATGACGCACCGCTGTCAACACTTGGCCAAGCCGGCGCGCACCTCTAACAGCGCTTTGTCATAAGCTCAACCGGACAAGGCTATTGTGAAGCGTTTCCTGTAGTTTTCTTCCGCCGTCTCAACAGGTAGCAGTTTCGCTTTATCAAGACAGTCAGCCGAACCTCACCTCACTGGCCGCTCTTTGTGACGTAGCTGTCTTCATGTGAACTCGGCCGTTTTGACACGGCAGCGCACTCCAGGATTACTGTGCAGTTAGTGTACGAGCCTTGCCAACCTGCATATCATTCTGCATCTCTGTCTGACTCAATTGACCAATGTTCCTTCAGGGTGGTGCATGGCTGCTTATACTGCAGAGGCCGCACAAAGCTGGTCGCATAGCAAAAGTTTGTCACATCAACAATAGCACAGCCTGGCAGCCTCAGCCAGTAAAAAACAGGCAGCCATTTGACAGCTTATGTCAGTGTTGGACATCGGTCACTCAAGGAGTAGCCACCTGGTAAATATCTCTATGTTTGGCTTGCAATCCGTTCTGGGCTTCTCCCAAAGGACAGACCCCCGGCAGGACAGCACCAGCAGTCTTGGCAGCAGGGTGTCAGATGATGGCAAGATGGCCGAGCTGACCAGCAGATCCAGTAGCACCCTTGGCTTCTTGAGCAGAAGTAAGCAAAAGTTGAATTGCCCTTTTTGCTGAACATCAAGAGCCAAGCTGTTGCTGTGTTTTCATATCTTCCAGACACACTCTGCTGGCCCTGCTGCATGAGCCACATACTTCATCACCTTTGGCGCCAACCAGCAAGTGATGCATCAGCTAGACTAGCCATCAGTGTAGGACGTCAGCCTCCCCTACAACAGGTTGAAAATATCTGCTTGCCGTCACACACATGCAGTGCTCCTGCATGATCTGCTTGCCAGCATCCCATGCAGTTTCCACTCCACTGTCTGCATTGCAGGCAGCAAAAGGCTGCATGTGGAGCCATTCTTTGCGCTCTCATGCGAAGTGGCCATCAGGCCCAGCTTCTGTTGGAACAGCCATCAAGACACATGGCAGACCACAGGAGTCTGGTCTCAGTTTGACTCTGGGCTGAAGTGTTGTCAGGATGATGTGTTCGCCTGCACCAACTTCATGGGTCATCAGGATGCCGCTTTTGCTGGTATGTGCCTTCACACTAGATTGCAACATTCTCAGCTGTATCAATGTGATTAGGCCGGCCTGCATTGCTGATTAAGGTGCATTGTGCATATCAGCTAGGTCAGGAAGAAGCAGAGCTTGGGTTGAGCGTATGCCTAGTTGCCATTGTAATGCTTGTGTTGGCAGCTTGCTGTTGTATACAGGACAGCAAGCAGTTGCTGTTGCAGTTTTGCCAGCATGAAATAAATATTGCATGCTGGCAATATTTATTGCATGCTGGCAATCCAGCATGTTGGGCATTTGTGTCCACAGCAGTTTGCATCATGCTAACCAGTAATTCTTTCCAAATTCCTTATGTCCAGACAGTTGCAGGCGCATGAAGGCATTGCCTCAACATGTAAATGCACAGCAGTATAGCCGTACACGGTCTGCAGGTGTGTTTGATGGTCACGGCTTCAATGGCCGCTCAGCAGCAACATACGCCCGCAAGAACATCACAAAGTGGCTATCTGTAGATGGCAATGCTGCCTCAAAGGATCCAAAGAGACGCTTGAAAGCGCTGGAAAGCGTTTGCGGTCAAATAGACAGAGGCCTTGCTAGAGTGGAGCTTTGTTCATTCGATGCCAGCAGCAGTGGCTTAACAGCCTGCTTTGGCATCTTGCAAGGGAATCAGATCTGCTTGGCCACTCTTGGTATGCACAGCTTCTCTGCTGTCTGTGATGTGCAAGCTGTCACAGCAGGCATGATTAAATCTCAGGAAGACTTGTCCAGCTCAATGCTGTCATCAGGCCACTCACTGAGCATGTTACCACACCAGGGTTTTCTGAACTCACTTCCCTGTCAACATGTCAAGCTTTTGCTGCTGCTGCTGCTGCTGCTCCTTCTCTCAGAACTCCTGCTGCTTCACGTCGGTCCCCTGAGCTTGTGACAGTCACAGGGCCTACATGATGCACAACCTGCTGACACTCAGCCCATCATTACATGTGCTGCTGTCTTGCAGCAACAAGGCTGAACATGCAGCTGTGTTGCAGGGAACTGCAAGGCAGTTGTGGGGCGGTCAGACAGCGATTCCAGTCCTCCCAAGGCTGTTGATTTGACCGACCCAGAGGGCATGCAGCCAAGGGCACTATCAGAGACATCAACAGCCAAGGGCAAGGGTCATGGCGTGAGGCAGATGAACTCAATGCCCATGCCTGTGCCCTTTGCTGGGGCCAGCTTGTCAGCTTCAGAGATGCCGGAAAGCTTTTTGGGCAGGGTGCAGTTAGGAGAGCGCCCTAGCGCCCCGCCCCTGATGACTATGCACCAGCTTAGCAGTCATGATCAGTTTGTGGTGCGCTCATGTTGCGCAACTTGTGCATCTGTCGTTTATGACCTATCAAACTGCATCCTGTCATGCCTGTGCTGCCCTCCAGTGCAGCAGCTTTGCAGCAGTTGACCCATGCTCATGCAGTGTATAAATAAAGCAGATAGGGATATGGGAGTTTGATTGCCAGGCTTGAGCAAGATAACAGATGACAGATAAGATATCACAGACTTAGCAACTGTTTGGCAAGACGCAGGTTGTTAACTCCCACCATGTATGGGCTTCAGATTAGCCCAGCTGCTCATTCATGTGCATGCTGACAAGCCATGCAAACCTGCTAGACGCATGCATGGATGCTAAGGATGACACAGTGCATACATGACAGACGTACAATGATATCTGTGTATTCAAACTGACAGATATACAATCACACCATGCAGCTCTTCCACACAAACTCTGAAGCCTTGATACTAAAGTTTTGAGTTTGTATACATACATACCTGATATTAATCCTTTGAATTTGTGTACATTATGTAATGCTGCAGGTGGTGGCCAGCTCTGGCTTGTGGGAGGTGATGACCCCTCAAGAGGCTGTTGACTTCGTGCATCAGTGCCGTCTGTGCCGCCCAGACAATGTTTCCTGCTCAGAAGCCCTCACTCTAGAGGCGCATACTCGCTGGAAGCTCATCTTTTCCAAGGTAGCTAACAGTAGCAATGCTGCATCCCTGGTCGTCTCTGTGCTGCTGCCAAAACAGAAGCTCAAAGCCTGTCAACAGAAGCTCAAACCCTGCCAGTTGTCATGTAAAATGCATAGGACTCAGGTCAGGATTGCAGGCAGCGTTCATGACTTCCTGTTGCGCAGTCAGGATTGTAGGCAGCGTTCATGAGATCCTGTTGCCGGCCACACTTTCAAAAAGTGACTGCCAGCACAGGCTGTTGCATGTGGACTTATGCTCATCCTACTCAACAGCACATCACCTTGCTGCTCTGTACTGCCTGCAGGTGATTGCTGAAGATGTGGCAGCTGTCATCATCAACTGTGGTCCACTGCCAACGCCAGCTCAGCCCAGCCACGCCTTGCCTGCTTTCCCAGAAGCAGCCACCACCAATCACGATGCCAATGATGATCACATCTTACATGAGACTCGGGAATTCTGGGGACGGCTGCAGCCCCAGAGTCTGGTCCCCTTGCTGCAGACAGCCTCCAGCAAAGGCAAGGGCCGTATGCCCTCCAGCCTGCTTCAGATTCCCCAATTGTCGTCCTCCGGGGAGCCAGTGCATCCCCATGGAAGCAGCTCCAATCCCGGGAGTGGCAAACCTGCAGATGGATTGCATAGGACCAGCAGTCAGTCCAACCCCAGAACTTCCAGTGATCTCGGTCCCAGGGATGGAATTCTGCTAACCAGCAGCACTTACTGTGGGCCCAGGGATCACCAGGATGGCAGCAATCATTCGTCTCGGGACACGACAGCTGGCAGCCGCACAGTGCATTTTGATCTGCCCAGCAGCTCAGATAGCAGTGGGGATGATGAGTCACGCCAGGCAAGTGGTGAGATGCTACCCAAGGGCCAGGACTTGTATGAAGATCATTCATCAACCATGGCAGAGAACAGAATCAGGAAGAAGAGCCCGCCAATGGACATATCCTTCAGGTTTAGCCTTCATGCTGCACGTTGTCTTGTCTGTGTGTGTCTGTCTGTGGTGGAGGTACATATTACAGTGCTCAAGTCAAAGTTGCATTGTACAGATGTTGCCAGACTAGGGTTTTTTGGCTCGAACGCAATGTCACAGTTACATGCAGTTGTCAGCACCAGATGGCCCACAAGTCAGCATCTCATTCTGTGTGATGTGTGTTCAGCTTGCTATCATGTGACCTAAAACATGCAAATTCAAACAGATGTGTGCGAACAATTCGTCATGAAAGCAACAACAGGAGTGCTGAGACTTTGACAATGATGCTGTACCAAGATCTGTCTAACTTTGCAGGCCTGACACCCCTGATATGTCATCTGACCATCCCTGCAATGTTATTAACTCCTCTGGGCACTCCAGCACCAGTGACCTCTCCAATGAGTCATCAGACATGGGCACAAGCAAGGCCTGCAGCCCTCCCAATTCCTCTCAGGGTTTGGACAAGCCCTCCACAAACCCTCCACAACCTCCCCCAAACCTTTTCCAGGCTGCTGCCATGACACCAGATTTTTCATCGGATGGGGATTCAGAATCTTCCATTCCCTTCACCTCCAGACGCTCCGCCAGGCCCCCTGTCAAGAGCCCCTCCAGGGCTCATGCGCAACAGCCCCTAGAAGAAGAGGGATTCCAGGCTGAAATGCTGTCCATTGCCAAGTTGAGCATGATGGAACGCACTCACAGCGCGCCAGGTGGCATCCCCTTTGGGATGCTGCTTGACCTACCGGGGATGAACCGGCCCCGAAGGCGTTTGCCAGTTTCTATCCCAGAGGACAGAGCTGTAGCCTCCACAGTCCCTGTTGATAATGCTGAGGCTGTTGACCGCCCCTTTCACAAGGTGACCAACCAACATCATGCATGGCAAAATTATGCATGGCAGCATGCTTGCCTCCAGCTACAAACACAGCATCTGCTTGGCTGCTGGGTATTGCAATACGTCCACATGATCAGCAAGAACATGACTAGCTCATCATGGGCTGGAAAGCATTTGATTGTTACTATTGTCATCATCATCAGCAAGCAGTAAACAGCGCACAGAATGCAGACACTTGCTTCTAACAATTTGCTGCACAGCTCCAGGCTGTCTGGACAGACTTACTCTTCTTGCCCGCGCCCAACACAGTTCTGGGGCTGCAGCATGACGGCGACTGTCAAGCTTTTGATGTGAAACTTCCTACTCTGCAGCCAAAAAAATGCATGAGACAAAGCCCATTTCACATGCCAGATGGCAGCATGACTCAAGCATCAGTGTGTAGAACAATGTGTGTAACACAAATGCATAAAGAAAGTATGTACTGCAGATTTACCCTCATGGGAGTGGGGACGAATCAGACTTGGATACCCTAGTGGCAGAGGCTGCTCAACTTGAGCGCGAGACCCTAAGCAGCCGAACGCTTGACAGAGCAAAGTCACTAGACCCCAAGGCTTACCTGCTGGCAGCAGGCTCAGAGGGGCGGGTTCACAGCAAGGTGTACCCTACCACCACTCAGCTGCTCTCCAAGGCAAATTTGCCTAGGGTTCAATTTCCCCGCAGCTATGCTCCAGTCACTTCGGCACCTCTCTGGGATGTGGACAACATGGAGGCGCAAATTCGCGGAGGCATGCCCAAGGTTCTGTCTCACCCTGACAACCTGTCAGACCTGGCAAGCATTGCTGCGGTGCCTGAGCCAATCACATCTCCTTTTGCCAGGTAAGGAGTGCTATTGTCTTGTGTGGCACTGCTCCTGCAGCTAGATGTCAGCAGGTCTGTGACACTGCCTCTACAGCCAAGTGCCAGCACACGTGCAACACTATCTTTACAACTAAATGTCAACACATGGGTGACACTGCCTGTACAGCTAGGTCCACACATGTGTGACACTGTACAGCTAGATGCCAACGCATGTGTGGGATGTGAAGATTTACAGTACTAGCCATCAACATATATGTGAGATTTGAGGGTTTCGCAATAGCTGTTGCCAGCCACTCACAGCCTTGCTCTCTTGCACACTTGCGTATAACAGCAGCCGTAATTTTGACTTGCACAAGGTGACACTTCAAGGTGTCTTTGATGCAGGAGAGCCAGGCTAGCATTTTGCATCCAAGCTCATCTTGTCCTGAGTCTCTAAAACAGATGTGGGTGTTTGGCTGCAGGCTTGGTCTGGGCAGAATGTCACCCCAGAACTTTTCACAGGGGTCGCCCCCCTCCCCCTACCACCCCCTCACAGACACCACCTCTGGCAGCACTACTGGCAGTGTCGACCCTTGGGCTTCCCCGTCACAAGCTGGTGGGCTTTTGCTTTTGAATTCAAACTCAAAGCGTGCTGGGAGTACCATGCGCGGCAGGCGCAGCAGGAACAGCTCAGCAGCCTTTGAGGAGCTGGCAAAGCTGAGAGGTGCACATGTGCCTTAGCTGCTACATCAGCAAGTACATGTCAGCACATCCGTGTGATGCGGCAAAGCACTCTTGTCATGTCTTGGCCAAGCTGCAACAGCAGCTGCCCCAGGACATGCATGAGCAAGCATGTATACACAGATGAGGCTTTGAGGCAGGAGAAACAATCAGCTTTACCCACGGGAACACTTTGCAGTAGGTGTGTGCCACATGCATAGGGATCAGTCCCAATCCAGTATGGTGTGAGGGACATTGGCCACCCTTGAGAAGCAATGTACACGATACCGATCCCTTGTTGCACAAAAGGAGGGACACCTGACCTGATATGCCCGTCTATGCACTGGTGACAGACTGCAGGACTTGTTGAGAAGTGCATCAGCAGCATGGCCCACTCCACCTGTTCAGCTAACCAGGCATTTATACCGGCTGATATCTGGCCTCAGTTTCAAATTTGTCATATCTGCTGCTGTCTGCAAAGAAGTTTTTGCACAGCGTTAAAGCATAGGCATGAGTATGCCCTTTTGTTTGAATCTGTGTATAGAATGTCATGATTTCACATGGCCCTGACTATTGGCTGGTGAACTGGTATTGCTTTGCTTTCTACTACATTGGCATTATTTAAGTTGCAGTACTTTAGTCATGGGCTAACACAGCAAACATGCTTGGGTTTCAGTATATTCGATAATCTTGGGGTTAAATTTTCTTTTCTCTGGTAGAACCCGAATATGCAGCACCAGCCTGTTGTCTTGTATTTTGTGTAAATTTGGTAGTTTAGATGCTGTCAAACTTGCTAATTTGGGCAGCTGTCTCTAAGTCAGAGGTGTACTTGCTAAAAGAGTCTGTTTTAAGTGGTCAGGTCCGTAGTCCTCTGAACTTTGGTGCTGCATAATTGCCAACTAATCTCTTGTTGACAGCTTTATGAAACATCAGAACACTGCCTGGCTCAAAATGTAGCTTTCAATTACTGAGCTGATGCGGTAAGCGTTTTCAACAGCCTGCATTTGCAACATCTTGAGTGACTTGCAACCGTCCAATTGGCAATCATGAGCCTTTTACATGTCACTTACGTCGTGTACATATACCGGTAAGCAGGCGCATGCTTTCATGCATAATGCTCACTGCTTGCAATGTGCGCAGGTTCTGGATTACATGTGCTGCTGTGAAGTATGTTGTCGACAAGCATACAGTATCACCTTCTTGGTACAGTAGGTTTTGAAAACCAACAGTCCTTACAGTGTGACGCTCAAAGGCATGCAAATGCACACTCAGGCAACGCAAGGCAAGGAGCACGTAACCGAGTTGGATGGAAGCAGCAAGGTCACAAGATTTTGACGCTGACATTAGATCTGCTTGTCCATGTGCTGAGCAAGAAAGTTTGTGACTGAACTCATGAGTGGCTTACTTGACACACACACATTTGATTGACCACACTCCAACTCAAGTGCAAGAATGGTTCCCCTTGAACCAGTTTCTTTGCTGCTGTGGGTGAAACTTTCGCATGCGGATCCAGCAACCCATTTGATTGCGTATCAAGTCGAATGGTTCGGTCATCGTTGAGCTCTGCAGTGTACTGAAATATGTACGTGTATATACCTAAAACATACTTGTGTACTTTTGATGCCAACTAGACTGAGCTGTGTGTTTGCTTGACTACCAGTATCCAATTCTCTGTCACGCTAGGCTAGTAGTCCGTAGCATACAATTAAATGAAGAAAATATGCACCATTCACTGTCCAGAAAGGCATGTCATGCATGACTGGCACTTCGAATTGGAGGAACAAATTGGCTGTGCAATCAAGACACTCTGACCATATGGAATGCTTCTGAGCCATTGCCAGAATGCAGTCAGAACATAAACTTGGGTTTGCTTCTGCGCTTCAAGACAGGGCGATCATCCTCATCATCCTTGTCGCTGTTCTCCATTTCCTGCACAACTTCCTCTTCCTCCTGGATTTTTCTTTGCCTGACACAACATGAACTGCGTGTCAATGGCAACACATGCTGTGTGCAGAAGCATAGTCACCCAGCTAGAACTAGATCAGCAGTTGCCCTTACAATACCTACCTTACGCTGCCAAGACATCAAATCACTTGTTATATAGCATGCTGTATGTGTCTACGTCGTAAGTCTGATGATGATGATGCAAGGGTGTCACTGGTTGGCTTAACAGGAGAGTCTGGTTTGTTGCAACTGAAGTCAGCAATGCCTTTGAACCAGTTACGTATTTGCTTGATGGAGATATACTGAATATAATGCAGTCATGCTTGTCAGAAAGGGGAGCACCTGCTTTTGCTGGCCATCATGCGCTTTCGCTTGGCAATGTCCTGCTTTTGTTGCTGTTGACGCAAGATCTCTGCTTGAAAGTCTGATGTCTGGACAGCAAACAAAGCCATCAATTGATGTCCAATGGCCACAGTAGTGAGCTGTGCTGGCCACTCAACCAAGGACATCAGGAATGCAGTTCAAAGGTGCTGATGGCAAACGATGTAAATTGTGAACCAAGTCACATAGAGGACTAAGATGCGGAGCACAAAGTCATGAATTTTCCTTTCAAAACACAGTCATATCTGTTCTTTTGAAAGTGTTACATACATGTAGGAAGCACTCAAGCAGACGGCACAGCTGTTACTGACCTCCTTTTTGCGCAAGTCGTTTGCCTTGACAGCCTTAGCGTGATTGATGGCAATGCGCTCATCAGGTGTGGCAGTTGCTTCTGCTGCTTCTCTTCTCTGAATGGCTGCAACCGCAGCTACTTTGAGTATCTCATCCTGCAAAAGATGCATGTCAGACAACTGTATGGCATGAGCAATGCGCAAACTGGCTTTATTGCAGGAAATTGCATCCTGTCATGTTTTTCAGCACAACACGGTCTGCCAACAGCAGTGTGTAAACATGAGTCTGTATGCTACATGACAATACTGTCAAATGACAACCACAGTCAACGTGATTCTTGACTCAAACATCAACAGCATGCCCACCAGCTGGCTGGGGTCTCGCAACTTTCTGTATGTTTCATTCAGTGCTTCAAAAGCCTTGCGAGCATCTTCACCAGGATTTTTGTCAGGGTGCACCAACACTGACAGCCTTCGGTATGCTTTGGAGATGTCAGCGCTTGTTACGTTCCAGGAAGGACGCCCTAGTTCATCAGCTTCGGGCAAAGGCAGCTCCATAAGCCTACACATAACTGTTATGCGTGAATATTCAACCTGGGATAGAGTTTCGGGCTTGCTCTAACATATGACCACATCAGCTAGGAAGAAGCTGGCAAACCTGCAGCTTGTACCCGAAGTAGTCTTTGTCTTTGTCCGCCAGCAACACTCGCTGAATTGCGTCTGAAATCTGCATAGGGGTCACAGCCGGTTGAGGCACGGCTGCGCCAGCATCTCCTTTGATATTCTGCGTTCGAGGGCGAGCAGGTTGCTCCGCTTCCTCCACATTGGCAGCAGCAGCTCTGTTAAACGCGCGTTCAAATAAACGATCTGTCATGGAGACGCCTGTTGACTTGTCAACCGCCTGATCTGTAGCTACTGATGTAGTTCTGCCCTTTTCACGCTTGTGCAGCCGACGCCACCTTTATGATGCCGTGTTGAACGCCAACATGCCGTGCGACTGATAGACTGTCACTTGCACGGAAACAAAATCACGGAACTGCCTCGAGGCTGAATACGCACTCCGCGCATCATGCACAGCAAAAGGAGGAGATGAGAGATGACACTCAAACGCAATCCGAAGACAGACGGACCACGAAGAGCAACAGCAAAAGGACTCGTTTGGATGTGCACGTGCCTGATGTTTTACTTTGGTCGTCCACGTTGGACAGCTCAGTCCAGTCTACTAGCGCTGGGGAGATGGCAATACGCACAGCACTATATTCCCATGCAGAGCGGTTTGCAACTAGCAAACACACATGCAACATTGTCATTGCGTTCATTGTTCAGTTCATGCACTATCAGGGTCCAAAACGGTATGGGAAATAAAGTTGTACAGCATACATGCATGATGAGCAGTACTGTACTGCAACATGTACATCAGTTGCCATGCAGCAAGCCTGCATTGTCCAAGTCAATGCAACTGCATGTAACCAACTGAGTTCAGCTTTGCTGAACAATGTCTAGCTTCTACAGAAAGCAATACATATAAGCTCTCCAAAAGGGTTGCCTGGCAAGCAAGCCTGACCCCTTCATACACATCTGCAGTTTGCATGTGACGAGTGGCTTGGGAGTAGAGCAGTCTCTCAGGCAATTTGCTCATCTGTGCGCAAAGCTCGTATGTGTACTCACAGCATGACTATTCTCCTTGAAGAGTGATGACAAGGCGTCTGCCACTTGCATGGTCACGGTGTTCACACAAATAGATGCCCTGCACAAATGCAGGCTGTCACTTCATGACATCACAGCATGCAGCAATGCACAGAGACGTGGCAGGAGGAAGTGTGCATATGTGATCTTGGCATGCATGGACAAGGACATGCAGGCAGTGTAATCCAACTGGATATCTTGATATCTGCGTGTGTGCTGATAGTGCAGATACATGGCATGTTCATTGAGTAGTGACTCTGTATACACAGCAGACATTGTGTGTGGAAAAGAACCAGCTAAAAAACAGAAACAAAAAAGGGCAGTGGCGCCAGACCTCTGAAACAAGTGTGAGGGCAGGCACTAGTTGCGCATATCTGTCGAGGATGCTGTGTGCCAGAATGCCATACCTGCCATGTTCCTAGATTCAATCTTCCCTTGGTGATGGGTACATTCAATGAGGCACCAAACATGCTGCACTTAACGTGCCCTGGCATGTCGTCATCCCCCTCGTCTGTATGTATCCATGGAGCTGATCGCCCCTGGGTACACAACCACAGTATAATAATAGTAATAATAATCAAAACGTGTACTTAGCCAGCAGGCATCAGGTACGTGCGACGCAAGTCAGTTCCCTCCAGACAGGCTTGTTCAGAGCATCACGGGTGTAGCGGTTTAACTGTAACTTGTGAATGTCACCACAATATGACTTGTATCGTTTCAAACTCAGCATGCTCCCAGGTGTTGTCTATTGACTCCCCTGATGAGTCCTAAAGACAAGAAATGTAATTTGATTGTAAATCAATCAATCAGTTTACATTCCATGTCTTTAGGACTCATCCGGGGAGTCAGCATACAACCACTGGGAGACTGCTGAGATTGAATGTCTTTAGGACTCATCAGGGGAGTCAACAGACCATAACTGCAAGAATTCTGTGAATGCCAGTGCGAATAACATCAATGACACAGTAACATGTGGTTTGTGACGACTGATTAGCACTCTCAACAAGCAATCAGCTTTGCAGGACATGGGATGTGGCCGCCTGGCAGGGGCAAAGATGGTGAGGCGCGTACCTCAGGAACTACTTTGCTGAGGAACGTTTCCATGTCCACACGCACGTCTGGGTCAGCATTCTGCAGGTGTCACAGCTGTGAAAAGGCTAGATGCATGCAAGCACTGTTGAGTGCAGCTAGACACAACTTTTCCACTATTCATCCTTCAGGGAACGCAGCCCTGTTGAATGCTTGAACAGCAGGCTAGTACAAGCATGGCAACATACCTCGTTGATGGTCAAAGAAGCTGATGTGTGCTGCACTGCAGGGTTCACATGACTTTGTTGCAAGGACGTTGCGGACAAACTAGCAAAAGCCGTTCGGTGCAGGCAACCCCACAGAAAATGTTTGCCAGTCCAACTCTGTAACCAGACAGAGAGCTGGAGATCTGCTTTTGAATCTGCAAGAACCAAGGCAAAGAACATGAGCAAAGATCAAACAAGGACAGGTTGGCTGATGTCCATAGGCTAGACGTGCCTGGTCAGTTACTAGGTGGCACCCTCTCCTATATGCAGGCAACTTGATCTCGTGCTGAGCCCATTTGGCCATGCTGGCAGGCTGCTGGTTCGTCTCGGGCAAGAGAGAGATCTTGCAATGCTGTAGCCAGCCAACACGTCTGATCACATAAGAAGACAACCGCCTGAGACAAGTCTCTTTTTGCTTTGCGAGAGAGATTCATGCTGGTTCGTCTTGTTAGCAAAATCTCTTGCATTTTAGCAATGCGTTTTAATGAAAAGCCAATATGCTGTATTGGCTGGCTGCCAAAAGCTCAGTTGCTTGCGCCCGCGCTCGCTTCAAAACACCCACGCTGACAGATTCTGCTGTTTGCATAGATCTGCACACTCTGACAGGGGATTTGGGGGTAGTGAAAGCAGGAGTTTATTTGACTACTTCCTGTCAGCCCAGGTTTAGATCTTTGTCATCTTGTGGAGTGCTTGTAACTGTGCAAGCAGACTGCAAAGTCTGTTTGTTCCTCTTGGCGGTGGTCTTACCTTGCCGCTTATGGAACTGGACGCGCAGGTAGAGGATACGCTGCCAGCTTCTGCTCCGAACCCTGAGCAAAAGCACAAACACAAAAAGAAGGACAAACACAAGCACAAACACCATAAAAGGTCCAAACGCGAGCGCCATGGCGATGCCGGTCACGATCTTTTGGCAGGCCAGGAGAGACCTGCCATTGCCGAAGGTGAGGTAGCTCGTACTGGCTCGGAGGACGGTGAGCTACCAGGTCCCCCTGCTGTCGAAGGCCTTGCACACGCACCAGTCAGCGTTGCACACGACGCACAAGAAGCTGCAGCCGGCAGTCCTGCAGGTCTCAAACACACAAAAGAGCTTGAACAAGAGCTCCCCTCAGCAAAACGCAGGTAGGCTGTCAACGCAGCAAGATTGCTTTTGCTTTACTTGATGCGCAAGACAGAAGGAGTCTGGCAGTACATCATGAGCTGGATCAAGGGTAAGACATGTCAAGAGGCTATGTTTTCTGACCACTGACCATCCACATTTGTGCGCACAGGGCTGATCAAAATTTGCAGGGGCAGGGTGGTAAGCGTAGCAGAGTAGATCACACAGTTGTTACTGGTCAGTCAGAACCTGTTGATCCTGCTTTGAGTTCACAGCCTTATCTCAATGGCAAAAGCGGCTCCTCAAAAGTTTTCCCTGTGCCCGACAGTGCTACAGAGCACCAGGAGGACAGCCACAAAAGGGAGCGCAGACCCTCTGCTGAGCAGCCAAGGAGCAGCAGAGATGCTGATCAGCCCAGTCATGAGTCTGCTGCTGCAAGCCATCACCCGCCCCAAACAGTTGCAGCTGACAGACCCAGCCAGCATAGCAGACCCCGTGACAGCCGCAGAGACCATCGCAGTGACAGTGGTAGGCACCGCAGCAGCAGCAGGCATCCGACTGACAGCTCACATCATCGCAGCTCTAGTCAGCGCCCAAATGGGTCAGCACCCACCAGCCATCGGGACCCCTCACGTCATGACTCTCGGCCTGATTCCAGAAGTCAGCATCCAGGCTCTGAGCGTCAGGTAGGCTTCTCAGATCGCCATGCGCAGCATGATGCCAAGCCAGATGCCCGATCTGATGCCAGAGGCAGTTCAGATGCAAGGCGCTACCCTGACAACAGTGCAAGGGGTCACAGCAGGGATGGATCCAGAGGGTACAGAGATCAAGACAGGCACAGGAACTACAGGGGTGATGAGCGTCACAGGCACGATGCCAGCAGGGCTGCAGATAGGCGGCATGATGGGCCCAGGGAGAGTGACAGCACAAGAGACAAGCGGAAGCGGGAGGAGAAAGAAGACAAGGTACCGAGCTTCCCTGAATGTCATCCAACCACTTGCATTCCATTTGTGCCCAGAACGCCTGCCTTGTGTGCATCTGATGCTGTCCATTGGCACTGTCATTGGTGCAGTCACAGTTGTTGCAATTCTGCCTATCCCACCCCTACATATGTTTGCATTTAGACACCTGCATTCATGTATTACATATTTTCATATGTGTGCCTACAGGACATGTATTTACATTCGAGTATGTATCACCTAGGCAGAGCTTTGCTGCAATCAATGCACACCAGCACTTCCACTGTACATGCAGAGGCTGCTTGCTGGCAGCTGGCATTGCGCTGAACCCGAATGCATCAGTCTGCTGATGTAGAGACACCATCACTGCTGCAACACTTCCAAATGCAACCCTTGTGTGTCATACTTGTCATGTTGGTGCATGCATGCTGCAGGAGGCAGAGCAGGAGTTTGTGGCCAAAGTGGAGGCGGCCTTGCAGGCCAACCAGGTGGACGAAGATCAGCTGATAGAGGAGAGGCGAAAGCGCCGCCAGCAGATCCTGGCCAAGCATCAGCAGGAGCAAGCACCACTGCAAGGTATGCCAAAGTCAGTCTGACCAAATTGCTGCTGACAACGCAAACACATGTACGAGCGTACATACATCAGCAGTGGCCAGTTCAGAAGCACCCAGGCAATGAGCCATAAGGCGTGCATGGTCAAAATAATCATGTTCAAGCTTGCCAATTCAGAATGAGGTACGTGCATGGCAAACACTTGTCTCTTCAGAGATGATTGTAAGACCCATTACCCAACACAAAACTGCTGACAAACATGTGCTATTGTGCAGGAGTTGCAGTCCAGAACAGCGTCATGTCAACTTCACCAACAGCTTCCAGGCCAATGTCACACAGCCCCCAGCCCTCATCTCTTCCACAATCCTCAGCCAATGACCACACAGCTCCATTCAGTCCCTTAGCTCATGCTGAGTCAGCTCATGTCCCATCTGAGTCTGCACATGGAGCCCATGTGGACATGCTGGCTGATCTACCCCCTGGGGGTCCCCACAAGGATGGTGCTGAGTCTCCCAGCATTTCTGATGATGAGCAATATCAGAAGCTGGACGGGGACCTGTGGCAGCAAGGGCAGGGCGGAGGGCAGCTAGGCGGTGGGACCAGACCTGCTGGCACACTTGTGGCACCTTCTGAAGAACCTGAAGGGCAGCAGGCAGAAACAGATGACCGCAAGGTATGTATATTGCACCCATCTGCACAAATCTTTCTGGAGTTGAGTTCCGCACAGTCTAATGCATGACTTGTTGCTACTCAGGCTGGCATCAGTGCACAGCAGGATGCTGTGTCAAGAGGATGATGTATTTATGTGCACATCAAGCTAAGCCCACAAATAGTCAAAGTTTAGCTGGCAGCAGAGACTCTGGCTGACTCATTGTTACTGCCGCACTCAGGATGATGTTGTGCTTCATTAGGATTCCACCGCATGCATCAGCAGCATTGCAACAACATGATGGGGTTCAGTGCTTGCACTGCAATTGGTAGACTTGATAAGGGTGACTGCTGCCTGGGATCCTGTCGTATCATCACAATCCACATCTTGTAGCTGTATCTGTTGTTGTAAGCTTGACATCGTTCGCTTTACTTGGTGGAAACACAACCGTTTCCTCAGGTGCCGAGAGAAGCTGCTGAAGAAGCAAAGGAAGCAGTTGCAGCACCCACTGCAGCTGCAGTTGCTGGCGGTGATGGGCTGGACATGTTTGCAGACAATGTAGATGCGGACATGTTTGCTGAAGATCCTGGGGCGCCTGTTGGGATAGCCCCAGCTAAAAAGGCCCTGCTGGACAACTATGATGATGTTGAAGGCTACTACAACTTCCAGGTAGCTGTTTGTGTTGCATCTTGTGTTGGGTTGCTTTGTTTGCAGCACCAAGTGCACAGACTTTGCTGCAAATCAGTGCTGTATTGATGCATGTAGCTGCTCTGAAATGGCAAAAATTGACAAGCATAGTAGTCAAATGGAGGTTCTTTAAGGTTGAATCTGCAGCAAGCAGGTCTGGGACGCCAGCCGTTCTGCAAGTTTGATGCTGCGCACACATTGACACCAGCACCAAGAGCACTCACACCGTCTCTTGCTGTTTTCTCTTGAGCAGAACACACTTCTGATCTTGCTGTTGCCGGTCACGCTCAAGCAAAAGTTGCTTCTGATCTTGCTGTTGCTGACAAATTCAAGCAAAAGTCCCTCCTGATTCTGCAACTGCTGGTCACACTCAAGCAAAAGTTGCTTCTGATTCTGCAATTGCTGGTGGCCCTCAAGCCAGAAAAGCTTCTGACTCTGCGTCTGCTTCTGATTCTGCAGGTGGGTGAGGTAATGGATGGCAGGTACGAAGTGTTTGCCACACATGGCAAGGGCGTTTTCAGCACAGTCCTGCGTGCCCGCGACCTGAAGACTGAGGGTGGTGTTGGCGAGGTGGCCATCAAAATTATTCGGGCCAACGAGACCATGTACAAGGCTGCTCAAACTGAGAAGGTGGGTCTGGCTCCATCGCCCAATGATCTGCGGTCATTGTCTGCCATGCCGCTCACTGCAGCACACATGTAGTTCACAGGCATGGTCAATGACCTGGCTTGTTCACAGGCATGCTGTTCACTACAGCAGAAATGGTCAATGAGTGTGCAAATATCTCTTTGAAAGCTTGGTTGCTTATCTCACCTGCAAATGCCTCAGTGCGCAGTGCTTTGGGAGACCATTAAGCTACAGGGAATTCATAGCATGCTTATGTATCTGCCATAACATGCACTGAAATTTTATTCCTCCTTGTCGTGTGCTGTGCACAGGTCATATGCGCTCATGTCAAAGCAACCAAATCAAGTCGCTGCCAACAGACTCTTGGGGTCACCTGTCTTTGCAAACTATGTTGCGCTCATGTAAACGCAACTGACTTTTCAAGCAACCTGTCTGTGCAGATTGTGTTGAGGAAGCTGTCAGGTGCAGACCCTGAGGGCCGGCGCCACTGCATCAAGCTGCTACGCACCTTTGACTACCGTGGTCACCTGTGCATGGCCTTTGAAGCCATGGTATGCCTCTCTGATGCCTGCGCCGTGTTTATCCCACTGCAGCTTTGTCCTGTAAAGCTCAGTCTTGAGGCACTGTAAGGCAGCATGCTTGTCAGCAGTGTCAGCGACACATCAGCAGCATCAGTCACCCATCTTGCTGGGTAACTCATTACTAATGAGTCAACTGCTCATCTTTGATTGCAATGATGCTTGTCACAAAGATACTCTCACAAGTGCTATGCGTCAGGGTATGCACCATGTCTGTCTCAGGGGTCTTTACGGCCTTGAACTGTAATGTTGTCTGCATGCTTTGTTTAGCTATTGTCTTGCAGCAATGCGTGTGCACGGCATCACACTCTCATTGCAAACCTTGCCCATTCCAAAGGCACAACCTACACTGCTCATCTGGGTACACTCATCATAGTCTACTGCTCATCTCAGTACACTCATCGTCCCTGCATCCTGTAACACACTCATCACCCCTACATCATCATTGCAGGACATCAACCTGCGTGAGCTGACAAAGAAGTACGGCCGGGGCATCGGTCTCAACATTGCAGCAGTGTCCAAGTACTCAGCCCAGATGCTGATCTCCCTGTACCACCTGCGTAACTGTGGAGTGCTGCATGCTGATGTCAAGCCAGACAACATCCTGGTCAGTGCCAGCAGGACAATGGTCAAGCTGGCGGACTTTGGCAGCGCCATGTTTTCTGGGGACAATGAGATCACGCCCTACTTGGTCAGCAGATTCTATCGAGCTCCTGAGGTCATTCTTGGTCTCAAGTACGGTAAGCACAATTGCCAAAGCTGTCGTCAAAGCTCAGTTGCCAAAATTCAGTTGCCAGAGCTCAGTTGCTATGTTCTGATTGATGTGTGGCAGAGTGAGATTAGTATTTCAGCTCAAATTGTGCTGTTCATGTACATCGCAACTTTGCAGCTCTGGTGCTGAGTCAACTTATAGCTTGCCAGGTGCTGCGCTGTGCTGTGTTGCAGTTGCTGCATGCACCTGCATTTTATTATTTGGTCGTGATAGGCCTATTGTATAAGGCATAACCCGATGGTTGCCAGCATAGATTTACAAATCCTGCTGAGACTAAGGCCCTATCCCATGACGGGGCATCGGCTCTTGTGCATGCACCTGCATGTGCTTGGATGGTGGTGTATACCTCGCAATGCAGTCAGCATTCGAGCAAGGCTTGCACCACACAGCATGTATCAATGAACAGCAAGCCTCTTGGTCATTCATCCCTGTTTTGTGCTGCAGATCACGCACTGGATATCTGGAGCGTGGGCTCTGTCATCTATGAGCTGTTCACTGGCAAGATTCTGTTCCCAGGCAAGACCAACAACGAAATGCTGAAGCTGATCATGGATGTCAAGGGGCCCTTCCCCAAGAAGATGCTGAAGAAGGGAGCCTTCACTGACAGGTCTGCAGCTGCATCTAGGTGGCACATGTTGCATGTCCTGCTGCATCTAGGTCGCACATGTTGCATGTCCTGCTGCATCTAGGCCGCACATGTTGCGTGTCCTGCTGTATGCATGTGGGGCTATGTCATGAGCAGAGCCCAGGTTGACCACTCCTGATTTGCTGGCAGCTTACCAGTGTGGCGCACGCTCACTTGAGGCATTTCATTCTCAGTCAGTACCTCAGTCAGTTCTTAGTGTCTGCGGTGGCGAAAAAGCACATCATGCATTAGCATGGCATTGTTGTGTTTTCTGCTTCCTCTGGAGTAAGTACTGTTGCGGGTGCAGGCATTTTGAGGATGACCCAAACATGAGCTTTGCAATGCTGGAAGAGGATGCTGTCACCAAGCGGCCGGTAAGCATGCGCACGCCCGTCATCAATGTGCACACTCACATGTATCTCACAGTGTCTCCTTTCAATGGTGCTTACTTGCATTGTGAGCCTCTGCAACTGCACAGTGATGCTGGCTTGCAATGCAATGATTTCCGTGCAGTGCCAGCTGCCATGTTGCACTACTGCTATGCGTGCACCACAGTACTGAATGCTGCAACCTGTCATGTGTTACGTAAACCGATGATATAATCAATGCGACTTGGGTCCTTCACACAAGCATAGCTCTGCTATGCTGCCATGCCTGTCTCTTTGTCACCCTGCACTCACAGATTCTAAGCTCAAATCTGCTGTCCTGTCTCTGCAGATTCGCAGAACCATTGCTGCACCCCATGTGAAGAAGGATTTTGCTGGGCTGCTAGCTGGGTCAGAAGGAGACCGCAAGAAGGTGGCGCAGCTGGCTGACCTGCTGGAGCGCATGATGGCTCTGGACCCTGACAAGCGCATCACCCCTAAAGATGCTCTCAAGCATCCTTTCATCAAGGAGCCCAAAATCTAGGTGTTTTCCTTGCCAGTTTTGGACTGGACCTGGTTGAATCAGTGCTTGATATGGGTGTCTGTGACTCAGCAGAGGCTGCAGCAGTGTCAGGACATTTAGGGCCAGCACCCCGTCAATCCAACAGGGTTGGCATTCTTGAACAGACAGGCTTGTGGGTAAGAACTAGCTGTCCTGCGTGTCCGCAATTTGTTTCTGATTTTTCGGCAGGTGAGGCAGCTAATGGATTGCAGGGGCTCTTTCAGCACGCTTTTTTTGAGATATTTATGTTCATTCTTTGGTCTGCTGCCTCATTTCTTGGTGGCATATTCTTGACCTGCAAGGCTGTGCTGTAGCTCAAACCTTGAGTTCAGTATGTGGGTCTGGTTCACATGTTGTCTGATCACCTGTACAGCACCATACGTACCCACATATAGGCGTGGTGTATGCCAGCTTCTTGCGAAATCATTGCAGCAGTGTCAGTCAGAAGTGCGTCATTGTTGCTGGGAACGCATATGTTGTGATGCGTCTGTGCGCTCAATGACGCCAGTTTGCTGTAAGCCAAAGCTGCATCCCACGTGGGCCCCTATGACCTTTCAGCCGCTCACGAAAGCTTTCGTGGCTGACTCTACATGCAGCCTAGTGGGTAAGGTTGTCGGAGGTTCGTGCCAGTGCACCGCGCTTCGACTTCGTGCATTTTCACACCGACGCTAGGCAAGAAAGGCTGAGCTGAAATGGAGTATAGCCAAGACAGCGCCTTCTGCGTGCCCACATACACCAACTCCAAGTCAGCATGCGATGGTCAAACGAGCGATCACGCTGGCGGCAAGCGACAGCGGGACAGTGACGAGCAAGTCCCTGTTTTCCAGCCGAGGTGGCGGGACCAGGCGCAAGTAAAGCTTGAGCAGGCTCAGATAGGCGCGGCAGCCTGTACTGCACTGTCTGGCCATAGCACTGAGTCATTGGTGCAAGGCATTGACGAACAGGCAGCAAGCAACCCGCACTATACGCAAGTGAGCGATTTAGAGGCTTGGGGAGTTACAGCAACTTACTATCTGTAGTGGTTTTCTCCTGCCCCTCCCCTCCCGTCTTGCTTTGACTCAAACTCGAGTGTTAACTACAGGGACGTGCAGGAAACGGAGCGGCATGCTCTCCGTATGAACAAAATACCGACGTAAGCACGTAGTGTCTCTATTGTATTGCATCCACAGCATATGTGTCTTGTGATGGTCCTGATTTGAAAGCTTCCTTGCAGGTCTTCAGAGGGTTCAGTGGCGATTTGAGTGAGCTCAGTATGGGTCTCAATCGCATGGACAGCTCTCTTCTCCAGTCACCTTCTGACGGTGAGATGCATTTGCAAGATGTCTGACATCATACACTGTGCTTGGAGCTGTTCTACCAGCAGCGCATGTATTCAGTCTTGCAGCTGCTGCTCTGCAGGGGTTGTACCAGACCTCTCTCCTACAGGCAGCAGCAGCAGTGGGCTTCAGACAGCATCAGACAGCATGTACAATTACAGCTTCAACATGTTTGACACCATGGACATGCAGTCAGGCATGTCAACCATCCCAGCATGCATCAACCCATACTTTGCCAGCTATGACCAGGACCTCCTGTCACCTGCCTTCAGCAAAAGAGGACTTTCTGGGCAGGACCAAAGAGCCCCCAGTCATTTCATTCCCACATCCTCACATGCTGCTAGCATGCAAATGCACATAGTGCCCACCTCTCAAGTTCCACAGGCAGCAGCTACCCAACGACCTGCATCAGCTGCTTCCTACACTGTACCAAAAGATGTGTTACGTGTGGGTGATGAGAAACCCATGGACCGGGAGGCAAGAGTTGCCAGGTAAATGATTCATCACAGACATACATCAGATAGCCCTGCATCAGTGAGGCATCATGAAACGGCATTGTTCACTCTACAAGTTACTGTTCAGTCTTTGGCTGCTATACATTGTGAGGGTCACAGGCTCACGGCTGAGAACATGCACTGCATGCCATGCACGCCTCGTTTGCATGTGTGCTGGGATGCTGGGATGGATACAGCTGGGAGCTGACAACCAATTCATGCTGCAGGTATCGTGAAAAGCGCAAGCGCCGTACATTTGAGAAGACCATCCGGTATGAGAGCCGCAAAGCATATGCTGAAGTGAGACCTCGCATCAAAGGCAGGTTTGCAACAAAGGAAGAAGTTGTGGCCATGAAAGCAGAAGCTGCAGCTTTGGAGAAGTCACAGGGCTTGCAAAAGGCAGCCCGTTCAGCAGTCATATTGAAGGGTGTGCCCGTAAACAACAGGAGTCGCAGGAGCAAAAGGGCCAATGCAGGCACTAAGCCAGTGCAAGAAGATTTTGTTGTGCCTGTGTATCACAACTAGTTCATGACACACATGTGCAAGACAGGCTGTCACATGGCAAGACCCGCATTTTTGAGGTGTGCATGTGGCACAGGTGCGTTGGTTTGTACTTGCTCAATAATGCATTTTCCTAGGCTGTGTTCTGCATGTGATGGCAATAGTGCGCTCTGTTTCGCTCCTCATGCTGCATTTGGTCCACTGCAAAACTGTTCAGGCCAATTCTCTTTCAGACACGTAAGCCTCCTGTCTCCGAGAGATCTGTACAATAAGCTAAGTGTTGCTTTGTGCATTGGTTGTTATTGAACTGGGTCAGAGTGTGTGTGTGTGCCTAATGTCTGGCATTTTGGACGTCGCACTGTGCCATTGCACATGCTATTTTTTACTTAACGCCCATTCTTTTACTGCTGCTGACAAGCGCAGCTTTTTTTCTACTGATCTGAAGACATTCATATGTATTTGAGATTTTTGCAAGCTTGGCACTGATGAGAGTGAGAACTTATACCTCAAGCTTTGACTGCAGTAACACTGTAATGGCATCAGCGTCGATTAGAGGTTGGGGATCCATGTGGTCAGCCACATGCCAACTTTGCAACTTCACTACGCCATGAAGCAAATGCTGCATCAAGTCTTGCCAGCCGGATCATAAATGGCTGACTGATCAGAGCCTCAGCCTTAGGAGTCAGCTGCTGGCTGCTAGGTCAAGGCTGATGCTTCTGACGGTTGGCCCCAAGGACTAGTACAACGCATGTAGAACTGCAAATCAGTGTATCCTTCAGAACGTGTACCTGAGATGCAATCTATAAAGGAACTGCATGTAGAACCGAAATCGGAGTTTGTGTCAGTCATTATCACCGGCAGAATGAAACAGCCCTCGGCACATGTGAGTCGAGGCTTCAGAAGTGCAATCATGCACAAGCAGACACTTGAACAGAAATTTAGACACAGGAACGCAGGAGTAATGCTGAAAGGCATAGACTTTTTGTGTTTTTCCTGTCACATGCTGCAGCAACCATGCAGTGAGCAGCTTAGGGAGTTGTAAGCCCTCAGCCTGCAACTTCAATTGTATGCATTCATTACCCATCCTGTTCTTACATGCATCACTACACCTACCGGTAGATCATGCAACTGCAGGCAGCTGATGCATAAGACAATGCATCGTACCGCATAAACAAGGTAACATGGAATTTGAATGTCAACGTCTATCAAGGAAACAAGGCAACATGGATGAGTGACAATACTTTATAGCGAGTCTCCGCCATGATTCAGCGCTGACACGCTGTATGAATCTTACGTGCTGCCAAAACATGATTTGCTTGTGCAGCAGTCATACAGAAACATCAGTGCCAGCCGCCAGCATGACTAAACTTCATGGTCAGCATGTATCTAATCCTAGCTTGGCTCTCTTGATAAAGCAGGTACTCGCTCTGAGTGAAGCTGCTTTTGTTATACTCGGGCACTTGCACTGGCTTGCCCTGGGGCACTTTCACAGAGCTGCCCTCAATGTCAAGCTTGACGTCCTGGGTAGGATCTGGCTCGGAACGACCCTTGGCAACAACTGAATCAAAACCCGCAGGGGCTTTAGTCAGAGAAGAGTCATCTCGAGTGATGTGATGCTCTTTTCCTAAGGCAGCCTCGGCCAGAAACATCACCTGCAGACACAGACACAGTCAAATTGAAACCACGGTCACAACAGCAGCGATTTGCATCAACAGTCATCATGCACAGCTAACCTTCATTTTAGCACACAGATACACATTGCTGGGTTTATTGAGGGCCAGCTGGCTGAAAGGAGGGAGGAGAACAATGTACATTCTCAGCCAACCCCTAGGCTGTACAGATGTGCCAAGGGTGTCAATATCCTGGTCAATATCGGTGCTAAGTGTTTGCCATGTCTGAACATAGCTAGGACATTTTGGATGCATGGCTGCCTAATGAGCTTTTGTTCTGTAAAGCTGAAGGCCAAAGACGCCCTGGTCCTAGTTGCAAAGGTTGGTTATTCAGTCTGATCTGAAACGCTTCAAGTTGAAGCCTTGAAGACATGTTGTTGGTACGCTGACTGCCAAAGCTATGCCCCAAACAGGCAGCTTATTAGGGCTGTGAACACCTCTAGGGAAAGATACATGTTTGATGCATGCAATGAATGAACTAGTGAATGCACCTATGATGGCTGCACACATGCTCAGGCTTGGAATGCCTGATGTCTATGATGGTCATAACAAGCACATGAGCCCTGAAGAGCCTCACCCCAATGAAGGTATTCCCCTTTCGTCCAGGGCTGACATAGGCAGCACTCTTGCTCTGCTCACTAGCCAGGTACAACCCCCTTCCTACCCTCCCACAGGCATGGGGCATGATCCTCAACCCCGCCTTCAGTATAGCAGCAACCACTGCAATGTTGGTGCCGTGCCACAGCAGCCGCCGGTTTTCCAGCTTGCTGTGTTTGGCAAAGCCGGCGGCTTCAGAGTGTCTGTCCACGCGCCACAGATGCATCAGCTGCTGGCCGGAGCCTGTTGCCTGCAGCATGCAGTCTTGTCAGCAGCCAGCTTTTGTAAGCATGTCTCATACTGATACACAAACAGTTTCACACATGTCCTTGACAGCTTGCTTGCTGTTGTTGTCATTGAGAAGTGCAAAGTAAACATAAAGTTTGGGCGCTTTGGAGCTTGCCTTATGAATTTGCTTTATGAATCTTGCAAAATGCATTTGTTATGCTTTTTTGTGAGCAGCATCACTATGAGCAACTTTTCAAGGCTGACGCCAATACCACACATCATCCAGCAAAAGCTGTGGCTGCTGAACAAACCATCTCTCCCTCTGCAAGAGGCTGTTGGCCACATCATGCAGCCTGAGGCACACAGGCTACAGGGTTCCATGACAAGCTAGACACGCAGACAGACAAACAGACAGACAGCTGAGGCCATGACAACCATTGAGTCAGGCCGAATGATAGACCATGATAAGCACTGGGCTGTCTTAAGCTTTAGAGTACAGATAGCAATGACACACGCACTACACCTCAAGCCAGGGTTTACAACTGGCTCCACACCCCAGATTGTAAGGTATAAAATGGAGAAAAACAATTACAAACACTAGATTGTCTACAGCTCCAGAGACTTCCAACTGGGCCTGGGCATGAGCTTGGCAAAAGGTGGGCATGTTTAGGTGTCATTCATCTACCATGACTCTCCTCAGCTGTGGGTCACACCCTATTTCAGACCAAACACCCAGGAGACAAGTTCCCATAACAGCATTTCAAACACTTAGTACTGATGTTTTGGAGCTGAATGGTGACTGCCATGGCACACCTGTACAGTCTGGTCAGTCGGTTGAAGATACAAATCCGTCTTCTCCAGCATTCTTACAACAGCCTTGTAGCCTCGTGTAGGATATCTGCAAAGAGTGCACACAGCACAGTCCAACACATGCCAACTTCATACAGCTGATTACGCTGATTTAACTCCCCACCTGACAGTACTTCTCCACGATCCTGTACTCTTCTTCCTTTGGCTGGATGATCTGGAGATCAGCCTTCAGGCTGGCGTACTTCTCGTCTGCGGGGTGCGGCTGCAGCTCCACCTTCTGCTCTTCTCCCTGCTGCTTAGGGTCCAGCATGTCCTGAGCCACCTCAATGTCATTGAGGACATCACACATTCGGATTTTGTCTTCCAGCATGCGCTGTGAGTGTATAATCGGAGGCCGCTGCCTCCCAAAATTGTGAGGAATCACCTGCAATGTCAAATGTGGTATCTTGCAATGGTATCTTGCTGAGATATTGTCCGTTGACTCTCCTGATGATTCTTGTACAGAGGAAACGTAATTTGACTGACTGACTGGTGACTTGCCAGCGCTTGAGGTGTGAAGCCATTTGTGATTTATCAGACCACTATTGCTGCAGCAAGGGGTGTGTTTGGGCAGTCTTGAGTGAGCATCAGAGGTAGCTGACAGTGATTGCAACCCAGTGAGCAACCCCGCGAGCAAACCAATGAGCAACCCATTGAGCATCAGAGATAGCCAACAGTGATTGCAACTGACAGAGCCAAGCATGCGCTTCCATTTGTGTGCTCAGTCCGCTCGGAACACTCATGCAATCCCCAGACAACTCTGTGGTGATTCTGTTTAGTGGACAATCTCCATCAAAGCCTTCCACTGCAATTTGGAAAGAACAAGACCCATGGACTGGCAGTGGTGCTGACCTGGTAGAACTCTGAAGACAGTCTTTCCAGGGACTCGCCTCCACTGTTGAGGGCAGTTCTGATTCTTTCCAGGACGTCATAGCCCCTCTGCACCTGCTCCTTGCTCAGCTGACCCAGAGGCAACCTCTCAGTGTCAATGTCAAACTCCTGCAGTGCCCACCCACTCAGGAGACATAGACACTCATGTTGTAGACTGTGACACCGTGAAACAGATGCATGCATGATAGCTACAGAGACTCATATGGTAGGCACAGTCATGTCTCTGATAGATCTAGTCCACTTTGTATGATAAGCTGAGGCACTGAGGCGGTTCCTGTTGGCAAGGTGTTTGGGTTGTCAGTGTCTATCAGCATCAGCACCTTACATTGCTAATGCCTTTGCCTGGGCAAAGTCTGTGATCACATCAAGTACAAGCATCAGCTCAAAGAAGCACGCATACTTGACAGGTCTGTTGCAAAACAACAAAGCTGCTGACAGCAGATTGCATGTTCATCAGGCCAACCATCGGCACACATGCATGCAGCATGCCCACTTGCATAGCAAGCACAGACAGAGAAGCAGACGAACAAACAAGCAGGCAGACAGACAGACAGACAGATAAGCAGGCGCAGGCAGGCAGACAAACAGACAGACAGACAGACAGACGGAGCATCAGGGGGACGGCAGGGGGGTGACCTGCATGGCTTGCTGGAACATGATGTCACTGAAGATGAGCTCCATGAACTCCTTGGTTGGGCCCTCTAGCTTGCTCTCCTCAAACTCCACCACTGGCCTGTAGCACAGCTTGAACCATAGCATTTGGTGGCATCAAAGAAGAAGGAAATAATGTGCTCTGCAAACTGAAGTCAAGATGTGCACCCTGAGCCCCCTACTTCTTCAACCTGGTTTGACATTGCAACAGCGAGTGAAACAAGAGGTGCAGTACATGCTTGTGCGTGCATGCATTAGACAGGATGTGCATTAGACGTGCGTCAGTAGCTTGCAGCACAAGTGAATGCCATTCCTAGCCTACAGACTTCCCTGATGGGATGCTGCTGTGATGAAAGGGTCAGAAGGGAGGGCACAGCACAACTGCACCATGCTTTGGGCATGAGCCAGACAGAGTCAAGCGGCTGCACGTTTGGCTATGCCTCAAGATTTGCCGCAAGTACACAAATAGTGTTGTACAACAATGCTGTCAGATAGAAACCCGCTGACATGCAAAGCAGCCAAAGCTGGGTGTTGGCCCCTCTATGTAGAGGATACATATGTGGAGGGTACTTTCAGACCAGCTATCATGCAGGGAATGGGCTTGCCACCAGACTAGTTGGACTGGACTTTGCAAATGCTGGCACTTGTTAGCAATTTTGACCATGCTGACAGACTGGGCCTCAGTTTCGGTCATCAGTTTCGGGGTTTCTAAAAGACTGAGCATCAAGAGCTAGGGTTTGCCATTGGAGTTACTTGATGATGGGGTGTTGCTTGTTGGCGCCTGGGGACACAAGTGGGGATTGGAAGGAATCCAAATCCACCAGGCTGTATTTGCCGGATCTCACTTTGCGTTCTTCCTCTTTGTCTTCAAATGCAGCCCCAACCTTGGATCTGCAGGAACCAAATCCTCGTCAGGGCTGTGATTTTGCTTTGCTGATGCAGCCCATTGTCTCTCTCGTACAACTGATTAGCATACATGGTTCAACAGTCAACCAATTACCAGAGTAGCTCTTTGGGTTTGTTCTAATCTGCCCATGATGTCATGACAAAACATAACCGTAAAGAAAACGTAGGTTTGATTTTGTGCAGAGCAGATGCTGTGTCATTCAACACGAGATAGACGGAGTACATTCACGTGAACAAAGACCTGCAGACAAGGCTGCTTGGATGCTGCATCACTGCTCGGGTGAAGCACGTGATCTGACCTGAACTTCTTCTTGAACTCCTTGAGGCCAGTGTCAGCGTCAAAGGGCCCTTGCAGCTGTGTCTGGCCCTTGTCACCAACGCGGCCCCATCTAGTCCAAAGCCAGTGGTCAGAGCTACCTTCGTGCAGCAGCTGCATTCTGTAGAACTTGTTGTTGTTTGCACCTATGTTAGTCTGGTTGAGCATGACATCAGCTTCGCCTGCTACTGTGCTTGTGTGAGCCTTGGGGCAAGCAGGGTCAGCAGCTGCTGACTGCTTGCTGCCTGACGCTTCAGACCCTGTACAACCTGCTGCTGGTTTGCCGCTCTTCTGATCCGCTGCTTTTGCTGAGCCAGACTTTCCTTGGGATGTTTTTTCTGCCTGTGCAGTAGCAGCCTGTGTGGCATTCTGCCCGCTCTGTTTGGCGGCTTTGCTTGCTTTTGAAGCCTTTTCTGCTTGCTTAGAAAGGTCTGGTTCAGCTGCATTGGGCTGCTTTGCCGCTGCTGGCTGTGTCTTGCGTCGTCCTCGCTTGGAGGCAGGCTTGTCCTCGACTGCATCCGCTTGCTGTTTTGCTGCAGGAACACGCTTTTTAGCAGCTTTTGCTTTTGGCGCCTCTTCCTCTGATTGCTCTGCCTCAGATTCCGCGGGCCGCTTCGCCCTCGTCCTCGTTGACCTCCGAGGTGCAGCTTGGGTGGCAGAGTCAGATTTCGTCATCTAACCTCTTGGGGTGCGTGACAGCACTGCCTATCCGGCGACAATCACACAATCAGAACAGGAGTGTCGTTTGCAGGATTGAGCTGTGGAACTAGTCTTACTTCTGTAAGGTTTGTGACCTCTCCAAGACGACAATCGTGCAGTGAGGTGCAAGGTTAGCGTTCACTCCTTTTGCAAGCCTCCAACATGCTCATGCAACAAATGACACACGCAATGCAAATGTTGCTGCACGCCTGTGCGGCTGACGACGCCTGCTGCATGCGAATCGTCCTGCAGCGAATCGTCCGCAGCATGGCGAGAGGGTCATGCTGCGCTTGTTCGTGTCTCAAACATTTGTCATCATTTGCTGCTAAGATGAAGCAGACGTTTCTTTTTGCAGACCGGCATTTCAGGTTTTATGCGGGCCAGTCTACAATCAATTTGAGGAAGAAAGCATTTTGAGTACGATCTGATTGAGCATGCCAAGAGTAAGGCACGAAAGGCGAGATGAAGCCAACCCCATCGTGTATTTTGATGTGGCCGTGAAGGGGGGCCCGACTGGAACGGAAGATCTAGGGAGAGTTGTGTTCGAGCTTTATAATGACATTGCTCCAAAGGTGCTATGTCGTTGAATGATCCGTTTCATTTTCCTGTTTGCCGTTCAAACGCTCAGATTACAACAGCTCGATCTCAAAGCAGCAACGACAGTCTGTGCCAGACCGCAGAGAATTTTCGACAGCTTTGCACCGGACAAGGGGGCATCGGCAAGGGCACAAGCCTGCCGTTGCACTTCAAGGGGTCTCCATTTCACAGGATCATCAAGGGGTTCATGATCCAGGGCGGGGACTTCTCTAACAAGAACGGCACGTGAGTTGTGCTGTCTTTAGTGATTTGCAATGGTGGCACGTGCCAGCAAGCAATGTAAGCAGCGCTAAGCAGTGCTGGGGTACAAAGCAGCCGCAGCAGCACACCTGGCGTTTTCAGCAAGACAGCAGACATTACCTTGGTCCTGAGTGGTGACATCACAGACACCTTGACAGCAATCATAAGCACACTGATGTCACTGCCATGCTCTGCTGCCAAACATGCAGGGGAGGTGAGTCCATCTATGGAGCTAAGTTTGAGGATGAAACCTTTGAGCTTACACATGAGAAGCCTGGACTGCTCTCCATGGCGAATGCTGGGCCCAACTCTAATGGCAGTCAGTTCTTCATCACAACTGTTCCCACTCCCCACCTAGATGGCAAGCATGTTGTCTTTGGCCAAGTTCTGCGAGTAGGAGCCCTACCCTATTCAACTTTGCAAAGGCATTACAATCACCAATTCGTTTGTTCCGTCAGCAACAAGGCAATACATATGCTGACATGGCAGATGTATTGCCTTGAGGTTTCACCTTTCAGACTGGAGATTTGGAGAAGTAGTTGAGGTGTATTGTACATTGTGCTGTGTTGCACTGTGGCTCCTTGTGTTGGGCAATGCAAGATATGGTAGCTGCCTCTGCAACTCTGGTGACGCCTCACCCAGATCCGGCCACCCCAGACATGGCGACATGCGCTTTGCTTGCTCTGGGGAGATTATCCTGCAACAACTTTAACATACATTCGCACCTTGTAGGAATGCGCACCTTGTAGGAATGCGCAAGACAGACTGCTCTGGAAAGACAAGACTTGTCCCGCACGTACCTAGCTCATCATGAGCTGGAAAGCGTTTATTATTATCTGCAAAGTATAGGGCTATGGTGTGGTGCGTGAGCTAGAGAATGTAGCCACTGAAGAGGGTGACAAGCCCACCCATGAGTGCTACATCAAGGACTGTGGGGAGTTGCCACCTGGTGCTGACCTCTGCCCACCTGCACAGGTGCTTCTGAGGGTCATCATGTTGAACAACCCACAAATGTATTTGTGCTGAGTGAATGCATGCATGCAAAATTTCATCAGTTGTGCAGTCATGTTTGCCACGCCTACAATGTGCATAAGCCTTCCTTGCACTGGGGCAAACCTGAGGTGACACCTCAGACAGGTTATGTTGTTTACTGAGCTGTGACACAGAGTCACAGCTGCCTTCTGCACCTCAATTTTACTCTGTCTTGGGGCTGCACAGCTTGCGCCTTTAACAAAAAGCAGTGCTACAACGATGCCCCTGTCATTTGTGTAACTGTGTTGCCAGACACTCTCTTTTAATCAACAGGCCAAACCTGTTGCAGGATGAGGACCCATACCCACAGTATGCAGATGATGCAGACATCCCAGAAGGAGAAAGCGAGGTTGCTTTCCGGGTCAAAGCTGCTACTGACATCAAAGCACTGGGCAACGACCTCTATAAAAAGGTACTTAAGCTCCCAAGGCCGCGGCCAATGTATGCAACATTGATTCGCGTCATGGCACATGAGTGGGTTTTGTTAAATTGGTCTGATGTGATCTGCCAGTAACAAGCACTTTGCGTTTTTCTGCATGTTTTGTTGTGGTATTGCGGGCAGCCTTGACATGCAGGCCCCCTATGTTGTGATGGCTGGCCGCTTTGTAGAGAATTAAATTTGGATGTAACACTGGTTGGTTGCATGACTCCAGACACTGGTGAGCTGCATAACTCCAAACACTAATGCACGACACCAGCTCAATCAGAGAGAGCCACAAGCTTTGGTGCCATTGTGCAGGGTGAGCACAGCAGCGCCATCAAGAAATATACCAAAGCTCTGTCCTATCTAGCAGAAATGACTTCACCAGATGCCGGCATGGTGGAGGAGCTCTCCAGCAGCAATGCTGAGGTCTCACAACAGCTCAAGGCGGTGGCTGTGCCATGTTTGTTGAACAGAGCAGCATGCAGTCTGAAGTTGCAGCAGCCTAGGGAAGCTATCATGGACTGCCACAATGTGCTACAGACAGACAGCACCAACACCAAGGCTCTCTTCAGGAAAGGGCAGGCGCATGTTGCTGTCAGAGTGAGATTCAGCTGTATTGTCTTATTGTGAATCGCTTCCTGCAGGTGTCTGTTAAACTGCTTGGCTGTCTTGCATACGTGATGAACCATGCACAGTGCTGACTGCTCAATCACTGTGCATTGTTGGTAAAATTACATGTTTGGTGAAATACCTGCGTGACTGCGCAATGAGTTCAGGAAAGGTTTGTGCTAACTGCCTGATCACAAAAGGACAGGAAAAGGTGATCTAATGGTGCTACCTCTTTATAAGCTGCTCTGTGTCAAGAGGTAGAGGAGTGGGAAGTGCCTAGTGCTCTGGTCTTGCATTGTGATGGTCCCAAAGGATGTTGACACAATGTGATTTCCGCCCAGTGCTCTGAATTGATTGATTGATCTGAGAAGAGTGACTGGTTTGCCTGTAGGAGCTAGATGATGCAATAGAATGCTTCACAAAGGCACAAGAGCTTGACAGCAATGATCCTGCCATTCCTAAAGAGCTTGCAAAGGCCAGGCAGAGCAGAACAGCAGCAGAGAAGAAGCAGCGTGCAACCTACGCAAAGATGTTTGGCTAGTGCTCAGGTCTCAATGTGATCATTACGCCACCTTTGTGCTGAAGTGCTCTCATCAACACAAACTGGTCCAGTAGCACTACAAGCTAGGCTTGTGCATAGGGGTACACAAGACAAAATTGCTCCACGTATTTCCAGTGCAGATTTCCTGTCCACAGTAGAGATATGCAGCTTTCAAGTTGAGCTGCATGAAACAAAATGCCACTGTGACCACCAGGGTGTTTGTTGCATTGCTGCCTGTTGACTAGTCTTGCTTTGTGAGCCAGTATGCTTGATGATGACGTGTTTGCATCCCTGCGCTGTTGGATCAGCAGCATTTGTGTCTGATGCCCAGAGGCTGTCATGTACTGCTGGGGCCCTGGAGCTCCAGGGGTTATAGGCTCATATTGCTGCACGTTGGCATGTATGGCAGACAATTCATTTCACTTTGTTTGGAAGTCTGCTGCAAAGCTGCTTGGAGTTGCCAAAAGGATTTGACAGCTGCACTCCTATGTCAATGACAGAATTGCTCACAAAAGTTTGCTGTGCATGCTGCACTTGACTCACGACAAATGGGGACCAGATATGCTGCAACAGTATGATTCAGATTCAACGAGACTCTGAAAACCCCAAAACGGGACACTCTGACACACTAACGTCAGCAAAACTGCAAGGATCTCGTCATCAAAGCGCCTGGTGATCTTGCCGCAACTGCTGCCAAATCAGCTTCTTTGTAGACGCCTCCTGGAATCTTTTGATCGCTCCATGATTGGTGTCGGAGTGCAGTCGACTGTAAACTCCCTGTCCGGCATGTCCTGGCAACCAGGCACGTCTAGTCCGGCAGACCGTCTGATTGGTGCTGTACTGCGCTCTCATTTGCACGACAATTATGCAAGCTGCTCTCCTGCAGGTTTTCAGAAGTTCACGGCAAACGAGCACACTGTGGGCAGTTACTACACCGTCAACAATGAAGGTTCGGGCTTGAGGCGCGCACCTCCGGCGTTGACGAGGTTTGACGAACGGGACACCAAGAGTGAGCTGGGTATCGCATTGGCAGGTGAGCCTTGTATGTCTGTGCTGTCAAAGGTTGTGTAAGGCTGTCAGACTACTGCAGACTCTCATCTTCCAGTTACTTGCAGGCTTCTACAGAGACCTGGAGACAAGAAATTCATACTACGATCAATTGCACGCTCAGGGGCAACAGGTCAACCCAGCAGTGGAGCAATACATCACCATCGGAGGCATGCATTTCAGACAGGCAGCCAGCTACACCAGTCAACCTGCCAACTTGCTGCAGCAGACACTGTGCACGGCTCACTCTCCGCCTCAGGCCTCGTCTGAGACATCAGCAACCTCCACCTTCCTGGCTGACTCACTCCCTTTTGTGGGCTCTGCCCCACTACCCCCTCATGAGTATGATTATTCCCTCCTCAATGACGCTGTGCCAGACATTCCAGTGCCAGCTCTAGGTCTGCAGCAGATATCGCCCCAGCATATGCAGCTGCAAGTCCCAGACACAAATGCCGCTGCTGCACCCCAGGACGCCAACAATCAATTCCAGTTCATGGATGCCCTTGACTTTGATCAAGTTCTCACACAAGCAGACACCGAGGCAACTTCTGGAAACAATGCTCCCTCCCCACAGCTGCCCACAGCACCTAGTATGACACCCTCCCATGAGTCTGCCAACACAGCTGCAGTGCTGAGGCTTCAGTCACCCCCATCCACCCTCACTCAGCGCACCACATCAAGGCCATTGGCAGGCAGAGGGTTGCGTGGCAGGAAGCGCAAGAGCACAAGTGAGTCACCAGCTGCAGCTGCTCACTCAGCTGCCCCCAGCATGTCGCCTGCAGAGTCACAGACTGGAGATGACAATCCAGCAAAGAAGCGCAGAGTCCAGGACGAGTCATCAGCTTCTGAGGCAGCTGCTCCTGTGACTACACCCACTCCCCCTCAGACTGCTCAGGCTGGGCCAGGCAGGAAGAAGAGCTCTACAGCATCTGCTAAGAAGCGTGCAGCAAAGCGCTCAGCTGAGACTCACTCGCCACTTCCTCAACTGAGCCCTGCTGAGATTGCTCAGGCAAAGGAAGATGGTCTTGTCTTTGCCAGAGTTGGCAACTACGCTGCATGGCCTGCTCAGGTACCCTTTACTCTTGCTCTTCCCAGATTATGTGGAGTATGAGAAGAGTTTGTGTGCAGTGTTGCAGCATGTCTGGAATTTCACAGCCCCAGACAATTCTTGAGTCTGACTTGATCATCATGCTCACTCTGCAGAATTGCACTAGGGCAATGGCAATGTGCAGTGGTGCAGTTGTCACATGCAGAAGGATGCTTGCAGTGTGCTGCAAGTGACTGAGTGTTATATGTCATCAAGGCTACTACAGGCACATGCCCGTGTAACGTAGCACAGGATTTACTATATCATCTTTGCTTCTGCCTCAACTCACAGGCATGTCTGTGACCATGCAGATGCAGAGGCCGACAACAGAGCAGGTGGACCTGCTGAATGAGCACGCAGACTCATCAGCACCAGACAGCCAGTTTGTTGTCTTCTATGGAAAGCACGATTTCAGCATGGTCAGCCAGAGCAGGATCAACATGTCCTTTGAGGATGGCTTGCGCAAATGCAAGATCAAGAAGGGTAGTGCTCTGGAGGTGGCAGTCAATGAGGCAGTGAACCACATCAGAGCTAGAGTCGCAAGGCCAAACCAGTCAGCTGCTCAGATTCACAGCTGATGGCACTGCACTTCTGTTGTCATCTGCCTATCATCATCAACTAGTCCAACACTATTGACTCCTCAAGTGATCACATAACCAGCAGCACTGTGCCAATGCTGCCTTGTCACTTTTGAGGAGGTACCAATGCCCAGGCTTTAGAGTTGCTCATTGTTACAAAGGTATAGTTGCAGGTGTTATACATGCAGCAGCTGCTATATGTATGCAGCTTACATAGGTATGTGTTTGCTGACAATGCTGCTCTCCCCATTGGTCGGGTATGTACAGGCCTTGACTAGTCTGTCAGTAAACCTACTTGCCTAGGTCTTGATAGATTGGATCTCAGATACACCTTCCCAAGGGGACACTGGTTTGCAGAGCTTAGTAAATGCCTGGATCATAGGGATATTGCATCAGATACAGTATGCAACCAAGCAAGGTTGTGCTAGGCTGCGCAATGCATTGAAAGCAAAAGTACTTTAGCAGGTTTTCCTTCTAATCTGATCCATTGCAGGAGCGCCTTGATTGCAAAATTGAGCACCGTTATGATAAGTTGCCAAGGTTGTATGCTTGGCCGCATGCTTCGATTGAATCGACGCCTATTGAGCGCCGCTCTTCACCCAACCTTGACCTCTGACTGTGTTATGATGCTTAGTGCAAGCCTTTGTTCGTGCAATGGAAGCACATTTTGGAATAATGTAGCATTACACACACTCCTCACCACTGTCATTGCAACAGTATAAACAGTACCCTGATAGCTGACACACTCAGTTCGGATCAAAACTCTGCAAAGCCACTTGCTTATGCTGCCACAACATGACATGACAGTCTTATTCGCACAACAGAACACGCTGTCATCAGTAGCTTGAAAGCAATTACATGCATAAGGAAGGGGTAAATGACAGAGAAACACTCTCGGCTGCACAAGACCAAAAATGATCAAAACTTTCTGACAGTCCAAAATTGATGATGTTTCCCTGCATTATGTCAGTCTGAAGCAAATCTGTTTGTGCTGGGCAGTCAAACACAGAGCAGACTGGTCTGCTGTGGAAGAAAAAACAATTATTCTCCTGCTGCTCTGTCTCTTGACACAGAATGTTAACTGACAGTCATTCTGCATTTCCTGAGTCAGTTACTAGCAGGACTTGCCCTCCCCCTGTTCTTGGGCGTGCTGTTACGCTTGTCACTGTTACTCAGCTGAGACTTCCTGTGCAGCTTCCGGATCCTGTCAGCTTGCCGCTGTGCTTTCTTTGCTGCAGACTTGTCTCCAGCCTGCATTTGAGCAAATGATGGACTGTGAGTGTCGGCCTGAACTCAGCATTTGCTCGCTGACTGAGCGGCTGATGTCAATCTGTCGCTGATAACTTGGGCAACTGCTGGCACAGATACAAACAACTATTGGAAAGATCATCTACACAGGCGCATAGCTGTTTTGCACATTCAAGCAGCAAAACCTTCCACCTGATGCAGAGCAAGTAAAGTGGCAAGCGCAGCTCCCCTGCTATCAACCAGATGAGCAATTCAGCAAACGCCGCAGTGTGCTGCATAAAACACCGTCAGTCCAGAGTGCAAGGCGTGGGGTACACAGCCGATGTGCGCTTTTCAACATGAAACAGGAACTTTGCAGAGCCTGACCTTCTGCAGAAGGTCTGCCGCAGCCTGCCAGAAGGACTCTAAAGCCGGGTGGTCCTTCCCCAACATCCCCCCTAGCGCTTTGACAGACTTCTGAGCATACTCTGCAGCCTCCCCTGCACCCAGTTTACAGGAAAGTCAGCCCCCAAGAAAGTCAGTTGACAGGAAAGTCAGTCCCCAAGACAGTCAGTCCACAGGAATGTCATTCCCCAAGAAAGTCCGTCCACAAGAAAAGTCAGTCCCCAAAAATTCAGTCCACAGGACAGTCAGTCCCCAAGACAGTCAGTCCCCAAGAGGAAAGGCAGTTCAAAGGAGGGTCTGTCCACACAGCCACCAGACAACAAAGCTTGCGTGCTGCAATGTGATGTGAGTCTGCAGAGCCTGGCAAGGTCAGTGATGTAACGCTAACTTGTCAGATCAGCGTATGGATGTAGTAGTGGCTCGTACCCTCAGCTTGTGGATGTAACAATGGCTTACATGCTCAGCACATGGATGTGACAAGGAGAGGTCTATGAGCTGGCTGCCATCATACTCACATGCAGAGCGTGTGAGTACTGAGCGCTACACGCTTGCTGCGCTCACAAATGCCACACATGTGCAGTCTCCCAAACACATGCCTTCACTACACTCAGAAGCACACGCGCAGGTATGCTTCGCTAAGAATGGCTAAGTGACATCTTGACAAGCACCGAGCTCTGACATTGCTTTCAGAACATTACTGTGGATCTGACACATCAGCAAACACAGTGCGCAGTAATGCATGTAAACGCTTATATGTGTGCCACCTGGCTACCAGCAAACATTAGTCAGAGCGCGCGAACACTTTCACGTAGTTGTCAGTCTGTCAGGCTACACTTGCTATGCCATCAGCAAGCGCAAACACACACAGCACTAGTGCTTTATTGCCTGTAGTTGGAGCATATACATACACCCACATAACAGCTTTGGCAGCCATCATAACGTCTGTAGTTAGAGCACACACATACACCCACATAATGACTTGGGCAGACTCATATCGTCTGTCGTTGAAGCACTCAAACACATATACATCACAACTTTGTCAGACATCACGCAAGCAATCTGCAGAGAGGCTTACCATATTGCTGCAAGGACTCCAGTGTATCAGACAGCACTCGCAGCACCATGGCGTTCTGGTCATTGTCAAAGCCATGCTCCTGCTGCATGATGCGCTGCAGCACCTTGTACAGCTCAACTGCTTTGCGCCGATCTGCTGCGTCCTCCCTATCCCTGCATGCACCAGACCTCTGGTGGCAAACGTGTTGCTGCTGTGCGTCCACAGCTGTAACATTGTGTGAGGTGCAAACTCCTTGTTGCAACATGGTGTGAGATACAAGTCGGGGTTGTTGAAATGAAGCAAAGACTGACGTTTCCAATCGCCGCGCGTCCTGGCGTCGACACGACGATAGCGACTCCAGCGACTCAGCCAAGAAAGGATTGCGAAAGGCTTCGCACAGAGCCAAAAACCAGGTCAAAGCAGCAACAAACGATACAGAAACCTTCGTGGACTCACGTAAACCACAAATTGCCATTGCCGCCGCTATTGCCGCTGGTCTAGTATTGGCAAGTTTGGTTGTGAGCAAGGTCCGAGGTACTAAGGATAGGACGGCAGGCAGCGACAGGGAAGCTGTCCCACCGTCAGAGTCAGAAGGTCAGCTGCCTGCAGCTACTCACCCAAAGAAGCTTGCTGCAAGGCGAAAGCGTAGCGGGTATGTGCCACAACAGCTTGTTTTTAACCACATTGCTGCACGAGTCACCCACTCAATACAATCCCAAATGGCGTACTGTAGACTCCATCACCATCTGTGCTCCTCAACGCCAGTGCTGCTGCTGCAGGCAACTGCCTGAGGCAGATACAGCATCGTCCTCTGCACCTTCCTCTCCAAGGCACAAGCACGCTCGCCATGACAATGTGGAGGAGCAGGAGGAGACATCCACCAGCAATGCTCCTCCAGCCAATGGAAAGGCATCTGCACAGCCTGCCAAGTCTTCCAGGTCCAAGACCATCACCAGGGGCCCCTCCAAACGCCCTGCCCTGCCTAGCAGCGACACCGCCGCATCCTGGTCAACATCTGATCAACAGGGCGCTGGACAAGCCCCAGACCAGGTACATAATAATGATAATAATAATCAAAATGTGTACTTAGCCAGCAGGCACCAGGTACACATGAACTGTCATCTGTCACTGCTTGGCTGGAGGCTGTTGGAGCCTTTGAAAATGTATATTTGAGCTGGAGATTCTGAATCTGGTGTAAAAGCAGATGTTATGCCTCTGCATGACATTTTTGTACTAACAGCACAATTTGAATCTGTGTGTGGTCATGCACTGACTCCAAAACTGCTATGCGGTGTTGCCTTGAGATGCTGGTCTTTCAAGGATTGCAGTCATGCAAGCTTTTTGCGCATTCAGCATTAGGTGACTAGGTCTGTCTTTGAAGTGTCAATTGCCATTGAGCAGACAACAAACCAGAACACTGAGCACCATGAGTTGCTGCACTGCTGACCTGTCTCTCTGCTTGCAAGCAGGACAGTAACGGTGCTGCGGGCCCTGCCCCTAATTCTTCCTCTTCAGCTGAGACAGGAAATCAGGAACCTCAAACCAAACCAGACGACGAGCCTGAGTTTGGGCAGCCCATTCAGGACGGACCTACAACAGAGGAAACCAAGAACTCACAAGTTCAGGAATCCGAAGCAAATCCTGCTTCCAGCAGTCAGACAGGCTCCGGCAAAGGCAGCAAGGAAGAAGAACAGCAGGGTCAAGAAGAAGAGGAACAGGGACCAGGGGCACCTGAAGATGAGGGGGGTGATGAGGAAGGGGGCCTCCCCAAGCCTGCCACGGGGCAGGAGGAAGATGAAGGGCCTGAGGCCACCGGTGAGCTTTGCATTGTGCGGATCTGCAATTGACAATAGTCAAAGTTGCTGTGCTGTGCTGTGCTGTGCTGTGCTGTGCTGTGCTGTGCTGTGCTGTGCTGTGCTGTGCTGTGCTGCCACCCGTCATCGTAACTTGTGTAGCAATCGAAGTGTCATAACTTTAAGCGTTGCCCCACGGCAATGCTAGTTGCTGCAGCCTCACAGACAGATTGCCTGGTCAGGAGACCCCACAGACATTGCAAGGTGCATGAATGCTGCATGCTTTCCTCTCTCATTGGTCAGAAATTGGGCTATGCTGGGACATTAGGCTCTTTTTCAAACAGAACTCCCACCAATAATTTTGTTGCACACCACATACACCTGTGCCTTCAAGCCAATATGTCTGATGAGTCACAGCTTGCTCCGCACCTTAAACGAAATGACATGACTGCGATGGCAGTAGCGACTGCTAGATGCTCACACATGCTAGTCCTGTTCTGTTCTGTTCAGACACCTAGTGGTGCCTCTCATGCTTTTCTAACACACCTAAAGTGTGTCCAATAGTCTATACAAAATTGACTAGCATGCCTGTAAAAGGGGAAGGGGAGGAAAACGAAGTTTCTTTTGCTCAGCATGGCCAGCATGCTTTTGAGAACAGACACGCCGAACATTAGCACCAGAAGCATGTAGATATACTTACGGATACTGGTGGCATTGTATGTTGCATACAGCAAAGTTGTGTGTCGTTTGCAGAGAAAGCAGAGCAGGCCGTGAAGGAAGCTGCAGAGGCAATAAACAAACAACTACCAAAGGAGGCCCAGGGCGGCTCCATGCAGCCCTTGGTGGAAGAAAAAGAGGAAGGCGAGGGGCAAGCCCTAGACACCTTCTCAGCTGAGATTGATGCTCTTGACCAGGTGCGCTCTGAGAGATTGGGTGAGCTTGGATGAGCTGCACCACAGAGAATGGGTAGTACACATTCCCATTTTGGTTCATACCAAACCTGAACCCTAGTTGCTCATTTATCCTTCAAAATTGCTTGCAAAGTGATTGTACCAGAGACCCAATCAAGCAGAATAAACTGTGGCACAGTGGGAGGTTTGAGATGAGATGGCAGCAGATTTTACATGTACAATTGGCTGTTGACTCCCCGACAAGCACATGTTATTAGTTTATGTTAGTTTATAATATTGGAAGATTGAAATGCAGAAAATGCATTAGGCTGCTTTGGAATGCTGACATGCCTTGATCTAAGCCTGTGTCACTGAGGACGTTCAAAATGGTGTTACTATGTACAGCACATTACTCTGTGTGCATTGTGCCACGATGTACCATATGTTTTTGATTTGCACACTTTGATTTCAAATAATCTCTAAACATTCTTATTTTTCACAGTTGCAAAATTTGCAAAGCTTGCAATAGTGATTTTAAATTTTGCAAGAGTTGAAGCAGTGTGGCACTCATTGCAGAGCAAGAGCAAGAAGGGTGGGGATAGTGAAGAAGAGGAAGGGAAGGCTGAGGATGCCAAGAAGAAGAATAAGGGCAATGAGGGAGAGTCCAGAAAACCGGAAGAGCCTTCCAAGGACAAGGAAGAAGAGGCTTCCAAAGATGAGGAAGAAGAGGCTGCAGACAAAGAGGAAGAGCAGGATGGAGACAGTCAGGGAGAAGAGGAGCAAGGGGATCATGAGGAATCTGCAGACAAACATGAGGTACACATTTACATTGATGATTGGCTCAGATGCTTTCTGTTGAGACTACATCATGCACTGCCCGTCTGAAGAGTCTGTCGCTTCTGCGTACAATCCAATATGTTGTTGTTTCCAGTCCAGCCAAAAAACAACTATTACTCAGGGCTGTATGCGTCTCACAGTCAGGAAAGATGCATGTTTTTAATGGATGAATGAATGATATGACCTGTAGTGAATTTTTTGGTTTGCCTCAATGCTGAAACATCCGAAGTTGTCCATTCTTCAGTGGAAATTCCAAACTCAAAATCAACTGAGGACAGTGAATACGCAATTTTACAGTGTGGAGATGTGTTTTGGGAAGACAAGGAGGCTACGGCAAGCTCAAAAAGCTGGTGCCAATCTGGCTTTGACTGAACGCTTCCAAAATACACCAGGCCGCAGACTGAGCATTGCTGTTGCTGTGTTGAAGAACAAAGACGAGGAGGAAGGGAAGGACAAGGAAGCAGAAGACAAGCCGGTGGTGAACCCTCTGGAAGACAAGGAGCCGGTGTTGAACCCTCCAGAGCCGGTGCCAGTCAGGCTGGATTCTCAGCCCTTGGAGAGCGCTTCCTCTCAAGAAGATGACAAGACCGAGACCTCCCAAGGCAGCGCTGAAGGGCAAGAGGAAAAGGCTGACGAGACCAAGGTAATCCATTGCACTCTGTATTTTGCAGTGAAATATGACTCGCAAAAGATGTGCAGGCTGACTATAGTAAATCACATACTTGCTCTGTTGGTCTCGGGCGCATTCGCATTTTGCAGCTGGTTTGTGCTTTGGGGTCCTGTGCCTCCCTGACTGAATCCCCGGGTTTGCGGTCCTGTGCTTCCCTGACTGAATCCCGGGGTTTGATGCTGACAGCGCTGCTTGCAAACCCACTTGTGGTTGCTGTCCAGAGGGTTACATCTCTTCCCTCTCATGGGTTGCTGATATGCCTCTGCTTTTGACCAGACAGTACGCTTTGGATTTGGATTTTCGCTCATCTCGGCATCCTGTTTTGGGTTTTGGATCATCTCAGCGCCTGTAGTGTTGCCGTGCATGCTGCATAATTGAGTGGAACAGCGTCCACAACCATCTTTTTATGAAAGACAAAACTACAGCAGCCCAACTGATGAGCCTAAGCATTTGTCTCGGCTGTGATAGGCTGAGTCAGCAGAAGAACAAGTCTCCAGCAAGGAGTCTGATAGCAGCAAGGGGCAGCAGGAGGAAGCCCCAGGGCAGGGCAAGCAGGTCAAGCAGAAGCAGCCTGATCTGGCAACAGTCGCTGAGGATGACTCAGGCGATGACAACCCCCCTCAACCCCCCTTGCAGCGTGCCCCCTCCCCCTCTGCCAGTCACAGCTCTACAGAGGGCATCAGCCCTAAGAAGCAAGATGCAGACCCTAAGAAGAAGAACGCCGACCCTAAGCACACCTCAGCATTTGGTCACGCTGATGTTCAAGCTCAGCGTGCCTTCTCAGGCAAGGTGTCTGATTCCGGCGATTTAGGCAAAAAACCCTCGGCCTCAGCGTATTCTGGCCTAAACCCTACCTCTACTCGGTCAGCGTCCAGGATGCTGTCTGATGCTCCTCCTCCTACCAGCAAGAAACCCTCAGGACCCATAAGCAAGCGTGACATTCTGGCCAACAGCATCCTTCAAATGGATATGGATCATGAGCTTGACACCTTCACAGCTGACATAGACTGCCTGGTGGACTCTAGCGATGAAGAGGCAGAAGAGCGGACGCCAGCCAAGGGCAAGAAGCAGGGAGGTGAGGGGGACAAGGGTGGGTCCAGTGCGGGGGAGCATGAAGGCGGTGGTCAGAAGAAGAGCAAGAAGGGCAAGGACGAGGGTGAAGAAGATGATGAAGGGGTAAGCGACATGATACATACAACATGTCTGCTGCATTCCCCAGTTTTTGTTGCTAACATCTAGTATGCTCTGGCTTGTTTGCCTAAATGTCAACATGCAACTAAAAGACTCATGCATCACATAAGCGCAGACGCCAATGAACTCGACATTGCACAATCCAGTTTAGTAGATGGCTTTTGAAGTCGTGGCTTGCAGTCTTGTGTTCATGTTGCTTTGTGATCTGTACATGTGTTGCAGATCATACGCTGTTATTTGCGTGACTGCCACGCCCAGCATCTGTCTAAGGACAACAAGCCCAAAAGAGGTCTCCAATTATCAGTGGTTTCTAGCATGTGGCTGCTGCTGCTAGCAATATGTAGAGGATCCCTGTGCTCATTGTTCTTTGTGTTCAACACAAGTATGGATTGTCTCTCTCCAAAGCAAAGACGCAGCCAGCGCCAGCTGTCTTGCATCCTTTGCAACCTGGCAGCTTGAAGCCAGGCAGCATGTCGTCTATGCACAGTAGCTCTTTGCTCACAAACATCATTTCCAAGCAGATATGAGAATACATTTCAAGTAAGTTTTTGTATTCAATCAATTTCGACGAAGGGTCTCTCATTTTGTTTTCATCAAAGTCTGCCCCCCATGTTGGCTGGCCAAAGCTTGCAATGTGCTCCTTCTTTTTCAGTAGCTCAAGGAATAACCAAACCCTAAACCCTAAGACTCAAGCTGACGCCAGTAGATTTCTGCCCAGCAGGACGATGATGCAGCCAATGTTGAGGATCTTGGCTCTCCTGAGCAGCGAGACCGCATGGAAATCCTCGATGATGAAGAAGCTGACAAGGACAAGAAGAAGAAGAAGGAAAAGGACGAGGAAGATGACAGCAAACAGCCCTCAGCTGCCAAAGGTGGCGACAGCAATGAGAAGGATGAAAACAGGGATGATAAACCAGAAGGTGGCAGCGGTGGCGGCGCGGCAGCCTCTGGCTCCAGTTCAGCAGAAAGTACTGGCAAGGGTGACAAGGCTGGCGGTGGCAAGCCATCTCCCAGCGGTGGCAAGGGCAGGGGCAAGGGCAAGGGCAAGAGCAAGGGCAAGGGCAAGGGCAAGGGCAAGCAAGGTGGGTGATCCATTGTGATCACAATGGTTATAATTCAACTAAAAGTATGACAGGCTTAGCATTGCAGCTAGAGTCCTCAAACTTTGGCACAGCTGACAACTTTTGACCAGAGGTCAAATGCTATATTGACATTGAGCAACAGAGCATGTCAGTCTGAATTGTCTTTTGACCAGGACAGAACAACTTTACTGGAATATGTTTTGTAGGAAGTCAGGCTGACCAGTGCTATTGAGTTTTGACTGTCTTCTGGATGCACCTGACTCAAGTGTCTAAGTAAAAGTGTAAAAGCTGAGGTTGTCAAAAGGGAATTTGCAATGTGCGCTCATGCATGTGGCAACCTTAGTCAGTTGGTCGATGGAAGGAGTGAGTGTCTGAGGCTGAGAACCATTGAGTCAAGGGTGAGTGCATGTGTCACAACTTGTGCTGAGTAAGTGCTTTGATGGGTGTATCACGGAATTTGATCACAATGCGGCATTCATGAATTGGCAACTTCATGAAGGTGCCAATTCAAGCAAGGGCTCTTCCGAGACACACAAGGGGCAGTTCCCTGAGCAGGCCCCCGGCTCTTACTCAGCCAGCTCAAACTCAGCCAGCTCAACTTCAGCTAGCTCAGACTCAGACAATGAAGGTGCGGCCACAGAGAGACCACAGACATCTGTTTTGGAGGCAGCATCTGAGTCATCTGAGCAAGCTGAGTCATCTTCAGAATCTCCTGATGTCAAGGCACCAGAAGCAACTCGCCACTCAGACCAGAACGCCGGGTCAGCTCCATCATCTGTTTCAAAGACACCCACAGAAGCAGATGATGATGATGAAGATGACCAGTCAGGCACTCAATCAGCTGACAAGGTCTCTGAGGCAGCTCAGGCACCTGCATCAGCCTCACACTCAGGTTCACATGCTGAGTCAGGCCAGCGGCGGGAATCTGAGACCGATGCAGCGCCGAAAGCTGACAAGAATCTTGAGGCAACTCGCTCGCATGCATCAGAGTCAGAGCCAGCTGGCATTACTGAGTCAGCGCACCAGCCTGACTCAAAAGCAGAGGCAGCTCAGCAGGCTGAGACTCAGGCTGAGGCAGCTCCAGCATCTGCACCTGAGTCACAAAATGAACCCGCTTCCAACGCTACTACTCAGTCATTACAGCATTCTGAGTCTGGTTCAGGCAGCGCTCAGAAAGCTGAGTCTGAGTCTGATGCGGCCTCCTCACCTGAGTTTGACTCTGCTGCAGCTTCAGCTTCAGCTACTGACTCAAATGCTGGTAGAGCACAAGACAGGAAAGGCCAGGCTGAAAATCTGTCAACCACTGAGTCTCCTGAGTCTGTCTCGGGTGCAGGTATAGGGCCAGCTCAAGACTCTGAGCTATCTGCCAGGGCTGCTCAACGGCCTGAGTCTGATACAAACAGCGCTCACAAGCCATCTGCAGGCAGCAAGGCTGTTGAGTCAGCTGCAAACAGCGAGCCTGCTGAGTTGGCTGCAGGCAGCAAGGCTGATGAGTCAGCTGCAGGCAGCAAGGCTGATGAGTCAGCTGGGAACAGCAAGCCTGCTGAGTCAGCTGCAGATAGCAAGCCTGCTGAGTCAGCTGCAGACAGTGAGTCAGCTGCAGACAGCAAGGCTGATGACTCAGCTGGAGACAGCAAGGCTGATGAGTCAGCTGGGAACAGCAAGCCTTCCAAGTCGGCTGTAGGCAGCAAGCCATTCAGAGCAGCTGGAGACAGCAAGCCTTTGCAGTCAGAGGCAGACAGCAAGGCTGATGATTCCGCTACAGGCAGTAAGCCCTCTAGAGCAGCTGCAGACAGCAAGGCTTCCAAGTTGGAGGCCAACAGCAAGGCTGGTGAGTCAGCTGCATACATCAAGCCTTCTGCAAAGACACATGGGGCATCGCTTGATGAGTCAGCTGCAGACAGCAAGGCTGATGAGTCAGCTGCAGACAGTGAGCCTCCTTCAGAGCCCACAGCTGCCAACCAGACTAGCGATAATCTGGATCTGCCATGTGAGATGTGCCCTGAGGCAGCTTCAGATGCCAGTGCAGAGCCCAGTCAAGATACCAAAACATCTGCCAAGCCGGCTACAGAATCCTCTTCAGAACCAAGTGCAAAGTCAGCTCAAGATGCAAACTCAGCTGCTGAGGCTGAGTCACCTTCTGCTTCAGCATCAGCTGCCAAGCATGACTCAGCTGCAGACCAGGCTCAAGACACTGAGTCATCTGAGTCACCTGCTGAGTCAGCTACATCATCTGCAGTGGACGCAGCAGCAGATCAAAACAAGGACTCAGGGACATCCCTTGACTCGCCAACATCATCTGCCTCTGAGTCAGCTCACAACGCTCAGTCAGCTGCTGTATCAACTGCAGCTCTCTCATCGGATTCAGGCAAACAAGCCAAAACAGCCTCAGAAGCAGACTCAGACTCAGCCTCAAAGTCAGGCGAGGTGGCAGATGTAGCTCAGGCTGCCAAAGCAGCAATCATCACCCTGCATCCGGCTGCAACCCATCTCACGGATGCACTCGACTCTGAGCTGCACTCTGAGGTCAGTCAAGTGGCCACAGACCTGAGAGCAGCTGCTGCTGAGTTCTCAACTCAAGGCTCAGTTGCCTTGCCTGATCTGGACACAGCCAAACGTGAGCTCGAGCATGGAGACTCAGCCGAGTCGCCCAGGTCGCCTCACACTTTCGGGCTGGATGACTTGAGTCAGTATGCCGACATAGATCTGACCAAAGATCTGAATGATCCAAATGCTGCTCAACTTGTAGGCGCTGAAACTGACAGTGAGTCTGAGCCGCACGTTGAGTCCTCAAAGGACGACTCAGTGCCGCAGATTGAGCAACCGCCTAAAGGTGATGACACAGTGCCGCAAATTGAGTCACCTCCTGTGGCTGATCTGGATGATCTGCATGCTGAGACACCTGAGATCATAGGATCTGATGCCAAGTATGCGCCTGTCCTTTCAGCCAAGGACCAAGCTGCTGAGGGTACAGCAGAGAGTCAAGAGTCATCTGCTCAGGTGACTATAATGATAACAATAATAATTAAGACGCTTCCAGCTCATGATGTGCCGGTGACTGTCTGCGAGCAAAAACAGTCAAAAGTGCATGTCTGGCAAGTGGCTGCGACTGTTATGCATCAATGTCAGCACATCAAAAGTGAAACCTGCATTGCCTGATGCGCAACTTGAGGAATTTTGCTTTGCTTTCTGAGAAGTTGATACACACACTTCCTCACCTCATGGCACAGCCCGGCACACTGTGAAGACGCATGCTGAACGTTGTGTCATGCACCTTGTGATGCACGCTGATCAATTAGGCTCCAATGGGTCAGACCTTTTGGATGCATGTTCAATGTTATGGGCTGGATGCAATTGTGCACAGTGGACCCAGTAACCTACACATGTAGGTATCATCACAGAGTCAAGAGCCCAGTACACCCGAACAAGCCCGCCCTGCCCCACCCCAGGCCCAGGGGGCATCTCTGTCTGACTCAGACAGCTCAGGCCGTGACGCCTCGCCATCTGGCAGTGCCACAGCTGTGGGAGCTCAGCAGAAGCAGGACTCTGGCACCAAAGGCATGTTGACTTCTTTAATGCATTTCCCCCCCTGTGTTGAAGCTTGATCATACCCCTTGTTAAAGACCACACCTGTTAAGTTGAGTCCACAGGATGTGCAGTTGCCAAATCACATGCTGAGTCAGCTGCTGCAGCATTCTTGTTTTGGTGGCCAGAACCATTGCCTTGGTCTCTGTCACACACCCTCTTAATTGCATGGTCTCCCTGTTTTGAAACTTGTCACAAGCAACTGTCTCACCAGCTGTCAGAACACCCTGTCTGAAGCTTCTCAAGAGCAGTGCATGGGCATATATCAAGCAGGATTCTACAGAGGTGGTGCATCGTTGACTGTAGTCTTGGATGTTCAGGTGATGAAGAGCAAGAAGATGAGGAGGAGTCAGTGATGCTGGATATGGACTTCATTCAACAGCATAGGGTATAATCACATTTGCTGTAGCTGCATGCACCCATGGTCCATCACATTGCATGTAGCCACAGGCACTGTGTTCTGGTCATGTTGTATGGTTATGTACACTTCCGTTCTGTATAGCATGGTATGCATCCATCCTGTACATCACCGTTACATCTCCATCTTGTGTGTTATTGCACCACTTTGTCCTTATGTTGCCAAATGTCCTCCTCCTGTATGTTACCCATCTGCTCCTCTGGTTGAAAACATGTCATGTAAACAAATGACAGGAAGAAATGCAGCCATACCCAGAGGCTGTTGCTTCTCAGGCCGGTAGCATCACTTTGCAATACAGCGGGAGCATGCAAAACCAAAGCAACTTTGGTTATTTTGGTTTATATCTAAAAAACCTTGAAGACTATAGATGATCAAATGCTTCTGTGCAGGATGCGCTAGGCAGCGCTCCTCTGGTTGGGGACCTAGCAGGGATCAAAGCCAGGGAGGAGTTCATCCCCAGCTCGAAAGCAGAGAAACACGCTGCGCGCTTGCATGCTGAGGCTGGCAGGCTCTACAATGAAGAGGAGTGAGTCTCAAGCATATGTTGTGGCATTTTGCAATGTGTACTGCGGCGATGTTCATACATCATTTGCATCCTCTACAATGAAGAAGAGTGAGTCTCAAGCATGTGTTGTTGCATGTTGCATGTGTTCTGCGGCGATGTTCATACATCATTTGCATCCTCTACAATGAAGAGGAGTAAGTCTCAAGCATGTATCATCGCATTTCGCCATGTGCACTGCGGCACTGTTCATACATCATTTGTATGCTCTCTACAAGGAAGAAGAGTGAGTCTCAAGCATGCATTGTCAGGTCATATTGCAGTGAGTACCGCGGCGCTCACACAAGGCAGAACATCATTGCTGCCACCAAAGCTCCATGTCTCAGTGTGGCATTGCAATGTGCATTGGCATGTGCAGACCACACACTGAGCAATGTTGGTACCCTTTTTGCCAAGTGAAAGCGCCGACAGGCAGGCCATGAAGGCAAAGAAGGCAAGCCGTGAAGGCACGTCAGGCAGGCCTTGAAGGCAAGCAAAGCAGGCCTGAAAGGCAAAGAATGCAGGCCTTAAAGGCAAAGAAGCCAGGCCTTGAAGGCAAAGAAGGCAGGCCCTAAAGGCAAAGAACGCAGGGCTTGAAGGCAAGCAAGGTTTCCTGACCAGTCCCACACCCTCTGCTTGTGCAGGAGCAAGCAGCAGGGTGAGAGGTTACAGCGGCAGGTGCTGCAGTACCTGGTGAAGCAGCAAGCTCATCCCGGCATGGTCAGCGCTGTCGCCTCAAACCTGGGAGACATGCTGTGGGAACAGGAGAACTTTGAGGAGGCTGAGAGCGTCTTGGATCAAGCTCGCAAGGTGACTTTTGTTTTGACAAAGACACTTGCCACCATAGAGATGTAGCCTCTGTGTGCTTACTTGAGCCCTCAGGCTGATGGCTGCCTGGATTGGCATGTGCTTCATGCTGTTGCAGCTTTGTGGGTTTGCTGCAGCATCATGCTTGGTCTCAAGCTTTGCGTGTCCTCCATAACTGCACACAGCAGCATGCAGGCAGCTGGTGCCCTTCTTGCAAGCTGCTGGTCTATACTGATGTCGCAATGATCGTTGATCTCAATGCAGTCAGTACTTGCTCTAAGCTCAACCACTAAGCGCAAAGTCCGACAGAACTGCACTTTGTAGTCACCATGTGGGAACACTCTAGTCATCATGTAGTTATCATGTAGGTGGACTGTAGTCACCATGAAGTCACCATGTAGGTACACTTTAGTCACCATGTGGATACACTGTAGTCACCATGTAGCCACACTATAGTCACCATGTAGCTACACTGTAGCTACCATGTAGGTTCACTCTATTCACATGTGGATACACTGTAGTCACCATGTAATCACCATGTAGGTACATTGTAGTCACTGTGTAGTCACCATGTAGTCACCATACGGTCATGTTACGGATGCATCTTAGTCACCATGCAGCTCACACTGTAGGCACCATGTATGCACAAACATAGTTTGTGTTCACAGCTGTGGCTGGACCATTGCTTCGGCAACTTGATGGCCTGATTGCTATCACGGCTGAGCACTGTTGGCAAACACTGCTCATTGTGCACACGGCAGTACGCTCTGTCTCTGAGTTATAGCATATTGGAGACCAGACATTGCAGAGGACAAGCCTGCAATGCTTCCCAGCCAGCCAGAAAACTTGAGCACATGTCAAAACAGGCCAAGTCAAACAAAGGTCCCACTCAAAGCAAATGAAGACCACCCAAAGCACATGGCGCATGCAGGCGGCCACAGAGGCACGGCGTTCACTGGAGGTGCAGAAGTTGAGCAACAACCTGGGCGCTGTGCAGCGTAAGAAGCTGGGCAAGCTGGATGCTGCATATGAAGTTCATCAGGTCTTGTCTTGCTGCATCATGATGTTGCTGCATGTTGCTGCATCATGATGTTGCATGTTGCATGTTGCTGCATCATGATGTATGCATCAATGTCTTCTGCTCCAAAGCCCATCAGGTCTTGTCATGGTGCTGCATCCTAACTCATGCATTAACGTTTTCTGCTGCTGCATGTTGATGCATGCATCAACGTTTCCTGCCGCTGCATGTTGATGCATCTATCAACATTTTCTGTCGCTGCATGTTGCTGCATGTATCGACACTGTCTGCTGCTGCATGTCGATGCGTGCATCAAAGCCTGCTGCTGCACTTTGTTGCAATGCTTAGTATCCTCTGCTGCTGCTGCACCTGCTGCACCTGGTTGGTTGTGTTGAGTTTGTTGTACCTCCTCAATGTCTCTGCAAACCAAGAGAGATCAAAGTAAGTGTGGATGGTTATAATGGTGTATCTTCACCGCATCTAACTAGCAGGCTGTCATACCTGAATGCTGTCATTGCTCTTGCTTGCATGTGTGTTGCATCTTGGACATCGCAGAAGGATTTTGTTTCCCTGAGAAGGCCCTAGTCATCATGTGTGTGCATGTTGTCTGATGCAAGCCCTCATGCTTACTGGCTTACATGTCGCAGGAAGCTCTGATGGAAGCTCTGAAGGCCTTTGGACGCGCAAGTCACTACACCCTTCTTGCTAGGGGCCAAGTTGTGGAGGTCTTGTCAGAGCTTGATCAGCGGGTACGTGCAACAATGCTCATGCAACTCACCTGTTGGATTTTGGATAGAATGCTCTTGAGCAGCATGGATCATCTTGTCTTTTCTTTGCTTATTTCAACAGGTCTCACTCTATAGACCCTAGCAATATGCAGCTGCCAATTGCTGCTTACGTGGTCTGTCAAGGGCAGCTGTTTGAGACCAGTAACGAGTACTGAATGCTGTTTGAGTTGGCATGTACCTTGTATGACAAGACGTGCCGCTATCCAGCAACCCACACATTGTCACAAAGCATGGTTAGCGGGCAACTGCTGATCAACATCTGATGCTGATGCTGATGCTCACACTGTCATGCAGCTTACTCAGAAGCCATGCTAATGTGCAGCAGCTCATGAATTGTCATTGAAGTGTCTAAGCAAACAAATGGAGATGCGATTTGGCAGCTCACAAATTGTCATGAAACACTGCTTGCAAGCAATTGCAAACTTCGGTAGCTCACAGATGAATTCATGGATTGCAAACAATTGCAGAGGTGGTTCAGGAGTTCATTTCACTCGTCACAAAACACCTCTTGCAGGCGCCTGCAAAGTTTGGTAGCTCACAAATGAAGTCCTTGCTTGCAAACAGGTAGGTCAGCAGTTCATCTCACTCATCACAAAACACTTCTTGCAGGCGACTGCAGAGGTGCTGCTGCAAGAAGCAGTGGATGACTTGTTGGACGAGGCACATGCACGTCAAGAAGAGTACTACAAGAACCATGATGTGTCCAGTGAGGACCAAGAGGTGAGAGGCAGGATCTGGCCAACACGAGTTGAAGCATGCTTTGAGCTTCTATGAACAATCGTCTCTAGTCAATACTGTTTTCTTTGCTCGCCTGTTATGTCCCATGAGGCAGGCCTGGGGCTTATGCTTGAGGGTGACAGCGTTTGTCGTTATTTCATTTTATACCTTACAGTCTGGGGTATGGAGCCAGCTGTGACTCATCAGATATCCTGGCTTGAAAGCACAGGAAAGCCTTTGTCAAGAACCACTGCAATAGGCAGTGACATTGAGGATCATCCACAGCATAGGCTCAAGCACAGCGCTACACCTGAAAGCAATGTTGCCAGCCCAGGCCATCACCCTGTCAGTACAAAAAGAACAACAGCAAGACCCATACACGCACAGTATGGGTCTTGATTCACAATCATGGTGCTGCAGAGTGAGGAAGCAAAGCAGCTGAAGGCGGAGGCAAACCAAGCTTGCCTTATAGCTGCACGCACCTCTGCAGATCTGGGCAAGCTCCATGCAGGCCAAGGTTAGTACTGCATGCCAAATGACCTGTTTTAGTGTGCCTCAGTGTGGAACTACAATTTTGCACAATAGTTGCCCTTTTTCTCCTTTTTTTATTATATATCTGCACAGCCAGGGCGGCTGCAATGCCCACTTGCCAGCTCATGCCTCTGTCTGATTTGTTTGATCTCTGGAAGCACACGCCAACATGTGCCTGTCTGTCTGCTAGTCTGTGCATCTGTCTGTTTGTCCATCCGTCGCTCGGGGCTCAAACTGTCTGTCTGTATGTCTATGAGCCCAAAATTGCTCTGTCTGCATGGTGATCATCGCCAGCCTTGTTTGCGATGTTTGCTCTGTGTGCTCAAATGGGAAGCTTGTGCATGTGTCAAGCTGCAGTTTGTCTTTTCTCTTACAGTGGAGCATCAGAACAGTGGCAAGACTTTGCAGCCATGTGACATAAGTTGAAGTGATGCAACAGCTAGTAGATGTTGTCAAATATGCATGATCAATAAAAGACAACTCTACAACAAGCTGTGGTTGTTGTCTGTCTGATCATACAGCGCCAACTGTGCAGGCAAGGACTCAGAAGCTGAGGAATGCTTTCAGACAGCCTTAGCAACAGTGGAGACAGTTGCAGGCCGGGGTCATCCCGAAACAGCCTTTGCCCTGGGGGCTTATGCTTCCTTCCTCAAGTATGCCCCTGCTGCATGAAGCTACAACTGGTTTGGAGGACGTGCAAACACCTTTCATGCTGTTGCACCTGCTTTTGTCCTAAAAGGGGTTTCTCTTGCCACTCTTACTGGTTCTACATGTACATCAAGATGCTCAGGCTGAATATGTAGGTTCATGCAATGGGTTCAAGATGCTTGGAAAGCCAAAGTCACTGCTTTTACACAAAATTTGATCAGGGGTTCATTTGAGTCCAGGAGGAGTCAAGCTGTGGTCAAGTCTTTGCTGCATTTCAACAATCTAAACGTGTTACTGCTACAATGCCACAGCTACAGCTGTGGATGCACGGCACCAACACTCTTGCCAGCAGAGGTCTTGTGTCTGCAGGGATAGGCAGGATGCAGCATCACAGCATGCAGGAGTCAAGCTGTGGTCAAGTCTCTGCTGCATTTCAACAACCTGAACTAATCACTCCTACAACACCACATCTGTGGACGCGCAGCACCAACACTCTTGCCAGCAGGGCATCACAGACCTGTTCTTGCCTCACAATTCCTTTGGCTAGTCACCAAAAGTCTTTCTAAGCTGTCTGCTGACTGGCAAAATCAGCCATGACTACTTAGCAGCCAGCAGAGGTGTTGTGATTCAGGCTGAAGGTCCATATGAGGTGACCTTGGTGAATAGGCAGTACCACAAGGGGCGCTCCATGCTCAACACGGCTGCCGTCATCACCTCAATGAAGGCCATGGAGCAAGTCTCCACTGTCAAGTAAGACTTTGGCACTGCCTTGCACTGCCACATCTGGTGGTTTTCAGCTCACATAGCTGGCGTGGGCTGACTTTGACTGCTGTGCTGTGCTGTGCTGTGCTGTGCTGTGCTGTGCTGTGCTGTTAGTGGTCAGCATTGTCTGACAGTTCTGCTGTCTCTTTAGGGCAACATCAGTTTTGACAAAAACAGATAGCTTGTCAGGCATCACAAGCTTTTGTCTGCTGTACAGGCTGGTGTACATGGAAGTGTTGACTTTCCGGCAGCAGCTAGAGGCATATGCCAAAGCACAAGTATTGGTGATGGGCCACGGAGCAGCTTTTGCCAACATCATGTTCATGGCCCCAGTAAGCTGCTGCCTCTGTACTGCACACGTTGATGAGCCAGAGGAAGCACATGCAGCCTGCTGCATTCAACAACGATCTTCACATACCCTTCATTACAGCAACACTACTGCAATTTCGTTGGCGCTTTACTGTCAGAAGCCATGACCATCTAGTGCTCAGTGTCTGTTGCTTTCCCAGTGGTTGTCTGTTTGTTGAGTTCCCTGTACTGAGTCCAAAGACGGGAAGATAAATCAGTGGATTGATTGATTGATTGAGTGATTGACTGGCATCACCCAGGTCTAGCACAGCTGCTCTGCACCAGTCTTGCGGGCATCTACTTGACAGATCCTTTTAGCAAGCCTTAGCGTCATGACTGCTTCAGAGTCATGAGTGCTGCTGTGCCTACCCTGCTGCTGTTCCTCATACTCAGCACACGTGCAGTCAGGATAGACGCAACAGGCAGGTTGAAAGGAGGCATGAGAGGGAGGTGCAGCTTGAGCTCGTGATGTGATTGCAGGACAGTGTGGTCATCGTTTACAACTGGATCCCCACATACACAGCTAGCCAGATCTCCCCTCACAGCTGGATCACTGAGTATATGCAAGACCTGGCTTTGCCGGTCAATTTTGTTGGCACAAGTACGGATGACAGGCGACACATACTGCCCCAGAAAGAGGTTGGTCAGCTTGTGCTGTGCCTTGCTGCCAGCAGACTTGCTGTCTGCCTTGTTGCACTGACTGCATTCTGCTTTTTTCTCTCTCAGCCTCAGGAGAATTTATTTGATGATTCATAACAATTTGCATATCGTCTGCTTTTGTTGTACCAGTGTTCTTGGCGCTGTCAGCAGGGAATTCTTGCATGTCATGTGAGCCTTCACATGTGTTGAGAGTGCAACATTGCATTACGTCCATGCAAGACCACTACTTACAAGCTCTATGTAGATGTACCATGCTGTGCTTCGCAGACTCACATTGCTGGCTGACCTACATGCATGCAAAGTACATTGCATGGGGTTGCGTGCATCGTGCCTCAAGCGCTGACACACGTAATCAGATCAGTGACTTGTCTGCAGAAACTAATAAATCAGCCAGAGTACAAAGAGCTGAACTCCACTGAGAAGCTTGCGCTGCTAGAGCATGGAGTGTGTCCACAGACTCCCCTACCCGGGTGCCGTGAGATGGCTCTCAACTTTGTTGTGGATTGGCAGCTGCTGGAAGAGGCCATGAAGGTTGCCTTTGCAAACCTGCGCTCCAGACACAGTATTGTGCTGGATGGTACTGACCCCTACCATAAATAAATTTAGAGATCAGGTCTGCCTCTGCTGGGGTGGGGCGTTGCGCCCTTGATGGAGTGCCTGGACTCCAGCACATGTTGTCTGGCTGGCCCTTTGGGCTGTCATTACAGATGCTAAGGCTGTATCCCTTCATGTGATGATAATAACAGGCATAATCTTTTATACAGGAGTACAGCTCATTGTTCTTGCCAGGTACCTACTACTAGGTGTGCCCAAACCCTAGTCCTGTGAACCAACATGCACTAACATGAAACACATAAGTGCACCCAAGGGGTGTGCGCTGACAGGGCAAATGCCATAGACGCATCTGCGAGGCAGAAAACCTTTGCCCACCTTCCTTCATGTGATGGCATATCAAAATGGTGAAGTTTGCATGGCTGAAGCCAGCGCGTTCGTGTTTTACAGCTGTTCAGTGTCATGTCATTTGTACAAAATTTTGCCACGTGATGGATCAACAAGATGTATGTTTCATGTCCTGAATAGGTCTGGTCAGGAGCCAGCAAATAGTGCTGGGTCAGCATCAAGCGATAGCTGCTAGATAGGCTTCAGCTGGCCTAGTGACTGCTTATGCGCTCTCATTCAGAAGCTTACCCCCCTTTTGTGCTTCTTCGATCAGTAGCCCTTGTGTTTGCTGACAATTTATTGCTTATTCTTTGCTTGTACACATATGTGACAGTTGTGCAGTTTTAGCTGCTGCTGCAGCAGAGTTTACATAAAAGGTCCATTCAAGCGTATTCTCTGTACATGATGTACTAATGGGCCCACTGTACCCGACATCAACCACCGGTCGGTAAAGACTGCAGGCTTAAAAGTTGTCTGTTCAAGTTCACGGATTTCAATGTAAGAGCATCTTCTGCACAAAGTATTGTGGCGTTATTAGCTAAAGGTGTGCAAATCCTGTGCAGGGCTTGTCCAGACATATGCATGTCTCTGAGACAAGCTGCTGTGTTGACTCATTTCAAGACATGTGAGGTGAATAGAGCATATGTCAGTCGTTGTGCTTCGAAGCACCAGGCTGTCAATTCGGCAGGGCTACCAATGTCTACCAGTCTGGCAATCACCGCAACTGATTTTTGCGTGGACATTGACTGACCAATTTTATTAGCGATTGCGATCATTCAGGACGACATAATCGCGGCAGAAAAATGCGACTCATTCACACGATGCTGCACGTCAGCTGTGGACAATCCGTTGCTCGTTCGCCATACTGCTGCCATTTGACGTCTGCACAAGCTCGGGATCAAGGCCGACCTCAACATCAAGCACCTGCAAGCTATCGAGCACCAACGTCCCATACGCGCACTAAATTGAACTCCGGTGTCAGTGCACCTCCTTCGACAGAGTCTTCGCCTCCAAGGCATACACCACGATTCTGGTGAGGCAACTTTCGACGCGTTGTTGGTCAACCTTCGTTTCCCAGCTGACCTGCTTTGCTGTTGCCAGGTCTTACCGGGCACCTGGCAGCTACAGAGCTCCAACAAACTACCACTCGCCACGTACGTATCAGGCTCCTCGGCAATACGGCGTAGGTGTGCAAGACTCAGCCATCTTGCACGCTTGTTGTGCTGGCAGCCTTGCCAGCTGACAGAAGTCACTGCTTTGGTCAGCTGTAGCCCTCACCTGCAAATGCTTGACCAACCTACAGTCCACCAGTGCTGCTCAGGGGGACCTACTGGTACGGGAGGGTCTAAAGTTTCTGCTGAGTCTAGTGGCCCTGGGAACGTTGGTGGGCCCGGTGGAGTTGGTGGAGGTGCTGGCGGGTCCGGAGGCTTTGGGCCTGGTGGCAACAGTGATGACTCAGCTGATGGCGGTGGCAGAGGGCGCATGCAGCCACTCACTATAGCCTTTGCTTTGTTTGTACTAGGTACTGCCACATTGAATGCATGCTTTGCATGCTGGGATATGTCATGTTCCCTGTATGGTGAAAAGCTCATCACAATGACTGTCTTCACTTGAGCACCCAAATAGCATGTTGCTGCATGTCTTGCAGCAGTATGTAAGCACAGCCATGCAAGCTTTATTTCCATGGTGCATCAAAACCATAATGACATGACTCTGTGAGATGCAGTGGGGGGCATCATGGGATACAAAAAGAAGCGCAGCCAGGACTCCCTCATAGCTAGTAGTATCATTGCTGGCTTGCTGCTGACATCAGCCTACCTCATGGGCAAACCCAACACCACTTATGGTGTACGCTTAGCGCTAGGTATACACCCAGTGGCTCTCAGTACATTGTCATTTCACATATACTATGCCATCTGCCAGTTTCTGTGTACACAGTTGTTGCCCTCATGGCAGCATTATGCAGCAGTGGATCTGGCCATTAGTACCGTGACCACAAATGTTCAATGCAAGCTGGTAGTGAACAGAGCCCACACAAGGTTGCAAACCCAAAGACGTGGACCCATCCAAGGAAACCCATTTGACCTCAAGATACCCCTCATTTGCCAACGGAACTCACTCGGATTTTATTGTACTGGGCAACAAACTAATTGGAATACAGTATGTTGCATTTCAAGCTACTGAATTTGTTGTCATCTGCAATGGGAGCTTATCTGCAGGCATGCTATGCAGACATGCAAGCATTGCACACACAGGCCATGTATGTCCAATGCCCTTTCTGTGTATGCAGTGACAACAGCAAGCCTGGCAGCCTACATGGGCAAAGGATATTATGATAAGAGGAAGATTTTCCCACAAGGGGTATTGGCCGGCATCTCAACTGTGATGACACTGGGCTACATGGGATCTCTATAGCTGACAAGGTCACTGCAAAACTGGAGTGCACGACACATACGTTGTTGCACCATGTCTTGCGCACAAAACCTAAAGCACTGCTATGCGGCCTTGCAGATTTCACAAGATGTACAGAGGATGCCAGCTTAGTGCTAATGCAGATGTTCTCTGTCAGAACAGACTTGATTCCAATGATGACTTGTTCTTCCAATGATGCCTGTCAATGACCATCGTCTCAGCTGCACACAGAAGTGTACTGCATCATAGCCATATAACTCCCAATATATCAACAAATGGCCAGTTTGCCAAGCCATATATCACAAGCTGGCAGAACCTGTGTCATCACTCACTCTTCAACAGTCATCTGGCTGGCTTCAGAAGCATCAATCTGAGTTGCATTTGTCGAAAAACCAATTGGCATTGCAACTTAGAGTAGGTAACCTGGCTGTCATCACTGCTCCAATCATAACTACTCTTCATTGTTCTCTGGCCTGCCAGAAGGCCAAGTCATGTTCTTGATGGGCTTCAGCATCTCTTGCACTTCATGCAAGACCCTGTCTTCTTTGTGTTGATTTTGTGAATGCTCGACCCCGAGTGCCTCCTTAGCGGCCTGGATGTTGCTCCGTACCTGTAGCAAGCACATTTGTGGTCCGGAGGTGTTCCACAGTACATGCAGCCTTATGTGACAAATGTTGTCCAGCAGTGACCGCTGCAGACGCGAAGTAGTTACAGTAGTCAAGAGCAAGCCTGGTACAGTGTCAGTGTGTTCAGGTTTCACAGCAGTGACTGGTCTTGCACTTCCCTTTTCTGGAAGCACATTGCATACAACTCATTTTGTCTCAGGAGCATGCAATCATGACAATTGAACAAGCCAGTGCTGCCTAAACAACAGTAGAAGTCATCCTTGAGCCAGCAGGCACTTGAAGGCAATGATCATGATTGTCCTTGACGTTGACAGTACATCAGTAACATGACAAATCCACACTCACACATCAGCACATGAGCAGATGACATTCCAATGGCTCACCTCTTCAGGGCTGGACATGCCCACCAGCGTCACAGCAATGTCGGCATCTAATGCACTCTTCACACTGTGCTTCAGTGCCAGCTTGGGCAAGGGCACTCCCTGCTTCTCAGCATATTGTGCAGCTTCCATGCAGATGGATTTGAGCTCTTTGGGCGCTGGGTTCCAGTCTGCTGGCCCCTGCAATCACTCACAAATGCACATCAAACCCACCCACACACTTTGACGAAACCTCTGTCAGTACTGCAGGAAGCTGACAGATCACATATCCAGACATTGTGGTCATTTTAGCATGCAGGTTGAAGGTGCATGCTGTTGATTTGGAAAGCAGCGAAGCATTCACAAATCTGATTTTAAACATGTATGGTGATGCCTGTGCGCTTGACTGATTTTGCTTGTCAAGCTCATTTGGCCTTGATAGAGTCATACACAAAGCTTGGCCTATATGAGCAAATGGCTTCAGATGTCTCAGCAGCTGAAAATGAGACACATGACCAAGCAGATGATAGGCAAAAAGGAGAACGACAACAATACAGTCTGGCAACAGTGTTGTTTGCTGAAGTTGCTCAAGAGCAAATAGCGATCCCACCTTTGTGGTAAGAAGGCCCATAGACATTGGTCATGCTGAAATGATACCCACCCCCTGTTCCTTCAGGTAGGGCACTAAATCCTGGAGGCTGTCATCGTTTATACTGTTATGACAGTATGCCAGGATCACATCTACAGTCCCATTTGGTAGCCTGCGGGCAACACAACAGGGATCCTTGATCTCTGGCCTTGGCAGCCTGCTGCCAAATGTCTGACAGCAAAACATTTTGAGGACACAGACCCAGCAATGCCACTCTGTCAGACTCATGAGCCTGAGGAGGTTACTGTGCTTGAAGGGATCACATTGTCAAGGGGGAAAGGGAGGGGA
>JAABUP010000627.1_pt1 | contig 75990 bp, 84 predicted proteins | sample 5559201 | NCBI WGS metagenome assembly JAABUP01 (sample SAMN10711887, study PRJNA513373) | rock metagenome | isolation source: Antarctica rocks | place: Antarctica | reverse complement strand
CTACATTGCTGAGCTCACTGTTTGTGCCAGAGGGTTCTGACTCATTGATCTCAGCCTTCTTCCTGGCACCCTTTTTGCCTGTCTGCTGCCTCCCTGTCCTGGCTGCTTTGGTTGTGCCCTTCCTGGGTCTGCCAGCTTTGCTAGCCTGTGCCTTGGGCTGATGGGCTGGTGATGAAGGAGCCTTGGAGCCCCTTCTCCATGCTGAGCTAGGCTTAGCTTTTCCTTGGCTGGCTGCTTCATGCACTTCTTTGCAGTCTCATCACCTTGCTCTGGACGATGGGCCTTTGCACGGTTGCCTCTATCCTTGCACCTATTTGGCTGCCGCATCATCTGCAATAACTGCAGGGCAGCAAAAGCTCTCTTCATGCAAACCACTGGCAAACTTATATATACTAGCAGTTATCATTTGCTTTGTGAGAGTATACATGTCACAAATGTAGTGCATGATGACACTACAGCAGTCAACCGCTGCATATGCAACAATGCTAGTATGCAAACAACATGCTTAGTGAATAAGTATTCACGGAGTTGAGCTGTTACTTGGCCACAAAGACATCTACAGCAGGCAGTTGACATTTGGTTGAAGCAAGTGTGCACCACAAGACTGCGATTCTGAAGCTGATGAGAGAACTGCTGCATCAGTTGTACATCCTACCTAAATCCCCTAACAAAATTAAAATAATCTTTTTTTCTAGGGTACGCGTTTGATGACTCAATTGGCGCTTCTTCTGGACCATCGAGGTTGTGCGTGACGCTGGATCATGATGGGCCAAGCCCTTCATGCATGTCTCGGCACTACACGCTACACACAAACTTCAGCACAGGGCTGTTGAAGGCTGAATGTCATTGAATTCGCCCTCATAAATATCCATATGACTGACAGCTGACTAATGTCGCTGATCCCATCTGTCTTCTTCACTAGATCGACCACATGACGCTCATGCAGCGATGTGTCCCAGACTTTCAATAGGTTGATCGCGCAGGGCACCCCGTCATGCATTCCAAATGTGTTTACGAGCCTGCTGTTGCATGATTCTAGCAGCACGTTCTGCTGCTGGTGATTTCGCCCGCTTGAACTCAGTGACATGGCGCCGGTGGTGTTCAGATACGATAAAGCTATGAGCTATTCTGCTTGCACAGATTGCGTGCGATTACACCTCCAGCTCGAGCACAATAAGTATTTGGCAAGCCCGTTTTTCCATTTGTGACAGTGGTTTGCTGGCACCGTCATGCGTTTGACTGCGACTGTTCCGCAGACCCGGTGTGACAACGGGACACTTCTCCACCAGCCTCTCACAGATGCAAACATGAGGCAGCTCCTCAAAGCAGCAGTGTCTTTGCTATTGCTGACGCTTGCTTTTGCTGGAGACGAAGAAGATGCCAGGGAAGCTAGGTTCCCGGTGGCTACAGACCAACAATATGAAAAGACATCACGCTGTACAAGCTTGCAATCACAAGCTATCTGTACGCCATCTTTGGCCAATCCGACAAGACTCCTCGAGAGGCATTGGAAGCATGCATTTGGGTTGATGCCAGCAGCTATGAGGATCATATAGACATATTAGAAGGTGTCTTGCATAACTGCAAAGCTTGATTGAGGAGGTCAGTCGTGACTATCATTGGGTCAAGTTCTCCTTACGCTTCAGCTGGGGCATAGCAGAGACCTTCCACAGGTCTCTCAGGTTGTGCGAGGAGAAAAGCTGGTGCAGCTACCTTGTGTTTGTGGAGGACGCCTGGATGTTTGAGTACACAAATATCAAACACTCTGCAATGGAGTTGTTGGCTCTGGTTCAAGGTCATGATTGGATCAACTGTATCAGATTCAATTGACAGCCCATGTGTTGTGCAAGATACCCATGTCCCCATTCCGCTAACTCACACCGCAGGCTTCAGCAACAATGCACACCTATGCAGGGTTAGTGCAGTGCAGAAGCTGTTTGACATCACTTATGATGCACGGCAGGCAGCCAACAACTGGGGTCTTGAGTGTCATCAGGACATGGGCAAGATGGGCATGTTTGCCTTGTGCCACAATCTTGTCTATGCCTGTCCTGCCGACATTCCATTTGTACAAGACCCTGCAGTCTGTGACTATAGAAAAGTATGTACAAAATCACGGCTGTGCAGATACAAACTGGGCAACTGAGACATTCAAGCAGGTCAATGCAACTTCCTGTCAAAATGACCAGGGCAGGTCTCCTAGGTATGATCATTGTGGTTTGTACATTTATGGAGAGTTCCAGGGACCTCAAACTACATCGCATCTACAAGGCGATGGCAGGCTCTTTGATTCAACGTTGTTTTGGTCTCATCCGACTTCAACTATGAGTGACACACCGCTGCCATATCTAAAGCCTTCCAAGTTGTCTAGTAGTACTTTCAGCTTTATAAGCAGGCTTCAACACATCATGCAAGGGTAATGATGTAGAGCCTGCATGCAATCCCGTCAACTTCTGTTGAGTAAATAGTTAGCAGCTTCAGTGCTTTCGATACTATCATAAATTATGTTGGTGTTTTCTGCTGTATCTAGCTACATTTCATGAAACTCGTCAAGTTGAAATTGCAGTTCAAACAAAGTTCACGCACCCTGGCTCTTGAATACTTGGCACTTCAATACTCATGGAACAGATTGTTGCCAAACTTAGTGCACATGCGATGACATCAATGTTGTCAATCGAAATATGTAATGATAACTGCAGAAACTGCTGCAGAAAATGCCTTTGCAAAATCTCTTTCACCCATCGTGACCATTTGGCTGCAGAGTACGTCAAGTTCGATTGACGCAGCCGTATAATCGCGTTCACAAAAGAGGCAAAGCGTCAGTCCTCAATGCAAAACCAGCTATACTGCATGTAACATTAAAGACCTCAAATTTGTGGCGTATCATGGTGCACATGACGCTTGTCAGTGACAGAGCGTTCTTTTGCATGTGAGCTTGGTTGACATTCCTGCCACCAGAAAAACGATTGCATATAATACTGGTCAGGTTTAGCTGAGCATCTGATCACAAGTCGGCGATGACTCATGCCCTGACTGATGCATGACTGATCGCGTGCTCGTTGCTGGTCATGACGCAACTGCGATGCTGAACGCGCGAAATTGCATGCGGTCAGTGATTACACACGATTTGCTCGTCTACACACGCTGCAGAAATGCAGGGCAGAGAGATTTTTCTGCAGTATGCCCTGGACGTAGGCCATGATCAGCAGTTGCAGGTGATCTCTGACCCAGACAATATCCTGGGCCAGCATATCGGAAATGGAGTGTGGACATCAGCCCACGAGCTGGTGTGTTTCCTTCGTGTTCAACACCCGTCCCTCTTGAGGCATCAACGCGTGCTCGAGCTTGGGGCAGGTCTGGGTCTAGCTGGTCAGGTATGCAGGTGGACTGACTCTGCCCTGAGTAGGTCAGCACATGACAAGCAGCTCACGCGTTTGGGCAATGGTCTTGTTCATTCACAGGCAGCAGCTTTGAGCGGTGCCAATGTTGTACTGTCAGACACGGCAGAAATGATGCAGCTCATGCAGATAAACACAGAGGCAAATGAACAAGCTCTTCTAGACTGCCCAGGTACAACAGTGCTACCTGTGACTTTCCTCCTACCTTCTGCCCTTCTGTGACTGTGAGAAAAGTGCAGCTACAGGCCTGACTGTTGTATCTCTGTCCTCTGCCCTGTTAAAGCACTGGCTGGTGTCAACAGAATTGCTGCCAGTTGTTGTGTATATTCATGCCTTACAAGCCTGCATCAGCAAGCCTACTGAGTCAAACTTGCACAGGCTGCGTGCAGGCAGCCTTCAGGCACTGTGCGTATTGCAGTGGGGCTGCTCTCTGTCAGATCATCCCTATGGGCCAGCCAAGCTGCAACCTGACCTGATCTTGGGATCTGACATCACATATGACTCTGCTCAGTTCCTGCCATTGCTGCAGACTATTGCAGTGTATGCTGTGGTCAAGCACAATGTTCAGGTAGCCTTGCTACTCTTCCTCTCCTCTTCTTCCATGTGCTTACATCACATGCCAAGTCAAAAGACAGTTGAATGCTTACTGTCATGCATTTCATCAACCGCAGCAGCTGCCATGGCACGGCACTGCATATGCTGCATAAACAGCGCATCTGATCCCCCAAGCACTACATTATATGTGCGTGGAAGGCATGGTGTCTTAAGCAGCACATGTGTATTGGTCCATCATGCCAGGTGCATGTCAACAAGACCCTTGCTGTTGACATATTTGCTAATGTCCAAAGCATAGCGTCTGTTGATTCCCTGATGTCACACTACCTGCATGCAGTCAGTCCCTTCTCATGCCAAATGTGAACTTCAGCTTCTACTAAGGGCTGCATGCAGGTCATCTTGACCATGCCGGACAGGCAAGAAACCTCAGCGTTCCTTGAGACAGCATCTAAGCATGGTTTCATTTGGCGGTGTTTGCGCCAAGTGCAGAAGCCAGAACTCCTCACACCTGTTTCAATTTATCAGCTGGTGCTGGGACCCAAACCATCCCAAGACGTCCTCAAGCTCCAACTGAGTCCTTGTCCAACCTCAGTGTCAATCCGTGGGGCTGATGGACTGGTCCCTGCAGCTGCTGCATTGGCTTCTGAGGCAGGCCAACATGATGCTGGCTGCGTAGCGGCTTCACAACCATCCCCATTGTCAAACGCTGGGGCTGATGAAGGGGCTCCTGGGTTTTCTTCATCCGGCATTGGAGCACGCAGTCCTGGGACCATAGCATCCCCAGGCCAGCTCTCTTCTCAGTCTGGCACTGGTTCATCCCTAGCAGTTAGGCCTAGCCCTGGGACTGTCTTTTCCCCACAGTCCATGCTTGGGGATGGCAAACCTGCAGCACTTCCACCCTCAGCACAGGCATTACCTGACATTCTGCTAGTATTGGACTTTGACTGGAGCATGATAGAGGAGAACAGTGACACCTTTGTTGTGCGTGAGCTGGGGGGCTGGGATTCCTTCCAGAGGTGACATCATGTCATCACTGCAACCTGTTGTGTCAACAGGCTATCATGTCGCTTGTTTTAGTGCAACAAAGTCAATCACTGTTCCGAGATGTGCAGGTACATTTTTTACTGATGCATATGTTATTGAACACTGCATGGTTGATAGTGTCTGACACACAACACACCTAGGAAGTGGAGAGGACACCATGTTGTATGCTCATGTTAAATAAGTGAGGTGTCAGGTACAAGTGATCTTTGCTTTGTCTGTATGCTTACCTAAAGATTGCAAACTCCCTGTCCTGGAGCCAGGGCCCACTTACGTTGCTGCAATGTAGGGAATGTTGTGCCCCCCTGCACTTGTGAGCCAGGAGGTGGTGGTAGAGGTGAGCGTAAAGGCTGCCTCCATCAAGCTTGGCACTCGCCTCCTCCCTCACAAAGTGCAGAGGCTTGCAACCATTCCCTACATCGCAACAAACTGAATGAGCCCAGGCTCAAGCACAGGAAGAGTGCCAAGTGAAAGCTTGGTAATGTGGCAATGCTGGTTGTGGTCAGGCTGAAGGCACAAGGGCTGCCGTGGACTGAGCTGATGGATGCAGCAATGGTGGCAGTGCACAGCCAGCAAGGCAGTACAGCTGCAGACATTAAGGCTGTTTGTGTCAGGGTGCCAATGCACCACAGAATGCATGAGGTGTGCCCTGTTGTGTTGGTTCATTCACTGTCTCGCTCAGCGTCATGGGCAGCCTAGCAGCTCAGTCTCATCTTTGCATGTTGGTGCAAAACAGTGGTTTTTATAACCTGTCAGTTTCGGGTGCAAGTCACATGGCTTGCTTATATCTTCACAACTTACTGCTCATATGACTCATATCACACATTATGTGACACAACATATAACATGTGTACTGCAGATAAATTGTTTGAATAGTACATATTATGTCAAAACGCTACGTGACATATGCAGTTGTAACACTTTGTTGTCACGCAGTGTGTTACATAGTCTACAACCTGATACTGGAATATACGGCTTGTATTGCGTTGCATGATGCTTGCAGGTTCTGCAAGAAGCATCTGCCAGCAGCAATGTACACGTGGCCATTGTCAGCGATGCCAACACACTCTTCATTGACTACATATTGCAAGCTCAAGGCTTACAGGTACAGCATAACATGCGAGTCAGATCTATTCTCTGGTTGATGCAGCCAGCAGACTCAGTGATTGCCCGACTATGTTGACATTATCTTGCTGCCTTGCACCAAGACCCTGGCTGGCATTGCTGCCGAGCAGAACCCATCATGTCCTCATTCTTTATGCATCATTGTCAGTGACCGAGATTCTCCGTTTTGCCAAATCTTGATCTGGCGCATGAGTGTGTTGGTCACATAACGTAAATGTTTTGTTACATGTTAACCAGCAGGCAGGGCGAATGCCACTGTAGCCACATCATAACGTCTGTGGATATCATCGCCGCTTGTGCTGATGCAATCGTGATCATGCTCCCATAGGGTTGTCTCAATGACGTCATCACCAATCCAGCCAAGCTTGTAGATGGGGCTTGAGGATCAGCCCCTATCATGAACAGCCACATGGGTGCGCAGCTTGCCCTCCTAATCTATGCAAAGGCTTGGTACGTATTGTCACCATGATGCTTCTACCAGGCAGCTTTTGACCTGGTCCTCTTTCAGGATCACATGGCGGCAGTTTAGTCTGGTGTTGCCTGCACAAACATATCATGCAGTGTCAGTCACAGCATCAGGGTCTACCTGCTGCCATCCTTGTTCCTTGTAGCAGTCCTCATCAGTGAAAGTTAGCAATCTACATTTGGGCCAAATTTTGCGTCTGCAAATGCATCAGCCAAATTGTCTTGGCTGCTCGCATCCAGGATGAGTGATGAGTCCGCATCTGCAAGAAGCTGTTACGCCTCATACAGGTGATTGAGGAGCTTCTTCTTCAGCACAACTATCGCCAAGTCATATACCTGGGGGATGGCAGAGGTGATTATTGCCCTTGCACCCGGCTAGGCCCCAATGATCACATCTTGGCTCGGCAGAAGTACCCCGATGGCAGTGAATGCTCCCTGTTGAGGCTCCTTACAGAACAAAGACTTCCAATTAAGGATTGTAGGCAGTGCCTTTCACCATCCCAGAGGCCGGTGGGTAATGACCGGCTTGCTGCTGGCTCAACTGGTGAGGCGTCGAAACCAGGAAACAAAGCCTTTGCAAATACGGCTGAGACATCAGATGTGTCATTTGCAAAGAGCAGTCAGGAGCAGCAGTCCAATGCTGCTGATGTTGATGATGCCAGGTGTCAAGGTACACATACAACGGAGGGCCAGTCACCAGAAACAGAGCAGCAATCAGGATTGTTCTCTCTGCCTCTTTTTGAAGAGCAGCAATCAAGGCTATCCTCCCTGCCTCCTGATGCAGAGGCAAAGGACAGCTTGCAGTGGCAGCATGCTTCTGTTTACAGCTGGAGTGCTGCTGCTGATGCAGCAGACTTGATACAACTGTTGCTGAAAGCACCCACCCAAAGTTAAGGTGGTGGCAAGGACATCTTCTGCCTCACAATTTTGATCTAGATTGTCGTTGCAGTGTCTTGACATTCTTCTGTGTGTGCACGTGGTGACCACAATGAATTACAGGCACGCTTATGAAAAAGAAAATGCACTTTTGCACCTGGTCAGCATTGCTATACACATTGAGAAGTGGCATTAGTACATGTTCAAGTGAGAGTAGAATGTAGAGTGGCCGAAAGAAAGTCGACTGCTGCATCATGCCAACACTGTGTGTATTTCGTAGCAGGTGTCGCTGAGTGAGGCCGTATCCTATCAGCCCTGCTGGTAAGCGCCCCCTACCTGCAAGCATTTTCCACGTCCTGTGGGTCTTTGCGCTGAGCATGGGCCTGTGGGCGCCATTATCAAGCAATGCGAAATGCTTCAAGGCAACGGACATCTGAAGATGTGACTCTTGAGCCGGAGTCCGACGGTTTAGCCGAGGCAGTCGCCCGGTCAAACCGTCAGCATGGCACCGGCACCTGGAACTCGCTGTCTGTGTTGGCCTCTGAGTACGCCCATGCCGTGCTCGATGCCGTGCCAGGCGATCGGGTAGGTGACCGCAAGGGTCATGTGGAACACGAGTGGCAACCCGTTGAGCGACTGGATTCTCAGTCCACAACACAAAGTGATCCCAACTCTCGGACCGGCCCTGTTCTGCCAGTCGTGAACAGTGTGCACGAAACACATGCTTCTTCACGTCAGGACTCGTTGGCAGACAGCGGTGATGTCGTCCGCAACGAGGCTGCAAGGGTCAAGGCAAAGTTTGCTTCAATTGACGCAAGCACTGAAGTAGTTGTGCGGTTCGACTTCTTGAACGAATATGACACCAGGGTACATCACGGCACCTCTTTGTTTTGCAGCAACGCATAAACGACTTTCCCGCAAATGAAGCAATTTAATGCAGTGCAGGTTGCCAGTGGAGCTATCCTTGCGGCCACCTTGGTTGGGTTAGCTGTGCTCATTACGCAGTTTACCAAGAAAATGTCAGAGGTGACCAGCCTTCCAAGCACCCAACTGGATGCTTAGACCTCAGTGCATGTCTAGCATGCTGAAAGCCTCAATGACAATTTTACAAAATTTGAAATTTGCAGGATTCTAGTACAGCCCGCTTTAAACATAATGCCACCTCAATATGGAGCATATGTATTGGGGGTGTCTGTCTGCTTGTGCTCTCTGCAAACCTAGGGGTCTTTGCCTGGCGAGTCATGCAAGCACGACGGCTTAGAAAGATCTGGTAAGTTTCACCACCAATATCCCTGCATATATTGGCTTCACACGTGACCTGACGACTTTTGTGGGTAGTTCCCTGACCCAATGGCCGACGCAGACACCGCGCAGAGTTGCCATGCTGGGTTGCGAACAGCATTTGAATGTGTTTTACCTGCTGCTCACAAAATTGAATGCTGCTGTCTGCATTGGACAAGGCCAGTGATGCAAGTAGTCGAGGGGTGGTTGTGCTTGTGATCACAGTCGGTGTCAAGCAACGGTGTGCCTCATGGGCTGCGTTTTGTATATGCCGCTGCATATCTCAGGGCACCATGCAGCACACATTCTTGCTGTCAATGAGTGCCATGCAACCATCATGCACCCATCATGCACCCATGTGATACTGCTCTGCGCAGGAAGGTCAGGCGAAAACGTAATGCGACCCTGTTCTTCATAGAAGCGGCCGTCCAGTCAGTCAATCTGGTGTTCTACATTGTCCCCAACATCTACCTGTTGAAGGAGCCTTGCTATTTTTTTGGGCGTGTCGTCTTTTGGTGTGGTTGGGTTCGCTGGACTTGCTGGAACACAGTAAGTGCTACCGCCTATGATGGAATTCTTGAGTTTTTGTGTTTTGTCGATTTCTCCCCCCCCCCCTTTTGTTGTTTTTCAGCACAGGGGAGTATGCTGAACACTTGCACATTTGCTTCTGCTGAACACAAACATGCCAAAACCATGTCTTTGATTTGCTTGCCATTCCGGCAGCCAATGGGGCAAGCTCCCATGCTTGTTGTATGGAGCAGTTGCATGGAACATTGCAGCAGCTGGTCTTTCATCACACTCACCGGCCTCAAGCCTACCATGGCTTGGTGACAGCCATGTGCGAGTGCTTGCTGAGGCTCTCTCACTCCTGAGCGGCACTGCAACATATTGTGAACAAAGCTGTGCTGATTGCACAAACCAGAGATGTCTTCACACACAAGTCATTGCTAGCAAAGCAACCTGGCTCTTGGCCTCCCAACTCATGTTACAATGCGTGATCTGACGCCCTATAGCGCTGTTTGAGCTGAGCGGGCATTGTGACCTGCAGTTGTTTTTGCTGTTTCTGGTCCATGCATACGGATCCAGGACCTGGAAGGTGCCTCAGAGGAGCAGCCGCCGCCTTTTAGCTCCTGGTGAAGCAGCTTTCCAGCCCCCAGAGGGCCAAAGGCAGTTGATCATGGACGGGCCCTGGCACCTGAATTGGCCCTGCCTGATACCCTGGCTCCTCATGGAAGCTGCACACAGCATTGCCTGGCTGCGCAATGCTACAGCTTCAGGTAGCTCTTTGGGATACATGAAGTGTCACGTTTGTCTAACTGTTGCCGGCTGCATAGTGTACACCAAGTTTCAGAAACACCTGGGGACTAGTATCGGTGTTTCCTAGTTCAGGGGGATATCTCTTGTCAGATGACAATGGTGCCGATGACTGCGGTTCCATCCACCCAGCTGCACAAATGCAACTGTGTCTGTTTTGGCATATTTTGCTCGCCTCAACAGCTAAGCATTATGCCATTGTCAAGATGGCCCTTGCTGGTGCTGAACTAGCACTTAAGTGTTGTGTGCTGCAACTGCAAATGATTGCTTGCACATACCCTTGGCTTTGGCTGCACATGGCGTTGCATGTTGCAGGATAGCCATGGGCTCAGGTACATACTGCATGCCATAGCTTAAGATACGTACAGCATGCCAGACATATCACGATTGCACCTTGCCCCAGCTCTTGTCAGGCATCAATCCATGTCATGCTCAGCTTGTCTTGTGCTGACAGACCTCCCTTGTGTCTGTCAATCTACCTGGTAGTACTGTTTGTGCAAATGCCAGGCAAAATATGGATGTGGCATGCTGTCACATGTCCCACTCCCTCAATGTCATTCACACAGAACACGGAAATGCTGCCCATTCAGGATTGATTTGACTGTAGGTGGGACTGTCAAAGACATAGCCACGCACATTCGGACACACCGAGACTGAGCGAGCAGACCTTTCGCTGTTCAGTGTGGATACCACTCAGGGAGTGGTACTATTCTCCAAGGCAGGAGCAGCTCGCTCTATCCAATTGAGTTTTGTCAGCATAGAAAGCTTGTGCAACTCACATTGGGACAGACAGATGAAGTTGATGTGCAGGATTCCGCGTGGATAGCATCGAGTCGGCAATACAGCTGTGCAAGACAGGGGGGACCCTGCCAAAATGCAGGGCTGACAGGACCACAAAGATCTCCATCGACATGATTGTGGTAGTGGCAATCCTGTACTTTGCCCTCACATGCTACATACTGATGTACAAGCTGCGAAAGTACAAGAAGCAGCCGTATGAGGAGATCCAGGTTGCTGTTGTGTTCTACCGTTTGCAGGTAACATGCCTAGCTTCCCCTTGCCAGTGCGCACTACAGTTTCGGTCAAGTTTTATCGTTACCATGTGTGCCGTGATTCCAGGGAGTGCATAGCTTAGATGGAGTTCTATGCATGCCAGGCAGCAACTGTGGTACATGCAAAGCAAAGCTGCCTGCTGCAGATTTCACAGTCTTGCATGTGGTATGTGCCAAAGAAATTGGTACAATGCCAGACTTGTTGTCTATACTTCATCAGTTGGTGACTCTGTGCAAGACGCTTGCTTGATGCATGCGTTGAACTCTTGATGTGAATGCTTCCATGCAATGTGCTCAATGCATGCATTCATAGCTTGGTGCGACTGCTTCCTTTGCAATGTACTTGCTGGTGGTGGTGTGATGATCAGCTTGCAAGCCAGAAAGAAAAGAAAAGAGAATAAAATAACATAAAATAAAATAAAATGAAATAAAATAACATAAACTAAAAATAAAAACAAAATACAACCGGACAAACACAAAACTAGAATAAAAGAACAGAAAAGAAAAGAAAAGCCACCACTGTTTTGGTGCTGCAGTTGAGGTTGCGGGCAACTGTGATGACCTTCTTTGGGTTGTCCCTAATCCTGCTGTGGATTGTCAAGCTGAACAGCTGTGCCAGCTTTCAGTTCTCCTGGCTGGGTCTCACCCCCATGCAGGTATATTGCTGCCTGCTCACTCACACACATACCACCTGTGCACATGCTGTATGCACAAAAGCACTTACAGAGTGTTTGCAAGGTACTGCAACTTCAAGGATGATGATGCTGTAGCATGAGGTCAGCTTGCTAGTCTCCCTCATAGCATCTAGGCATCGCAACCAGGAAACAGAAACAAGATAGGGTGCATTTAAGCCAAAGACTGACTGTCAAAGAGAACCTCATGCAGCAAGCTGCTCAAGGCTGTCAGTACCTGATTCTAGGGGCAGATGCACAATATTTAATGCATGAATAAATGGATGACTGCATGCATGAATGAACTCATAGAGTTTTGGTTGGTTCTTGCTTAATTTTTGAACCAATTTGCCTTGATCTACCACATGTGTGTTGCACATGCGTTACCTGAGCTTCTCTAGCATTGCTGAATGCTGGGAACTGCTGCAGGTTGTGATGACTGCCAATGCTTTTGTGTGGAGTTACATTGCCATGCCACACACTCCACAGGAACATGCGGTAGCCATGCGGGTAAGCTGTCCTGGAAACTCATAACGCACCCGAATTGGTTCATGCCTTGTGAGCGTGCTGACTAACCAACCCTTTGTCAGACTTTGTTTTAGCTTCCCACCCTCTTGTTTTGTCTACCCATCGACACTATTGCAAGCCTGGGCACTGTTGCACCAGACTGACACAATGCGGTTCATCGTTTGTCCAGCTGACTTGTTGCATACTTAGTACTTGCTCAATGCCATGGTGCTCTGCATATTGCCTGTTGAGCATAGCAGCATGACCCTGCGCATCAGTCACCTGAATCGGAAGCTTTGAGATGTTGTCCTGAAAGCAACTTCACGCTGTGTATACACCCATGACTTGACATCAGCTGGCATCGTGACAAATCACCTTCACACCAAAACTCTGCCACCATCCAGTCAGGCCTAAGTGCAAACCCTGCATGTAGATTGCCTTGGGCTGTGGGCTCTGACAGTTTCCTCGGACTGTGGTTGTGTACAGGTATGGGAGCAGGAGTTTGCATGGACAGAGGGCGACAAGCCTGTCATGGTGGCGGCCAGAGCCCTCACAGTGCCTGGTGACCACAAGCTCAACAAGCAGCCCATCTTCTGCTTCGAGACAATGATGCACATGCTGTACTGGAGCAGCATTGTGTATGACTACAAGAGGGTATGTTGCTGCGCCACCAGGGCAAGACAGCCTTTCTGGTGTGGGTTCCTGCAATGGTCCGGAGTCATTGTGCCTGTTGTATTGTGTGCGAAAGCTGGTTGGACACTTCACCTGTGCTCTCTGGCCTAGCGTCACCCTGCGTGTCATCTGCTGCCATTGATTTGCAACTTGAGCAGTCAAGGGCATTGACAACTGTGCTGCAGCGGGATGCTAAATCAGACACCCCTGCTGACCCAAAAGCACCCTCCAAAGTCTGTTCTTTTAGTATTGATCATGGGTGATACAGCCCTGGTGACTGGAAAGCACAGCTCATAGTCTGTTTTTCATATCAATCATGCCTGATACACCATTAGTGACTTTGTTATTGGCATTGATCACAACACAGCCCTGTGTGACTTGAAAGCACAACTCAAAATCTGTTTTCAGCATCGATGATGAGATATTTCTTGCAGGGCTCTCCTCAGAGCCAACAGAAGCCATCAAGGAAAAGCATGTCCCCAAGCCTGGTCGACGGGTCCCCCTCGCATCAGCCTGAGAGGACCACTCTGAATCTGCGCACTGCCCTGGGGCTGTACAACCTCACAGACAGTGAGCTGTTCTGGGAGCTGCAGCTGGACACGCGCTGCCCGATGGGCTGGAGTGACAGCACCATTGTGGTGGCATTCAGGGGGACTGCCTCCATGAAGAATGCCCTGTCAGATCTCCAGGTCAGCGTCAGTATGCCTGTCTGCTTGGTTTTGTGAGTGTCTCTTTCTTTCTGAATGTAGGACATGTCTGTCTGCCTGTGTGTCTGTGGACTTGCTGGTGAGCCTGCTCAGTCTGTCAGGGGAACTACATCCACGAAGAATGCCCTGTCAGATCTGCAACTCAGTGTTAGTATGCCTGTCTGTCTGGTGGTGTGCGTGTCTCTTTCTGTGTGACTATAGGACACATCTGTCAATCCGTCTCGCTGTTGTGTGTACATCAGCCTGTCTGTCTGCCTGTGTGTTGGTGCACTTGCACTTGAGCCTGCTCATCCTGTCCTGCTATCTCGTTTAGTCACTCTAGCTAGCAAGGTCACCTATTAGTCACTCGCTTCAGTCATCATCACTAGTCTCTATGCACACTAAGCACAGAGCTGATGTCATGCAACATGCCTGGTGGGCAGTATACCACTCCTCACAGACACCAGTTTGCTACAGACATTACGGATGTGTGGCTCACGTAGCAATTGACATATGTACAGTTGTGACTGGTGTGGGTTATCACAGGCTTGGAGGGTGACCCACCCCCCAGCAAGGGGCCACACCTTCTGTTGTACACGCCCAATGGTGCATGTGGGCTTCATGAAGAGTTGGCTGGCCGGCGGCTTCAACTTCAAGGTCATCAACCGCGTCATGCAGCTCGTCAACAGCCGCAAGGCAGGCGCTGACAAGCTCAAAATCCTAGTCACAGGTGAGGCCAACTGTTGCTGCTTCTGAACTTGCTCAGGTGCTGGATGCCCACTTAAACTCGTTCTGAACTTGCTGAGGCAATGCCAACTCGTGCTGCTTCTGAGTTTGCTGGGTTGGTTTTTGACAATTTGTTGTGAAAATGGCATATCATACATCATGCAAGCAGCTGCCTCTGCAAACTGTTCCAGGGCTGCTCTCGGCAATCGCAATTTCTCACCTTCGCTTTTGAGCACATCATGTTGTGGAGGATTGCTGTTGCCTTACACTTGGGCACATGCGTTGAGCTCTGCCTCTTGGAATCATCGGCAGACATGTTGAGCACTTTATTGCGTCATGTCTACCTCATGACAGTGGTATCACTGATGCTCCTGCTCCTGTCCTGCACGTACCTAGCTCATCACGAGCCAGAAAGCGTACGCATTATCATTGTCTAATTTTCATTTTTGTACTAATCATCATCATCATCATTACTATTATAATACTTAGTATTGTTTGGAGTTACATCTGACTGTTCCTTCTGTGTTAGGCCATTCCCTGGGCGGTGTGCTGGCTACACTGGCAGCCTATGACATCCGCAAGCAGCTGCAAGAAGCTGGCAGGCAGTCTGTGGAGGTGGTGTGCTACAGCTTTGGGGCTCCCAGGACCGGCAATCATGCCTTTGCCAGGGATTACAATCATGTTGTGCCTGACACCTGGAGCATCATCAATGACCAGGTACGCCCAACTTTCCTGGCTGGATATGCAGCAGCAACCATATGGTTGATGGACCAACACATAAATCGTGCACTCAATCACTCTGGCACTGACTCCATTGCAAAGATCTTTGTCAAGTTATTCAGTCTGGATTAGATTAGTGATACGCTGATACGCTGACTGCCATAACAGGACCTTATACTGGCAGCCAATCTGGATTGTACAGCCTTTGAGAACAAGTTTGTGTATCTGCATCTGTCTCTTCACACTCACTTTAACAAGGCTGCTCAAGCTTCTCCTTTAGTTAAACTTGACCCCTGCATGCTATGCGCCTGCCTGACAGCTCTGTAAAGGTTCCTTCACCACTGGCTAAAGGTCTCCTGAAAGTAGAAACGCCTAGTACTACTCGCCAGGCGCTTCTGAGTATACACCCCAACTATCCAACAGACATTTCTCTGAAAACAGTGACACTTCTATATCCCCAAGAGCTGTTTGTCACACAGGACATTGTGACAAGGGGAGCAAAGTTTCTATTTATGTATAAGCGGCCGGGCAAGCGCGTCATTGTCAATGATCTGGGTCGCCTCATGGTCTCGCCAACGTCAATGGAGGCCTCCGTCCAGCAAAGTACTGCAGGTGACTTTTCCCCTGAAACAGTAGTCATGTCCTGAGCTCATCATGAGCTGGAAAGCGGCAAATTATCATTATTATTAATATTGTTGCCATTATTATTATTACTATGAGTCGTTGATTCCAGCTTGACTATGTGAACATAGGCAGGCCCTGCAACCTTGACACACCAGTCATTTATTTCAGCCTGACTGTATGCACATAGGCAGCCCACCCAGGAATGCGTGTGATGATGATATTGATACTCTGCAGCACTCACCACCATCTACAGCTATGCATAGATTTGGCATTCAAAACCAGCTTCATGCTTTTCATTGGCTGTGTCACCTTTTGCTGCAATTCTGTGGCACACCTGCTGCCTATTTTCCTTGCAAGTGAGCTTCTTGATTTCGATCCACTGCAGGATAAGTCAATAGCTGTACACTGATGCATGCAGGTTTGTGCAAGCTGTGGAATGCACCATATATGTATAATGAACTGCATGCTCAACCTGCAGGACAGAGCATGGACCATCACTTTCTGACCAGCTACCACCATGCTATCATGTCCACGGTTCTGGCTCAGTTCAGCCACCAGGGCTTCTTGGATGGCATGGAGGGCGTTGTGGAGCTTGTCAAAGCCTCACCTTATTTTCAGGTGTGCCTTTGCAATGTTATGGTGGATCCGCCTGCTACTCTCCAACTACTCTCTGAATCACAACAATTGTGTGCACAATGAGCAGGGATTTGACGCACATGAGAATGCGCTATGCTGCTGCGCTTTGTGTGTTCCCAACCTGTGACTGCTGTAAGCAAAGAGTGCAGTGAAACCCTTGTGATTTTTGGATCAGAACACTGCTAGTTTTTGGTTTGGTCCCAAATCCATGCAATAACAAATCCTCCAGAACAAAACAGAGGCAGCTGAGGCCATGCACTCTGTTGTCCTTGCAGACTCTGCCTTTCAGGTTTGAGACTCTAGGACACTGACCAGCACTGTGAATAGTGCACTGACTACACATCTGCCTGTGCAAATAGTAAGGACTGACATCATGTGATGATGCAATCTGCAAAAGTGCGCATTGAGTCATGGTTGTGGTTGCAGACTCTGTTGGCGACGCAAATGGACATGTCACTAGACGCCATGCGGCAGTGGCGGGATCTGACCCCATCAGAGAGGGGTACCCAGACCCTCCCAGGCGCCCACCTGCCGGTCAGGGGGTTCTACCGCATCAAGTCCATCACCTCAGGCCAGCTGCAGAAGCAGAAGGCTCCTGGCTTGTCGCTGTGTGGCATCCCTTTCTGGGTTGCACCACAATCTGAAAACACCTCCTCAAAAGATCTGGTTCAGCCCAGCATGGAGTCTGAGCTGGTTTCACAATGCTCTGCTGGGCGGTCAGACTCTGGCACTGTTATGGTCAGGGAAGAAGATGTGCGCTGTCAAAGGGCAGTGGGGAATCTTGAAGTCAGAGTGCCTGTGGACATCTGATGATGTCCCTGATGGGGCCTGGATGGGCGACTTCTGGAGTGCTGTTGTCTACTGATGCTATAATTAGGGCATTCTATGGTTTCCCGACTCAAGTCAGCTCCAAAGCACTGCCAAGCATCGCCTCAATTCAGCGGTGCTGGCAATGCCTTGGCTGCTTGCTTGACAGTAGTTGTGAACTTTAAGCTTGGTCCCATAAATTCATATTGAAGGCTTTCAAACTGCTATTGAGTGTGGATGAATTGCATTGCAGGATCAGAGTCTGGGTGATGCAATGTTGCTTTCATGAGTTAGACTTGTTCAACAAGTAATTGGGTGTGGGGCTCCTGTGAATTTGATGTTTGCCTGCTGTAGGCTGCCATTGGGCTTGTATATTGTATTGACTGTGAAGATGTCTCCACAACCCACCAACAGTTTACATCACTGTCCAATCGGTATGTAACACGCACATGCAAGTACTCGTAAACGAAGATGGGTCGAGTCTGTTGTCTTGAAAAATTGGCTACCAATTGGCTACTGGTGAAGGAGCATGTGCTGCTGTTGTTGTGACGGCTGAGGCAGGTCACGGACTCCAAACAGCTTATCAGAGTATAAGTAATATTCATTCATTAGATTTTACAGATTGTAAATGAATAGTTAGCAGGGTGGTAGGCCTCTTCTTCGGATCACATGAGCGAATGCTTGAGCGAAAGGCTTGTGCCAAAAGCAGCATCGATCGACAAGCCTGCGATAACAGCATGGTTGTACATAGTTCGCTGACGGTGACACGATGCATGACATTCTGCTCGACGCAATAGTGCCTGTCTGAGCCGCAAAGCGTGTTGCAGAGTTGGCCGAACGTCACGGTGAAGTTGGGGTGCGCTTGGGGCAACAATCACACTGCAAAGGTGACGAGGACTTAATTGCGAGACGTTTCATCTGTCAGACAGACATTGCCGCTTGCTTTACCAACAAGAGGCCCCGGTGAACCAGCCGCTCGAATAGGTGAATAGATCAGTGGGATCAACGCAACCTGCTCAGGCGTGCTGCCCGACCAGCAGCACTTGTACTGTGGAGTAACTTACAAGTACTATTTGCTACAGATCAGTCGTAGAGCAGCAGAACCGTTTGTGCTTTGCTATCAGCCAAGCCCTCACTGAGCCATACAGTCTCTGACAAGGAGCCTGCCAGTAATTTGGTAGAGTGCCAAGAAGCGCTGCACTTCCTGATGCATCAGCTGGTGGCTGGTTGTCTGTCTAATCCAGACTTTGATCAGTCCCAAATCATTCCTGTTCTGCTGAAGCCAGTATTGCAAGTCTGGGATCCTGCCACAACAACACCTGAAATGCCAGACAAACTGGCATCTGCTATGCTGAAAAGAGCAGCTGATGACAAGGCGATTTGGTACCACAATGAACAGGTGTCTTGGGAGAAGCAAGGGAACAATGTGGCTCACCTCTGGTTTGCGCTTAGTAAGCATCTCATGCATGTATAGCACGCTCCATATGCCCCTTCTGCATTGAGCCTGATTATGCTTTATGACTGTGTTTACATGTGTGTCATGCCTTTTTGCACATAGGTGTCTGCAAAGCATTTCTGTTGAGTAAAGTGTGCTCAATGCTATTGCATTGCCTCAGAAAATGATATGTCACTGCATCTATTATAGACACTGTCACACAGAGCTTGCACACCACTCAATAACTATTTGTGCTATGCAGATGACGTGGCTGACAAGAGGGCATGCCAGGAGTCAGCTGCCACAGTCTTGAACGCAATCTTTGCTGCCTTTGACAATGACGACCATTGCAAGTGCTTCCTGCTAGAGCAGCACATTCAATACACATTCACCAACAGCGCTGCAACAGATCCGGACAAACTTGGAACTATGGACCTGCATGCTCTTTACAATGCCTTGAAGGGTCACTTGCCTGCCCAGCTGACCTTTGCTGCATGCCTGACTCGCCTGTGCTTAGTGGAGATTGGACAGCAGCTCCAAATGGGCAAGTCCCACGAGCTGGCTGATACAGCTATGCCCTTGGCAGTAAAGGCGATACACAGCAACTTCTTCAGGGATGTGTACAATGCCATACGTGCTGCTCTTGAGGTGCTGACAAAAATATCCTGCTTGCACAAAGGCATTTGCTGAGTGAACCTGCATAACAAGTCTGTGTAGAAGCATGTGGTATGCCCTCTTACAGCATTCCAGTCATTGTCCTTATGCCATGTCTGTCATGTCATTGTTGGTTGTGTGGCACAGCGACAGCCTTCAGAGCCCATACTACAGCATGTCTGCAGCTACATTCCTGTACATTGAACAACCAAAGCAAGGCTGTTTATGTCAGCTCCTTGTTTGACTGCAGACGCCTTTGCCATGGCAAACTGAGCATTGTGTGGCACTAGCAAGAGTGCTTGAGATGTGCAGCCGGCTGTGCGCTGTACCTGACCTGGCTTTGCCCAAAACGGCTTCTGCTATCAGCCAGGTAAGCCATCAGTTTGCTGACAGCATGTGCTCATTGTGGGTTAGACCAAGACTCAACACATAAATTGCATTTTGCATTTTTGCTCTTGTTGTTGTGGTCACACAACTGGTCCAATGGACATTTGATGACACAATTGATGACACAATGTGCAAACAGACATCATGCTGTGTAGAGGTTGGGAATTGTACCACTACTTCATCAGAAGCTACGGCAGCTGCACAAGCTGACTTCTAGCCGCAGGCTGCAGCAGCAGTTCCTGGTGGCATCACTTGGGGTTCTATGTCCAGAATGGGAGCCAGCTGAACAGTCCATGCCAGAGGTGATTTGCAACTTGGATGCTTGGTTGTAGTATGCTGACGTTGATGGTCTATGACCAAGATGACAGCATTGCTGGCCACCTTGTGTTCACAGTATACTCACAAGAGGTCTCTATGTGCAACTACATGAAAACCTTTGTGTGTATACAATGCAATGTCAGTTCCAAGATTGGGCAAATCAGAGCAAGCATGCATCAACAGTCATTGTTTGAGCTATTTCCAAGTGACGCTTTGCCCTCACTTATGCCCCATCGTGGTACCACACTTTGCATGGTGGGGATATGCAGGGTCTAAGTAATGTCTTGATAGACTTGCTGGTCAAGCACACAGGACCCAGCGCCTCAGCACAGCCTGACACTGTTTCAGCAGCTTCCCCGAATGAGGATTTCCCCACCATTGGCTTGTCTGCATTGCGTCCATGGGAGTTGCAAGCCAAGACTCTGGATGTCATCATGAAGACTCTGCAACAGCAAGCAGATTTTCTGTATTTGGGCAAGCACGCTTTTCCGGTGTGTGTGCCACCTTTTGTGGAGTATGCACAGCGTTGCATGGACCGATATGTACAAACGGGGCAGGTGACGCCGCAGATGCCGGACCTCCGACCCTACCTCATCATGCTTGGTACGTGTAATACCGGTCAAGTTTGCACATGCAGAAGCGCACAAACATAGCAACAGCCTGCTTCATGTTGTCTTAGGTTTGTGCATGCAAAGCATGGTCAGGACATACTTGCCTGAGATTCATTGCGCTCGCACCACAAGCATTTGCCCAACACAGTTGTTTATGTTAGTGATTGGCACCTTTGTGGCATGTGTGCAGGCAACGCCTCATACTGGCATGCATGTGTAAAAACACACCAGCTGCTGGTGCAGGATGTCACCAACTGACTGTTGGAAAGAAGCAGTCTAAGGTCCCACCAGCCGGAGCGCCCCAGGCAGTGCTACAGCTGCTGTTTCTACTGGTGCACCGCCTAGAAATGGCGCACGCCCTTGATGTAGCTCCTAAAAGGACCCAGTTCCAGAAGGACAGCGCAAGTTGGTGTGTTGAGCAAGTCAACAAGGCCAAACACTGCCTGAGTAGGCACCATCCACTTGCTTTGCTTTTCATGATGGTCAGGCTAGCCGGGAATATGTTGTCTACGTGCAAACTTTTTTTTCGAGATTCATGCGTTTTGGAGACATCAAAACTGTTCTTACCATGAGCAAGCCACTCAGCTGCATTGACATCAATAAAATAAGCGTGTTCTGTTCTTGAACGTGTAATGTAACTGCATGTCCATGTCTATCAAAGCTTACCTGCTCCTGCAGTGTTGCTGCTGGCTGTGATGAAAAATATGCGAGAGGACGAGCCTTGGATGCATGCTTGGGCTGCCTTGTGGCCTTGGCGATGGACCAAGGACAAAAGGGCTCCTGACAGACTGATGCAATGGCTAAGATCGCTTGTTGACGGTGGGGTCTTGACCAAGGACCAGATACGCAAGATATTAGACTACCTGATTGTCAAGCTGGTGAGCCGTCTGCATGCAATCACAGCAGAACAGCATTTTCTGAGAGTTTTTGGGCTACTTGCTTGCTATGCTGTTGGCAAGGGCTGCACTGCCAAGAGGATGGCTGCATGTAATGCATGCTGAGTGTCTGTCTGTGCAGCATGAGCCACGTTTGGCAGATGTAGCTTCAATCGCACACGTGCCTCAATCTGCTTGTTTATCAAATGTACATGGTTGGTCATGCTGCACTTTTGAAATGTATGGCAAGCAGCCTCTTGCTACAACAAATGTATAATAGAAACCCTGAATGTTTTTATGTATAAACATTATTACTGTTATCACTATTTGTAAAAGCTGGTTTGTACTGAACGTGCAGGACCCAGGGATGGCAGAAGCCTTGGCATCAGAGGCTGCAGCACAGCTGCTGGCTGAGGAGGAGCAGGCAGCTTCCAAAGCAGCTGCCAAGAAAGCCAAGAAGCTGAGACAGAAGCAGGCCAAGAAGCGCCTAACACAGGTCTTGTCAACAGAGACAAGCTCTGCTGAGCTGATGAACCCAGAAAGCAACTCTGCACTGCCTGTTGATGGTGGCGCTGAGCCAGGTCCAGTGCCTGCTGAGTCAGCCAAGGAGCTGTCTGTCGTGTCACGGCTTCAGACACATTCTGCTACTGCTGAGAGTTATTGCAGCCAATCACAGCAGCACCTTCAGACTGGATTTGATGCCGTGGTGCAACTTGACAAGCTGTCTTCAGCTCTACCTGTGAGCGTTCAAGACACCGGATCAACAGTGAGCGCTTCCCAATCACGGGGCGCAATGCATGTGCAGTCAGAGCCTGATGTGGCAAGCCTACAGCAGCCAACTGGGCTGTCTGCATCTCCTCAGGCAGCTGCAGCCATGCTGGCTTCTGGAATGCCAAGTCAGGAGCAACATCCAGATGCTTGCTTCCTGCAAAACCTGTTCTGCTGTCCAATCACCCAGGTGGGTCATCAAAGCCCAGACCAGCAGTGTCTGATTGGCGTTTGAGCCATGTATATCTCAACCAGCAGCCATGTGGCTGCATAGCCTTGTGTGCCACTGCAATCCTGCATATGTTGACAGCAAATTTCCACCATTGGCGTCATGCTTTTTGGCCGAGCTGAGTGCATGACTGTGCACTGCATGCCTGCAGCTCAAAAAGCAACCCCCATCCAAATGAACAAGTGCCTGTTTGCAGGTGCAGATGGCAGATCCAGTCATTGCAGCTGACGGGAGCTCTTATGAGAGGATTGCAATGGAGGACTGGTTGCAGCACCATGACACTTCCCCTGTGACTGGGTCCAAGCTGCTGCATAAGCGCCTAGTGCCAAATGTGCTAGCCAGGGCAGCTATTGCAAATCATCTGGTTTGAGGGCCATACGTGGTCATGCCCTACAGCTGCAGCTTGCTTATGTGTTATGGCCTGCCACAGACTCTAAGGTGAGAAGCATTACTACTGTGATGCATGTACCTCTCATCAGCAGAAGGGTTCAGCCTGTAGCTCAAATTGTCATATGATCATGAACACAAGTTGCATGTGGGGTAGAGCTACAATCAAGATGACAGCATGAAAAGCATGTGCAATGATTTTATGCTGCAAGGATGTCATGGACAAAAACTGATCAGGTGCAATACTGACCCTTTCCCGCCCTTGTTTGCGCTATCTGTGTGGCAGCTGCATGGGCTACAGTGCACATACAACTGCAATATTTGGACAAATTGAGCCTACATGTACATTTTATGGGACCCATGTGCAATACAGACAGCACAGATGGGTCTTGATGAAAGTTCATGGGCGCTTGTATGCATGCAGGTTGGAGGTGCACCTCGTGAGTTTCAACACTGTCTCACTGATCAGGCATAATGGGACTGCTGTGATATCCAACTCCGTATAAGTGTCTGCTGCTAGCAAGTGAATAGAAACAATGGTGTGTGCATCAAACTTTGCCAGTGGCATCTGGGCGTTGTTCACAAGAGACACATGTTGCAAGCACTGCTGATGCATGGGCTGCTGGAAAGTCGTTTATTTTGTACAGTGTATTCTCTATGTTATGCAAGTCATGCTCAAGCTTCAGCTTCAGCAATCTACAACACATTGGAACAAGAACACTGCCCAGGATTTGTAACAATCAAAGTAGTCCCAACAGTAGATTCTAAGTAATGGAAGCAGTCCCACCAGCTGGGACATTAAACTTGGTTTGCAATGTCTTCATGAACACGTTGTGCTTGCCAGTAGCAAGCTATACGTCTGATTCTATTTCAGTTTGAAGCTCTTCGCCTAATAGACTGTACTTCTCAGACTCTTTTTATCAATCAGTGCCCCTGTTTGATGAAGTGCAGACAAAGCTCTCTCAGCCGCCCTGCCTGATGATGGTCAGCTACAGTCAGGACACTACAGCAGTTCTCTGTGTCTGGCATCTTCTGCAGGGCCAAATCCGCAACACAGACCAGATGTTGCACGCCATACATGCAAGCCATCACCAGCAGCTGCAGTGCAGCTCCCAGCTCAGCGTGCCCAGCTGCCCATGTCACACTCCTGGTGTAAAAGTACTCCAAGAAAAGCGCAGCTGTGCTGTGGGAAGGATGCACACTGCAGGCCTCACAGCCTAGACTCTCATCAATGGCTATGGGCTTGCTTGAGGCTGACCACAAGGGGTCCCAGTGCTTTGCCAGCACTGGGCAAGCGCTTGCCACCACCAGCTTGTGAACCAGGATCTCCTGCTGGCCAGCCAAGACCACTGCATCTGGGTAAGCTTCTGGGTTGTTGAACTTGCCCTTCAGGTACTGGGCCACACTCGTGCTTGCTGTGACTGGGTTGGCACGCAGTTGCACAACAGCTGGGGCACCATCATGCAAGTCTGTGACCTTTAGCTCATCAATGAACCACCTCTTGACAAGTGGCTCTTGGCTGAGCAGTCTCAGCAGCTCTTGGGGCATCTGGTACCCTGCAAGACATGAGCCATTCTGGCAAACACTTTGCAACAAAGTCTACAGACCAGTCTTTACAGTTGAGCAGATCACGGCAACAGCTGTGTTGCAGCTGCATGCAACAAAAGAATGCCTAGTTGACAGAGGATTTGCATGCAACAGGCCATGTGGGTTTGACATATAAATGTCTTCCTCTCATGTGGTCTGTGTGTAAAGCAGAGTGTGTTGCTCAGGCAGCAATCAGAAGAGCAGAGGCCTTACCACGCTGTGCGTTGTCTTCAAGATCAAAGCAGAGCTCATTTGGCCGCACGAACTGGCGGCCTGCCACCCAGACGGCTCTTGCGCAAGCTTAGCTGTCACATTGCTGGTCAGGCCAGGATTCGTCTTGCTTGGCAATGCTAGCTTCTGGCCGATGCTCTTCACAATGAACTGGTAAGCCTGCTGGGTGTCTTGCAACAACATGTCAAACAAGGGCCTGCTGCTCTGCTTGGACAGGGTTCCCATGTGGCCTGCAGCAGCCATTTTGAGCATGTGACTCACCACATGCTCAAGCAATGGCTCGGCTGGCAGGCCCAGCCTTGCGCGCAGCTCCTTGGTGTCCCCATGGGCATTGTCGGTCACAGGGACTGCAAGGGAGACCAGGCGATTGCGGTCATGGTCTGTGCTGTGGCACAACGATGTGAAGGTTGGATGCTCACTGTTGCTGTATGGGAAGTGCAGGTCCGCGCTCTTGAACACTGGGCAAGCTAAGAGACTCAGCCTGGTGGCTGCGTGACAGTTGTTTTGGCAGCTGTCTGCATTGCCTTGCAGCATGTCCACCAGAAGCCTTGACAGTCTCCTGCTGTCGTCCCTGCTCAGGTCATCCTTGATTGCATCAAAGTGCTTGGCGCAGTGGATGAAGAAGTGTGGATCCGGTGTTCCCTCATGAGCAAGCCCATGTCTCTTCAGCACTGCTTGGCGTTGAGCTGTAGAGTACTCTCTAGGAAGCTGCTGAGGGTCTCTCGCTGGCTGAATAGTGAGTTGAGCACAGCGCTGCTGCTGCCAACGCACCTGTTGATTAGATGCCGTCTGCCAGCTCATCCACAGTTGAGCTTGTCAATGCATCCAGCAGCCGTGGCTGGAAGGAGTAAGCAGTTGGCCACAAGCTACATTATCATTCTATGTTAGGACATGATGGCTGCAACAGGCATTTGTGCGTGCAAATGCTGCTTTTCTGGCAGTTGAGATGTTTCTGTATTACTGACAAATTGCTGCCCCAAACCTAAAAAATGAAGCAATGCATGCTGGCAGTTGTTAGAGTTGTGTTCAGCATATGACAGCCATGTATTCCAATGTAATGACAGGACATGTACGACGAACTTATAGCTGTTCCAACAGTAAAGCATTTTTTGCTCACAAATCTTACAATAAGTCGTTGGATGATTTTGAGCATGTTTGGATGCTACAGGTTCTGATACATTGCATTGCCCAACCTGTAGATGTCTGCTGCATTGGCGCCTTTCTGCTTACAGCTGCTTTCTATTGCAGCAGCATATGCTGGAGCAATGTCGTTAATCAAGACTTCAACATTTTGTGCCCCCTACAACCAATGTACTGTGTGAGACATAATGAATGTAATGACAGGGGTCTGGCAATGCAATGCAAGTCCATATGACAAAAGGAGTAACTCAGGATGCTGAATTGTGTAACGATGCAATGCAAGCTGACTTGTAGCGCATGCACATTGACGCTTTTTTGGGAGCTTGTGACTGTTGGTGCATTGCAACTTGGCAAAATAAGCCTGGTCACCATGAGGGCATCCTTACCTGCCCTCGATCCCCATCCCCTGTCCACAATGTACGCCTGTCGGCCGACATGCAAAAGGCCCCATTGATGTGCACTGGCAAGTTGGTGTTTTGCAGGGGCAATGCCATGACGCTGTACACTTTGCCCATCGCTTTAGGCAAAGTGTTGTCATCAGGTGCTGAGTCAGCTTGTAGCAAGACTAGTACACTGCCTTCAGATCTGCCTGTGGCAGTGTGTGTTGATTTCACCCAGACCTTGGTGGTCATACCAGGGCTTGCTGGATTCACACTGTCTGCTGACTGAATGCGGATGGTCACCTTGTGTAGCTGACATTTCGCCAAGCCTGAGATGTTACTTGCGCCCGGCTCTGCACTCGTGCAATAGTTCACATGCGCCATCTGCAGTGTGCTCGAGGTACACTGAGATTGCTTTCACATGCCTTGTGAACAGCAGAAGGTCAGGCGCAGCTTGAATGAAACTGTGGAGCGTCTGCAGGATCTTGTCTTTGGTGAAGCTCTCTGAGCTGATCTCGCTGCGGCAAGCTGCTCGCTGGCTGCGCAGTGCAAGCCTGAACAAGGTTCCAGGGTAGTGGTGCCTAAGAACAAAGGTAGGCACGTCTGAGCACTTGTTGGTGAAGGATTGGAAGGGGTGCATTTGTCCTGGACACTCTTTGGCAACATTCCCGAATTTGTCGTCTTTGAGACTGACAAGGTTGCCGAAGACGGACTGCAACTGGGCAGGCAGGTGGGTTCCATGAGGATCTAGCACCAACATATCATCGCCGCTGATGACCTGGATGATGTCTGATAAGCTGTAGGCAGTAAGAGCGCCTTTGCCGAATCTGCCGATGGTTGAGCTGAACTTGGCATTGTTGCCGACCCACAGAGCAAGGCCTTGCAAGCCTGCCATACCGTGGTGCAACAGGCCGTCACTTCGGTACTGAGAGGTATCCGAGCAAACAGTGAAACTTTTAGCCTTGGCATCGTCTGCGTTGGCCAGCAGCTCCTTGAGGCATGTGCTGCCACCGCCGTACTCCCGGACGTTGTTGCTGATGCACACAGTAAACTTCTCTTGTTGCTGCAGCTGCGTACTCCACGCACCATACATTGACGCAGGAGTAGCTGGCGTGTCAGAGTTACAATCAGCGGCGACAAAAGATGCTTAATCTTAGGCTGTCAGCGTGTTCAGTGCCTACCAGGAACCAGTGCATTGCCGATTTGTCTGACTCGTCGCGGTTTATTTATTGGATGGGCCGCCGCCATGACGGACACGGCTTGTGACTTGTCCGTCGATAGACTGCATCTCGTGTTGTGAAACGCTCAAGCTCCATGATCAGCCTTGTGTGCTGATTCTGACTATGGACGAGCCAAGCAATGATCAGTTGCAACACCATTTTGCTTGCTCCACCAGCTGCTTGCAATTGCACAGAACTATGCAATCATAAGAGAATCGAGCAGCATGCTCTCACATGGCTTTACATTGCGCTATGATGATCCTCTGTCACAGTACCTGCCCAAGAATCTTGAGGGTCTAAGTTGTTTTTACCGTTCCAACTGCATTTGGGAAGCTGTTTTGGTCTCGGAGCAAGCGTGGCATTCTCTAAGGCTTGCTGGTCCAGATTCGAGGAGCGTTTTGGGCTTACTCGTGATGCCTGTCGACGCAATTTCTAGCAACTCGTAATCAGTGGTTCTTCCAATGAGGAGTAAGCAACCGGACACCTGTCTCACTCACTTTTACCCATGACGTCCAACGGAGCTGGCTGGGACGCTCTGGCGCAGGGCGAACCGGTCGTGGAAAACAAAGACATCGATGGAGGCGTTGTAAGTTGTCACTTTAGCTGGGGCTGCACCCAACTCTGTTCTCAACACGTACAAGCACGATCGACGTGCAGGGACCGAGCATATCGACAAATATGTTTTCCGCACGCACAGATGACGAGCTTGGCACCAGACTTCAGCAAAATCAAGACAAGTTGGTACGGCGATGCACGTGAACACATGTCTAGTCCGCTGTATGTTAGCTGAGCAGCAAACACTACCGCAGCCTTGGTGCTATCAGGTGCTGGACAAGCACTACCTGCATGTATCCCAAGCTTCGTTCTATGTGTGCTTTGGCTTCCTTGTGGTATTGTGCTACTTTGCCCAAGAGGCCTGTCACAATCTAAGTGCAGCTGCTGACAGGTCTGGACAATGTTTGGGTCTTCCTGGTGCCATCACTGCCATGAGCTTTTCCCTAGCGTCTATGAAACCAGCAAAAGGGTGTGTACTCTTACTATTCATTTCTGCAAGCTATCTGTCACTTGCATACAATCATGCATAAGTTGGCCATAGCAACTCACAAGTGTAGAAAGCCGTGACTGCTGGCTGCGCTGCCTGCAGTTCCCAAAGCAGGAGTTTGTTGTAGCCCAGATGGACTACATGGATCATGCTGTAAAGGCAAGCTTGACAACATTTCCCGCAAGCGCCTGAGCTGAGCCTGCTGCCTGCTTGTGCTGCTCATGCACCTTTGAACCTTGGCAGCATTACTGCTTACACTGCTGATGCTTGTGTATACTTTGGCTTGCGTTATGCTTACATGGCATACAGCTGCATGCAAGTCAGGCTGAAGCTTGCTGTATTGTGACAATGCTAGACTTACATAAACAATGTCACAGCGCCATGCCTCCCAAGTCTGACACGCACCATTTTCATGCGGGGCCCTTAGCTGACCTGCTCTGCATGCTGAACAGGGCATCAAGTATACACCAACGTTCCGTTTATACAAGAAGGGCCGCAGGGTAGGGTCCTGTTGCCCCTCATCCACTGTCATGGTTGTCATGTTGCAAGAGACATGCTTTGGTGAAGTGTCTGAGGACCCAGCAGTATGACCTGTGTTGTAGAACATGTGTTGATGAGATAATGCGATCATTAGCTGCAAGCAAATAGAGCTTGACGATGTTCACTCAGGCCGCGACTTCATGACCATTAGCTGCTAGTGTTGGTGCAGATGGATGAATTTGTGGGCACAGATGCACAGAGAGTTGAGGATCATGTCTGGCTGTGGTCCGACAGCAATGCTGGAAGCCACTAATGCTCTAGCTACACTGCCATAGTGGTTAGTAATGACAGCTACATTGAACAGCAGCTGCTGCTGCTGTTTTGCTGTAGCAGCAGCACTCTAAACAGCAGCAGCAGCATCAGCAGCCCTGCCAATGTGAAAGACATGTAGGTTTTGCTTTCCTGTCTTGAGGTGGCACATGCAACTGCTTCATCTGCTCCTTTCCATAGAAGCTTTTGCCTGGCTTGAACATGAAATTATGAATCCACACATGAGATGATGCATGGTTCTGATGCATAGTGCTGCAAAATATGCTATATATACAGTCATTTTCTTGCTGATGCACCTGAAGCTTTTTGTCGTTTTTCTGTTGCTTCTTGTCACATTTCAGTTGCTGCTTCGCTGTTGTGTTTGCCGACAATGTCGCTGTTCCATGCAGCAAGAGCCTCAAAAGCTTACGGCTGCTGCTGCTGCTGCATGAAACCATACACATAACAACAATGCTTCGTGAAGCTCGCCTTCTGACAAGGGACAGCTACTTTGCCAACTTTTTGCCTTGTCGGTCAGACTTGTAGTTATCACGAATGATGTTTGCTGTGAATTTGCACATTGCAGTTGCTGCCTTGATCAAGAGGGTATCATAAGGGGTGCACACGTCAGCTGCACATTGCTAGATGTTCACGACTGCGTTCGTGGTTGCTTGCCATCCTCAATCACTACACTGAACAACACTGCCACTCCAAAAAGGGTTCATCTAATACAATGCTGGCTCATGCTGAACGTGACAAAAGTCTTCAGATTGGCACTTCTGCAACATCCCAACCCCGTGCACTAAGTTGGGATGTCCACGTGGACGTATGCACATCTCAACAATGCTTGTTGTGGGTTTGGAATCTAAACTCATAGAGCAGCTAATTGTGCACAGAACTGACATTGCAGCAGCTGTAACATCTCTTCATTGCAGCAACTTGTCTATGTAGCTACTGCATGATTTTGACCCAGTCAATGATACGCTGTTGCAACTTGAACAAATCCATTGAGATGCACCTGCACAGCACTTCCTGAGAGGTATGATCAATCAGGCAACCAAGCGGGATCTGCAGCTCAAAGTCAGATAAGTCAGCTGCAGTGCAGCCACTGCCATGTCCAAATTGCTGTTCAGACATTGCACTGCTGTCCCTGGACTGACTAAGCAATACTAAAATCGGATCGTTGCTGTCAGAATGGACATCTACAAAGATTCCCAGGACCAAGCCAACACCTGCTTCATGCCACCATGTGACTTCCTCTTGCAAAGCTGCAAAGCTTTCATTGCGGTGAGCTACCTCAACAACAAGCGACCGTCCGCTTGACACCATGCCAACATAGAAGCTCAAATCTGGTGACTTGGCGCCGCGGTCTGTATACATGGTGGTTCCTCCATACCCCTCAGGCCAAGGAAATGCGTCGTGAGCTTGTGCTCGTTGTTCTATGGTGCTGTTGTCAGGATCAATGCCAGCTAGGTCATAAGCCACAAAACAACAAGCGCTCACAATGCGTTGGCTGATATAGCCGCGTGTCCTAGCATGGACTGTGGCTGGATCACCATACATAAGGATGACCTGATTGAGTGCATCATATGCAATACTCCATGCAGCTTTGCTGTCATCATCCCAAGCATCAAACACAGCTTTCGATGCTGGAGCTGCAAGTACAAAGGGACCCTGTCCTGAGTGTGAATTCAGCTTAGCTTTGGCCTTTGCAAGGCTACTGTCAAGCCTGGTCCGCCATACTTTGGACAACGGCTCAACGCATGTGCTCGCGCGAGGCCTCATCTGTGCAGCTGGAGTGCCTGCATACTACTGCAGAGCTCTCATTTAAGCCCTGCTGGGCCTGGCTGGTTCCACTCACAGACCAATGAAAATGATGTGCAGCAGTAGTGCAAATCAGTGCTACGGTGCAAGTTGAGCTCGGCAGCTGGGCAACGCACACGTAAGCCAAAATGCAAGGATAACAAGCAAGGGTTGCTCACCCGTTTGCCCTTCTGCACAGCTTCAAGGCAGTTACGCTGACGGCAACCTTTTGCTCCTGTTCTGACGTGTTGGAACAGCCTGAATTCTCGCCATAGAAGTGCGCAGCTCCAACTTTAACAGATGCAACCTGTACAGCATTCAGTTCGACCCAAGGCTGGTTTCGGAGCTCAGCGGCGTAGAAATTAGACTCTCATCGACACTTGGCAGAGCCAAGGTCTGAACCAAATGTGCTTTCACGCCAACCGCATGTGCAGATTGTGTCCCTGATTACTGCCCAGTGCGGCAAAGATGTGGGGCCAGTTGACGTCGCTTGGGCAGGTGCTGAAAGAACAAGCCGAAACTGCAGCTAGGGAAGCGGGACTGGACAGACAGCTGGTGCGTTTGGACCAGTTCCCATGCGCCCTTATTGAGTTGCAGTCGCACATTTGTCGACATGCCTTAATAAATATTACAGCAAACCTGCTTGCCATGTGTGCAGGATCAAGCTCGCAGTCAAGTCGGAACTCAGCTAGGTAGTCTGCTCTCATACGAAGGACAGGGAAGGAGTCACGATGTGCCTGAGGTAAACAAGCTACTTGTCACAGCAGCAACCCCAAGCCAGCTATTCTCAGGCATAGACACAGAAGGTCGACCAGGACAGCAACAACAAGTCTTGCGTCAACCCACCAATTCACGTTGTACGCAGGATGTAGAAGCTTCAGATTCACACCAAGAGGCTCTGCTAGCACAGCTGCCTTCTGATCAACCTGCTGACTCATCCGCTCCAGAGTCAGCTTTAGCACTTACACAGTCAGAGGTACAAGACAATGGCTGGGGAGAGCATGCTGACTGGGACTTCCAGGATGTTCCTCTGGACAGTCCCAGATCATCCAACAGGAGCGCAAAATCATCTCTCAGATCCCCTGCCAAATCTCAGACAGCAAAGGCTCAACAGCCTGCTGCTGAACAGTCTGCACCCAAGCATGATCTTCATGATCACGGCGGCAGCAGCATCAGTGAGAGGGAGTTGGCTGCTCTGCAGCGGGAAAATGACACTCTCACTCGCAGGCTTAAGCATGTAGAAGCGGTGAGTCTGAGGCAACCTTCCACAGGGCAATGATATGGCAATGTGCAGATGAAGCAGTGGCAGATGCATGGATCACTGTATACAAAGTATGGTCCAGCGTCATGTGTGTACTGTGCAATGTGTTTGTACACATTGCACCTATGTCTTGTGAGCTACAGCCCAGGCGTGGTTTCGTGCATCAAAATCAACAAGGAATGAGGCCATGCATTTGAACCAGAATTCAAACACTCATCACTGCGCCTGTTGCTATGCTGTGACAGCTTACAACTGGCATGAATCCAAACTGTCCATTATGACACATAAATATGTACTGCAGGCTGCAGCAGATGTACTAGGGGAGCTAGAAGAGGCAAAGGAGGGCAGATCAGCCAGTGAAGCAGAAAAGCAGCGCCTGCACAGTCAGCTTTTGAGGCTAGAGGAGAATGCTGAAGCAGACCTGGCCAGAGCTGCTGATGAGGTGAGTACCTGCTTTCATACTCGACTTCCAATGCAGTTCTTGTTGTTTGTGGTGCACGGAGGGCCGTTGTAACTGCATTCAGCTGACCATCTGCCAAGAAGGTTTTGCGAGCTCTGTCTGCTCTGCTGTCAGCCGCGTTTCATTGCACCGCGGCTTGGATGACTTCGCATTGTGCATCAAAACTCGCATGATTGTTGTTCGCATGCAATGGCTGTGTGTGTTATCCTGATTCTGGGGCTGTCAGCAAGCGCTATCACATGGCATTGCTGGGTTGTGGATGTATACTTGTGATGATTGTAACTACCTCTCCATTCATATTGGGACAATGTGCATTTCTGACCAGGCTGCATGAGATGCAAGTATCAGACAGCTGTGCTACAGTTGTGCATGCTGAACATGGGATTTTTGCTGTATGGCACACATTGCGGCTACTTGGTCAGTCTGTCAAGCAACACTTGTTTTTGTGTTGTGCAGAACAAGGAGCTGAAGGCACACATCAAAAAGCAAAATGTTCAGATCAAGCAGCTTGAAGCATTAGCTAAGCAAGCGGCGGAGACAACACAGAAAGCAGAGCAGCGGTACGTCGAGCATTTGCAACAGTTGCAGTCACAGCTTGAGCAAGCTCAGCACCACGCAGTCACAGCTTCAGACGGCACTCAACCCTCTGCTGCTGCTGAGCCAGACTTGCCTCTGCAAGCTGAGATTCAGAAGCTGACTCAGCAGCTGGCAGAAGCTCAGCAGCACACCCGTCATTTGCAGCAACAGCAGGCAGAAGCAGGTTCTGCCAACCCTAGCCAACACCTACCCAGCAACCCTACCACCCCTTCCAAGCCTGGTCCCGTCTCAGCAGCTCAAGACTCAGCAGCTCAGGACTCAGGAAGCGCTGCCTCAGCTGAGAAGGACTCAGCCAAAGACAAGGACACTCAGCTGCAGGAGTACAAGCAGAGGCTTCTGAAGGCAAAGAAGTACATTCAGAACCTGAAGCAGCAGGCAGCTGATGCCACTGCTGCAAAGGAACAGGCACTGACTGACCTCCAAGCTGTGCAACAGCAGCTGACTGAAAGAAAGAGTGATGGTGTTGCCGGGGATCAGTCTGAGGGTGATGCTGTCCCCAGAGCTGAGCATGAGCAAGTCCAGGTGAGCGTTGCTCAAAGACATCATGTCCGCAGCACAGCACTGTTATTCATGCTGGTACACACAGCTGTGACTCTTGCTCACCTTCAGGCAACTTGCTCAATGCAGTTTGTTGTAGGCTACACGTGCACATGTACATGTATGTGTACATGTACACGTATACATGCATATGTACGTGTACATGTATATGTATATGTGTGTGTCCATGTACATGTAAAGTGCGTCACAGCATACCAAGCGGCAAAGGACTGTTAAATCAAAGTTTTGCATGTAGTTGCATGCACATTTTCCAATTGCCAATGTTGAACATGCATTGAACTTCAGCTTGCTTTGTAGTTCAGCACAACTGTCCAGACACATCAAAGCAAATCATCTGATTGCATTTTCTGGGTGCATTAGGCCCAGATGGAGGCGAAGGGACACAAGCTGTCAGTCCTTCAGGAACAACACAATGCGGCTGCCAGTCAGCATGAAGCAGCAGTGGCATCCTTAGAGCATCAGCTGTCTGCTCACACAAGCCACAAGCAAGAGCTGGAACAGCAAATCGAGGCTTTGCAATCACAGCTCAGTGGCACAGCTCAGACTCAGAGCTCACAAATGCTTGAACTGCAGCTGGCACAGCAGCAAGTTGATGAGGTGCTGTCTGAGATCAGCACACTGAGAGAGCAGCAGGAATCCGAATCTGCCACAGGAGCTGCCAGCTTACACGAAGCGCAGCAACAGGTTGAAACTCTGCTGCAACAGGTTGGCTTGCTCAGCACTCAGCTCAGCGAGTTGACCCAGCTGAGCGAGGCACAGGCTGGTGAGCTTCAGAGGAACGCTGAGAAGCTGCTGGAATCTGAGTCGTGCACTGCCAGGCTTGACGCTGAGATCCAGAGCCTTGAGTCTGAGCTCTCTCACTCTCGGCAATTCGCTGAGGCGCAAGAGGCTGAGTTGACTCAGATGAAGCAGCAAGCGCAAGAGCTCACAGATCAGCTCGCTGAGCTACAGAGTGCAAGGGACAGCGTCATCACCAAGCAAGCTTCTGAAAGCAAGCAGCTGGCTGATGCAGAGCAGCACAACAAGATGTTGCAACAGCAGGTAGAGAGTCTGCAAGGTCAGGTCGACCAGCAGTCCCAGGCTTCAGACGCACAGCCAGCAGTGTCTCTGGCATTGAACATCACTTCTGCAGGCGATGAGGAACGTGGTGCTGACTCTGTTCAGCTTGACTCCCTGCAAGCTCACATTTCAGACCTGACTGTTTGCAACTCAGAGGTTGAGCAGCAAAGGTCAACAATGGAGGCTCAGGTCCAAGAGCTACAAAGCCAGGTTCAGCAGCTCTCAGCCTCCAACTCAGAGTTTGCTGAGTCGCACTCAGCAGCCAAGCAGCATGTCACATCCCTTCAGGAACAGCTGAGTCAGGCGTCAACCGGCAACTCAGAGCTCGCTGAGTTGTACTCAGCTGCTGAGCAGCGAGTGGCATCACTTGAGGAGCAGCTGAGTGAAGTGTCGGCTTCATACTCAGAGCTCAAGTATGGCAGTCCAAGCGTTGAGAAGCGAGTGAGGGTGTTACAGCGACAGGTTACAGACCTGACCGAGAGCAATGCTGGAGCACATGACCAAATTAACAGTCTTCAGGATCAGCTTGAGGTACAGCCACATGCAACGACCACACAGTTTGCCAGTCTTTGGTAGAATGCAGATGTACAAGATCTGGTCGATTCTCATGTGTCATGCTCAATAGCTCATCCTTGCAAGCCCTCCATTAGGTTTGCCAGTCTGGTGGCGAGCCTGTGCCACACTCAACCTAATTCTGGTGGATTGCACCCTGATGTCCACTTCACTTGAATACCACATTAGCTGCTAGAGGCTGTCAGAGAAATCAGTTTTGAAAGTGCATGTGCTGGATAGGGCACCCACTGCAGTGACAGCAAGATAACACATGTGTCGCGTTGCAGGACATGACTGGGCAGTTGGCAGATAAGAGTGCTCAGCTGCAGCAGGCTTGTCAGAACCCCCTGTTCTCCCCAGAGAAGCCCCAACCAGGCTCTCCAACCACTCCCCGGGATCGAGGCCTAGCCCCAGAGTCATCCAGCCTCACTCTACAGGTGAGTGTCTTGCTTTGTTGGCCGAGATCTTCATTGACATAAACGGCGTGACCTGTGAATACTGCATGTTCATCTTGACCTGCTTGAAGGGCTTCTGCAGCTCTGAAAACAGTCCCAAGCCAGAATGCATAGGAAAATATGCTGGGCTGTCAATTCGTTCTCCAGTGATCAAGAGGCTCTGCCTCTTATGGGCAGCAAACCATAACCTGCAGACAGCACATACCCCATCAGGGTTTCCCATAAAACCCTTCCTCACCCATACTTGCTTTCATCTTAGCTTAATTGGGGATGGTATATAACCAGAAAGGCAGATCGAGTTTATCATACTTACCTGTTCGGGCTGGGTTGGTGATCAGGAAGGCCAACCAGCTACCCTCGCTGCTCGCCTTGCACTCTGCCTGCGGCGCTGGGTAAAACTACTCCAAGTGGGTATGTTTACGGAATAATTTATGGTAGGCTGAGGCGAGCGCATGCGCTCCCTCAGCACACAAAAAATCTAGTTACCCACAACAGTAGCATCACAAAAATCAATTTGGCAATGGCAACAACATGTTTCCTGTTGATGATGTTTTATGCAAGAAGCTTCTGTAATCAGGAATCAGTCTCTTGTTCTTGACATGAGCACATTGCAGCACTATTCCACTGAGTACTGCTGGCATGGTTTGAAAGTATACTGTATTGTATTTCCCTATGATATGTTGCATCTGTTGGCAGACCAAGCTTCATGAATTGCAACTAATGCACTGCTACCAATCATGCCTCTTTGATGCACCTGTGTCTCAAATGGCTGAAAATCTCAGCTTGCTGGGCAGCACGGGGGCTTTGAGACATCATTTGTCTGGACAATTGCCTCCTAGTTCAGAACAACATTGGTAAAAGTTTCAATATATGCCTGTCCAGGTTTGCATGCGCCTCAATTGGCCATGCAATCCCGCGTCTGTATGTATATATCCCCCTGGGTGGCTTTATACAAGCTGTCTGTCTCAGATTGCTTGGCTTGCGTCTGGGGCAGCAAGTATGTACTGTGCAACACAGGGTCTTAGTCACACTGCAACAAATCCAGGTCCATGTAGTTCTCAGGAGACCAAAAGTTAGAAGGCCAAGTAGTTGAGAAGTCAAGAAACGACACTTGCTCTTGATTGCAGGGCACTCCTCTGGGCCAACAGCAAGGGGCTGCAGCCAGCAGCCCTTCTGTGGTCATTGACAGCCCCCTTCATGGCGGCACCTATGACAGGGCTGATGCTGGCAGCCCCCCATCCCCTTTTGAACCAGGGCAGGGCAACACCAAGGTCATCAACATGCTCTTTGACTCACCAGCGGAGTCACATGAACATGATCACATGGCCCAGACTGATGACTCACCAGCCTCTCCCGCACCTGCTGATCATGCTGATGCTGACAGCAACCGTGCTGAGCAGGTTCAGAAGCTTCAGCAGCAGCTCATAGATCAGCAACAACAAATTGCCTCCTTGACAGCTGAGCTTCAGCAGCAGCAACATCAACAGTCAGCACAAACAGAAGCAGCTGTTGGTCAGAATGAGTCACCTGTGCGTCTGACAGTGTCTGTGCAGCAGACTGACACCCCTGGTCACATGGAGCAGGTGACTCAGCTGTGGGCACAGCTGGACGAGCAGGCCTCCACGGTGAGTCAGCTTCAGCAGCAGCTGCATAAGGCTGTTGAATCAACTCAGGCTCACCAAGAAGAAGAGCAGCGGCTGCAGGACAAGCTGCTGAATGTGCACGAGCAGGTGTGGCAGTTACAGTCTGGCTTAGAATCCGCTGAGGCAAAGATGCATGAGCAGAGTCAGCAGGCGCAGTCTGAGCATGACTCGCAGCTTGAGTCTGTGAGGTCTGAGTACCAGGCCAAGATTGAGTCACTGCAGTCTGAGCTGAACAGCAAAAACGAGGTGTGGCACCAGCAGAGTCAGCAGCAGCAGGCACAGATTGACTCACGGTTTGACGAGTTAGAGTCTGAGTTGGGTGCTGTCAGAAAGGACCTGCAGGAAGCCAGTCAGCAGCTTCAGTCATCTGAGTCCAGTCATCAAGCTCAAGCAGCTGAGTTGAGCTCCACACTTGAGCGTCTGACAAATGCTCAGTCTAACCTGGAGTCAGCTCAGCTGCAAATACAAGATTATCAGCAGCAGATCCAGAGCTTAGAAGAGCAGCTGCTTAGTAAGCAGGAGGAGGCTGAATCAGCAGCTGGCATGCAGAGTGAGCTGACTCAACAGCTGAAAGCTGCTGATGCTCAGTGCTCAGACTTGCAAGAAAAGCTCAGAGCAGCTGAGTCTGAGCTGGAGGCACAGCAAGCGGACCTTCAAGCTGATGCCAGTTCCCGCCAAAAGTCTCAGCAGGGAGATGTGAGCAGACTTCAGGAACAGCTTGACAGCGCCAAAGCTGAGCTGGCCTCCCGCCAAATGTCTCATGAGGGTGCTGTCGCCAGTCTTCAGCAGCAGCTCAAAAGCGTTGAAGCTGACCTGGCCTCACGCCGAAATGGGGAGCAGGACAGCGTTTCCCGCCTAGAGCGGCAGCTGGAGAGCGCCAGGGCTGAATTGGAAGCTGTGAGGGAAGGTACTCGAGCTGAGGTCAAGCTTATTACTGAGAGCCTCAAGGCTGTTCAAAAGCAGGCTCAGGAGGCTGAGTCACAAGCTGCTGAGTTGAGGGAGGCTGCTGAGGAGGCTTACGCTGAGCTGGAGTCAGTCAGAGAGGATACTGAAGCTGCACTGAAGGCTGCCATTGAGAGGTATGCCTACCTGTGTTTGCAATGGTTTGTTGACAACACATACAGATGATACATGCTACGCAAATGCTCTAGCCTGTTGCACTTGTTTTACAGCTGCTGACCCATGAACACCAAATATGATTAGGCCACATTGTAAGGTGTCACACAGCTGTTCCAGTCATAGCCACTGTCACTGTAGCAAACAGCACCTTGACTACATTCTCACTGTATCACTAGGCAGGACACAGCTCCTTTTGTCACACTCTCAGTCAATGTGCTCACCTATTTGATGTGTGTCTCTTGTAGGTTGGCTTTGCAGTCTTTTTCTCTGTTTTTGCGAAATATGAGAGGGGAAAAAATTGATAGAAGTGCTGTAATTGTGCAGGCGCAGATCTGCAGAGAGCAAGCTGTCTGATGCCGAGCTTCAGATCGAGGCTCTGGAGTCCAAGCTCACCTCTCTGAGTCAGCTTCTTGAGTCAGAGCAGGCAGCTGCCGAGTCAGCTCTGAAGGCTTCTGAGCAGTCTTGGCAGGTCCGGCTGGATGAAGCCACAGCTGCAGCTGCAAGTGATGCCCAAGGTGCTGCTCAGCAGGAAGCACAAGCTGTGCAAAGTGAACTGCAACAGCAGCTTGAGGAAAGCAAAGCTGCACATGAGGTGAGAATGAATGAGACTACCTTTCATTGCTGTACTTCACATCAATGAAATGGTTGTCATTGTGGATAAACACATATCGTCATCATGAAGACTATTCCTGGCAGCCATGTGGCAGCACTTTTATGTTACAAGCCAGGCAGTCTAACACCAAGCCTTGTACCTGCACCTGTACATGCATGCTGCAGCAACGCCTGTGCTGCTGGCGAACAGTCTCGACCTTGACATGCCATAACACAAAGGCCCAAAAGGCAGCCAGCGTTTCTGGCTGCCTGCTGTGCTGCAGTTTCCCTAGACGCTGCTGTTCATGTTAGACAGCAGCATGACATTCATCAACACACAGCTATACAGCAGACGTACAGCACAAACATAGACAGGCACCCAGCGGCTGTATTCCTCTAGACTCTACTCAGTAGTGCTCAGCAACCCATCTTGTGTCAAGTTACAGTCTGAGCACACTGTTGCATGTTTCCAGGAGATTCAACAGCAGCTGCAGGAGCTTCAGCAGACAACAGAGGACTCCTCTGAGCTCCAGGAAGAAGTGCAGCGCCTGCAGCAGCAGAACCAAGACCTGGACAGGTACTTCTGCCTGCTGGGGTTACTGCCCCATATCTGGCAAATCTGTCAACTTTGTTTGCTGTGTCAAGGTGCTCAAGCACTTGTCGTATCCTTCCTTTGGAGGTGTGGAGTCTTTATAGTTGAGGCCGATGGGTCTGCTTTGCTCTGCATCACACATTCAGCACCAGCACATGCATGCAGCATCTCCCACATCAGCTCCCAGCCATTACTGCTGCATTGCTTGCGGCTGGTCTCCCTGCAGATGTTGGTCAAAAGGTGCAGCGCTGTTGTGTATAGGCATCCCTGTACATTTTAGTATTGTGCTTCTCTGAGTACATGTCGTACGGGCAATGTGTGCCATGTCAATGTGTAGCAATCTTTCCATAGGCAATCAAGGGAAGCTCAGTCTCAGGCCTCAGCCTCCTCAGCAGCTCTAGACTCAGCTCAAGCTGAGGTGACTCAGCTCAAGGCACTCGCAGCCGAGCGTCAGAAGCGGTTTGTGATGCTGAATGGCACTTTCAAGAAGAAGGAGGATGGGTTCAGGGAAAGAGCCGATGCTGCCGAGCAACAGGTGGCAAAGGCCCTAAGGGATTCTGAAGCTGCCCAAGCCAAAGCAGCCAATGCTGTTAAGGTATGACCACCAATGCTGTTGCGCTTTTTGGCTTGTCTTGACACCTCTGTCCTTTGAGCTCCTTCTCTGCTTATGCAGATTGCACCGCTGCATGTAAATCCGTGCGTCACCCATTCAGCAATTTGATATATAGATCTGGCTCAACCATCAGTCAAGTCTTTTGTCCCAGCACCTGTCAAGACTTATCGCTGTCATGTGTATCTGCTTATTTCTGTTGTTTATGTGTATGATTGTTTGCTGCAGGACCTTGAGCAGACAAGGATGGAAGCAGAGGATGCTAAACTGCTGGTAGAAGAGCAGCGGATTTTGTCTGCAAGGGCTAAAGAAGAAGTAAATGAGGCCCACAGCAGCATCATACTCTTGCAGCAGCAAGCGGCGGAGGCCGAAGGCGCCATGGCTGCAGCAACGGCTGCTTGGAATTCTGAGCGAGAGGCATTAGAAGCGGCCGCAGCAGCTGCTGCTGAGCTGGCATCTGCAGATGAAGTTGAGAGCAGAGTCCAGGCTGCTGTTTCAGGTGAGGTCTGCATGCAATATGAATCGCTGCTTCTGTATGTCTGCTTAGCTTCTGAATTACCAAATTGAAAACTCTTTTTGACCTTTGCTGGTCATTTGCTTAGCTTCTGAGTTACTAGATTGGTAACTGTTTTGACCTTTGCTGGTGATCATAACCACTCGAGTTTGCATCAATGCAGCAAACCACACATTACATGCACCAGGTTGCCTGTGAAGCAACAATGGACGGTGCATATGACATTTTGCAGATCATATTTCAGAAGCTGCACAGAAGGTGGCAGATGCTGAGGGTGCAGCACAGGAAGCTCAGCGGCATCTGAGTCAGGCAGAGGCAAGAGCTGAGTCTGCTGAACAGGCCAAGATTGAACTCAGCCTCAAGCTGGCTGATTTTGTTGCTCAGAGAGACTCAGCTGGGGATGTCTCCGGCATGCCTTCTAACCAAGAGTCTGAGTCAGGGGCTGCCAACAATGGTGACAGCTTGCAGAAGAGGTATGCAAGTTTGCAGACCCTGAAGTGACATGCAATGTACATTGTAGAAGCTCTGTCATCCTTAGCCCTCATGCTCTGCAATGTGTTTTGACTGTAAGCTTTGAAATCACCAACTGACAATGTACATGCTCAGAAGCAGTAGCAAAGTAGTATGCTGATTTGTTGATGCTTTGGCAGCCAGGTGCGACACGTGCTCACTGTAGAACTGGCAATGCTTCCATAAGATGCTTTGGGTACTTTTGCAGTGTAGAACTTGTCGCATTTGCATGTGGTACTGTACAGACACTCCGTTGTTCATACATTTTTTAGTCATTTGCTATCGACTCCCTTGATGAGTCTCAAAGATAGAAAATGTAAATTGTTCATTGATATGACACATATGTTTGCAGACTTGAGGAAACAGAGCTTGTGGCTACAGTCCAGACTCGGCGAGCATCAACAGCTGAGTCTGAGCTGCGCGTGATGAGACAGCAGCTGCAAGCAGCTCAAAAGCACATCAAGGAGCTGAGCTGGCAGATTAAAATGGTGGCAGAGCCACAGCAGCTGGGAGGCAGGAGAGACCAAGCATCTACCAGCGGTGGCAGACCAGCAGGAGTATCAAACAGACTCTGGGATGTTTTTGGCTGTGCTGTGAACTACAGAGGGACAGCTCCCAGTCCTGAACGAGAGGGCTAGGGTGCACTTAATGGACTGGAACGACTCTGCAAGTCTGGCTGCCAGCAGTTGTTTTGAATGGGGTTTACATTGTCTATGTAGAGATAGGGCCTACAACATGCATAAGCACAGCAAGCTTATGTTGCAACACATTCGTTTGCTCGATTGTTGCAGTATATTTCCTTGATAGATTGGATCTCAGATACACTGCTGCAGTATCTTTGCAGCTAGCCATGCTCCCTGTATGGGTGCTGTATGGGAGCACTTGCATTGCAATTTTCTTGTCTAGTAGTTCCTTGCCTTGGTTCCAGCACTTGGACGTGCCGGAAAGGCTGTATAGCTCTGTCGTCATGTCACGCCTTATCGACAACGGAATCACCCTGTCAACACGGCGGTGGCAGGTCCAAGACAAGGTGACTAGCAAACCCAATGCTTCTTCGCTTGGCTAACATCTGTGTGCGCTGGGTCATACATAGAGAGACCGTGTACTCACTGTACCTCATTCTGACGCGAAAGCGAAAGGCTGTGCACAAGTTATCGTCTGCACATTTACAAGGGTATGGCGTCCTCTGCTGGGCGTCCTCGTAGCACCTGCAGGTGGGATACCCGCCTGCAGCATCGAGAAAAGTTCACAACCTGCATTAGGAACAACATCAGAGACTATGGCAGTGCCAGTACATGCCTCAAGGAGCTGCTAGCCAACGCAGACGACGCCAAAGCCACACACTTGACCGTGTGCCTTGACAAGTCCTGCTACACCACCGACGGGCTGCTGTGCGAAGGCATGGCGGTCCTGCAAGGTCTTGCTCTGTGGATCTGCAACGACGCCGAGTTCAGCCAGGACAACTGGACCAGCTACACCCTTAACGTGGGCGAAAGCGCAAAAGCTGGTGATACCGAAACAACCGGCAAGTTCGGCAAGGGTGCTCTTACGGCATACAGCCTGGCCGACGTCATTCAGCTGCTCAGCGGCGACCACTTGCTGACATTGGACCCTCACGGCACCCACCTGCCTGACAAGCTGGAATCAATTTTCGGCAATCTGGTGCATCCACAAGATGAGCATTTTGTGGATGTTGCCAATGACTGTCCAGGCCAGCTTGAGCCCTTTCTAGCCTTCACCAAGCAGTGTCCATCAGTCCCAACGCTTGCTCTCAAATGCCATTACCCAGGCACCCTTTTCAAGCTAGCATTGCGTACCAAAGCAGCTGCACAAGCCAGCATGATCAGCAGCAATAGCTTTACAGCTGAACAGTTTGTCAGCACGCTTCACACCTTCCTCCAGGCTGCACCAGATCTGCTGTTGTTCACAAGGCATGTCAAGCGCATCTCAATCTACATGAAGGAGGATGTACAGACCCCATGCACACTTCTGCATGAGTGTGCCGCGACCACAAGCAGCTTGCCTAGCGCAGCATCAATGTGCCAGCTACAGCAGCTTAGCCTCAGTTTGCAACATGCAGACAGCAGCAAAAGCAACAAGTATTGGCTGAAGTCAGTCAACTCGTCAGCAGCTGGCAGGCCTGAAGGGGGTGTGGCGGTACTCCTGAATGATGGCCCTGCAGCTAGTGCCAACACATTGCCTGCTATTGCTGGCAAGGTGTACAGCACCATGGCTTTGCCACTAGAGGGCACCTGCTTACCTGTGCACATCAATGGTGCCTTTCTTGTGTCTGCTGACAGACGCTCAATTTGGACAGGTGAAGGTGACGAAGGACAGGTCAGTGGCAATGCATCTTACTGCCTTGCCATATACATACATTGACCTTGCTTTAAACCCTTTGACTATACCCTCCATATATGTTGACCTTGCTGTGAAACCCTTCATTGACTCTTTGCGCAACTATGCCCTGCGCTGGCAGATTTGCATTTACATACTATGATGGCGCCATATGCCTGTCACAAAAAATGACATTGTAGCTTGTTCATAAGGGGGCAGAGAATATACGGGTGCTCGCAGAAGACATTGCACCTGCCTATGCTGCCGCAATTACAAGCAGCTGCTCTGGCAGTGACGCAGCAAAGGTGTACAGGTCTGCACTTCAAACCTTCACAGCCATTGTGTCATATACTTGTGTGAGTCTTTGCAATAATGGACGTGAAACTCTGATCATGGATTGGCAGTTGCCTGTATACAACAAGCAATTATCTTAACACAAGCACCCAAGCCATCTCTTGACTTTGCCCTATATGCGCAGGTTGTGGCCGACAGCCCACTCCTTTCAGCCTAGGCTGCTAGATTCTGTCACAGCCGCCACTGTCAAGTGCATGATTAGTCATGGCAACAAGGTCTTATGGGTCTCAGCCAAACAGCCGGCAGGATCAGGCAATCCCGGCAAGTGGGTCAACACAGCTGAAGCGTGCTTCCTGCCATCACACGTCACAGTTCCTGAGGAAGTGGTCAATGTGGCACGACGGGCTGGACTGCTTATTCCAGAGCTTCCAGACCATGCCTTCCAGGTGTGACTCCAGAGGCCTTCATCCCATTGGCTAATGCATGGAAGCTCTTTCGCATGCCAGCACGCACGTTGCCCCAGAGCCACACACATGGGCGTGCACTTCGTCTATTGTAAGTCATGCAAGGATGCACACACAGGCATACAGACAGACAAAGCTTTAGACCAACACAGAGACGTACAGGCAGACACTGCCACAGACAAACACAGAGACATACAGACAGAGGCTTTCAAAGGGACACAAGACTTGACTACTTAGTACAGATGCATACTCCACACAACATCTGAGGCTTGCAGTTGCTGCCAGTGTACATGTACCATTTTACATACCTTGTAACACTGCAGAAGCTCAACAAAGCTGATGACATGCAGGAAATCAGAGCAGCAGCTGCAAGAGACAATGTCCAACTCACTTTCCTGAGCGCCAGCAACATGAGGCAAGCTCTGAGATCCAAAGGCAACATTGTCAACCCTTCAGAAATCTCCACAGTCCTCAGCTATGTCATCAGTGATGAGAAATTTGAAGATCTGCATGATCTTCACTTGATTTTGCTCGGCGATAACACAGTCAAGCAGATCAAGTGGAAGTCTCCCAAAAGTTCAAGATACTTTGTATTCACAGATGCAAAGTCCAGGAGCATCTTTGATTTGATGGCGGCCAACAAGCACCAACTGGTAGAGCATGCACCAGCATGGGCTGCGATGTCAAAGTATGTGATCTTGCTGCAAAGTCTACTGCGTGCAGCGCATGCAGCATCAGAGTATGCCTGTCAACACATCAGCTTTTGCATGGTTAGTGTGAACCTTGCATCCCTAGACATTTCGAAAATCTTTTGACTTTGTCATGGGCATCCTTTATGCACTATCATGTCACTAAAGGCTTCGGCTTGATGCTGGTACTGTATCTAGCAGTTTGTTGCACGTATTACTGTAGTTGTACACAAACTGCTGTAGCACAACCACAGCATTACGCAATAGACTTGCTGCATCAAAATGGTGCAAGCACCCAGGCTGTGACTGGTACTGCAGGGCAAAGCACAAAGGTGTATCTTTGCTGGAGAGTAAGAGCTTGAATGTGCTGGTGCCCACAATCCAAGACTTGGCCCACAGCCTGCCAAGCGCTTGGAAGAGCAGCATCTGTGACCATTCAGGGGACAGCGGCAGATGCCACCCAAGCCGGAGATGGCTCGATAACTTCTGGACCCTCGTGTCAAGGAGCATGTCTGCAGTGCCAGCTGAGCTGCACACCTTTGTGTTGGTGCCTATCACTGGCAACCGCTTGGCGTCACTTACTCACTGCAGAGACACACGGGCACTTGGTTATACAGAGCTTTGTAGCCGGTCAAGCACTGCTGCGGCCACCCTGTCAGCAATTGGGTGTCTTTGCATAGCAGATGCAAGAGCAGACAGTGTTGTGTCTAATCTTGCTGGGGTTGAACCCATTATTGCTGCTCTGGACAACCTAGCCAGCCGTACTTGGATGCCCTTGCAGCAGTTGATGGCACCAGGGCGGTTGGGCTATGGCACCTTTCAACGGGCAAGGACTCTGCTTGCGCACCATGTGGATGCGCCTCGCGGCAATACTGCACCTGTGTGGAGGATCTTGAAGCAGTGCCCAGTCTTTGAAGATGGTGGAAGTGACACATCAGCCGAGTGTCACTGCCTACCGAGTGGGCAGCTTGGGCTGCTGCCTAATGCAAGCTGGGAAGCACATATGGCAGAGCTTGGGCAGCTGCTGCCCTGGTCGCCTGTGAAGTACCACACAGCTTCTGACACACAATGGCAGCTGCTGAAGCACTCAGGCATGAAGTCCCCAAGTATGCCAGATTTCCTGCGCTACAGCCTAGTGCCTGCCATCAACAACCACAGTACCACCAACAGCGCAGAGCCCCTCCTACTGCACGCTCTTGACGAGCTTGCTTTGCACACAGACCAGACAATCAGCCCCCTCAGCAACATCTTTGTCACTGGCAGATTGCACGCTATCAGCAGGTGCGTTGACAGCACCAGCGCTTTGTTCAGAAGCTTGTTCAGTCAGCACAGCGCATCAGGCTACACACTGCTGCCAGATGTGTATGCCACCCCACAGCGCCTGGCAGTGCTGAAGCAGCATGGCTTGGCTCACGAGGACTCACCTGATCCGGCCTTTTTCCTGGAATGTGCCCAGCGCTTTTCAGAGCTCAGCAACAGCCAGAGCAGATCTAGAGATGACATCAAGAGGCTGTCATGGAGCCTGGTCAACATCTTGCGTGCCAATGTGCCAGCATGGGCATACCAGCGTGGGTACGCATGGACTCATGTCAAGGCCCAGATCTCAGCTTGCGCAGTCTTCAAAAAAGCAGAGCTTCAGTTTCCTTACAAGAGCAGCAGCAGCAGCAGCAGCAGCAGCAGCCAGCAAGCGTTTGTGTCTTTGGCAGATAGCGCAGACCATGACCACTATCGCCTGGTCTCCCTTGCAGTCCCTGTAACCGACAATGCCCATGGGGACACCAAGACGTTGCGTGGAATGCTGGGCCTGCCAGCAGAGCCAGTGCTTGAGCATGTGGTGGACCACATGCTGAAGATGGCGGCTTCTGGGCACTTTGAGGCCCTCTCAAAGCAGATGAGCAACCCACTATCGGACATCCTGTTGGAGGACATCAGGCAGTCATACCTGTTTATGGTTGACAGCATTGGTCAGAAGCTAGCAGTGTGGCAAGGCAGAGATGCAGATCTGGCCAAGACAACTACCAGGCTCAAGCAGGAGCCCTGGGTTCTGGTACAGGGCAGCAAGTTTGTGACGCCCAGTGAGCTGTGCTATGACCTGGAGGAGGACACACATCATGGTAGGCTCTATCAAACTGGCATGTAATCATGCATGCATAGACATGTAGTGATGATGTGGCCATGCAATTGTCCTTGCCGTATATACAAATTTGCCAAGCAAACAATATAGAGCATGTTGTCCTAAAGGCTGCACAGCATAGACCGCATCATGAGCAAGTCGTAGAACAACTCTGCACAGCTACATGGGTCTGCATGACATTACCATCGAGAATGAATGCCTTGTAGCTGCGCAAGTCCCATCCTCTGTGCTTCCGGAATGATTTTCTGTGACATCAGATCATCATCATTATCATCTGTAACATCACATTATACGCAAGATTCATGTGAAAAAGCTTCTGTAACATCAGGTCCTGAATTGCAACTTGCAGGGTATCAAGTGCCCAGCATGCTCCTGAGGTTGCTCAACAAGCAGCCAGCAGTCAAAGAATGGTTCAGAGACAAGCTGAAGGTCACAGACCTGCGTGACGGTGCCCCATCTGTAAGGCAGTTGCACGACAACCCTGTCACAGCATCCACCAGCGTAGCCAAGTATCTTGAGGGTGACTTCAACAACCCAGCTGCCTACCCAGACGCCGTCGTCCTGGTCAAGGGTCAAGAGATTCATGTCCACAGGCAGGTGGTGGCAGAGGCCTGCAAAGTCCTAGCAAGGCGCTGGGACCCTTTGTGGTCTACATCCCACACCTCCTTTGCCATGGATGAGAGCTTGTGCTGTGAAGCCTGCAGCATCTACCCTTCTCATGGCACGGCTCTGCTGTTCCTGGAGTACTTCTACACTGGGGATGTCAACTGGCCTGGTGGGCAGGCAGAGGTTGGGTGTGCTCTTGAGCTGCTGGTGATGGCTTGCATGTGTGATGTGCAGCATCTAGTGTGCATTGCAGAGAAGGCTCTGCAGGACAAGTTGATCCCAGAGATCTGCTGCAGCATTCTGGCAGTAGCTGATCATCATCAGGCAGTGCAGTTGCGGGAATGCTGTATGCACTTGATCAAGAAGCTGTATAAGACTATCCGGCAGTCTGAGGAATACAAGCTACTGAGCAGTGAGCTGCAAGATGCAGCACAGGCACCAGTGGGTTGCACACTTGTGGACTTTGGTGCGCATAGCTAGTACAGGATCGTATACATTTTTTTGTGTGCTGCAGATCTAGATTCCATGTGCTTGAACAAACCTTCCAGGTGTCACAATGTGCTTGCCTGGTTATTGATGTCCTGAATTGCATCGTCGACACAGCAACCAAAAGGCTGTGCCTACAGCACTAAACATCATCTTGCATGATGAACGACTTTCTGCATAACTTGATTTCACGCCCTCCTGTCTCTGTTTATCCTCAAGGGTTACTCTTTTCCCCATGTGCTAGCATGCTCTGCATTCGATTACAGCAGTTGTTACAGTTGCACAATCAGACAGAAGCAAAGGCCCCTTATCATTACTGAATCTTTCTGGAGAGCCGAATGCTGAACGGTTTGCAGACACTGCACACTTGTCAATTGCTTCACTTGGCAATTCTGGCAGGTGGCAACTATCAGAGCAGTGACGGTTTTCTCAAATGCAGTTAAGCTGTGCAAGCATGGCACTTCTGACTGCTGAGCTCAAGCATGGTAGGTGAGCGCACACGAACATGGCACGGTCTTTCAGCGCACTGTGATCACTTTCATCGGGGAATTTCTCCACAGCCGGTTTGACCAGAGTTCATAGGAGTGCGGGTCAGTCAGTGGGCAAGAGAGGAGATGAAACGGCATTGCAATATTTGATCGCGTTTGCCATGGCACCATGACCATGGCTGAAGTGACAAAATGCTGGACCTGGGCGAGATCCATGTGACATTCTGCTTAGTATATGTCATTATCGCTGTCCAGTCTGTGCATTGTTGTTGGGCACCGCCATTTGTAGATCAACTTGTAGGCGGATGGACATTAAGCAACTTGAACGGCTCGATCAGCATTCCCACTCGGGTCCCGGGCTATGCGTTGCAGACACTTCACGAGCAGGGATTGATTGAACACCCATTGTCAGGGTGAGTGTGGTGATGAGCTCTAGGAAGACGCGAGCTCACGCCCTGACAAAGCAGGCATTGCAGATTCCATGAGCTCGCTTATAGCTGGATTGCGGAAGACACCTGGACTTTTAGCAAAACTTTCAGCTTAAACCCTGAGGCGCTGGCATTCCGACAACTCGACCTGCACTTCATGGGTTTGGATACAGACTCACAGACCTTTGTCAACAAAAGACTTGTTGCAGAGTCTGCAAACGCATTTAGGTAAATCTTCAACTGAGGGCAGACGATATATAGCCAGCTGCAAGCAAAGGCACGCCCTGAACGACCAGACGTCATTCAAATTCATTTCTGCTCTGTGTTTTTATCTCTCTAAGGACCAGGAATACCTGCATGCAATTTCTGAAGCGCTGCTAGTTAGCACTCTGGCTGTGCAGGGAACACTGCCTTGCTGCAAAGCACCTGCTGCAACAAGGCAAGAACACCCTCGACATAGTCATCCATCCAGCATCCAAAGCTGCACAAAAGCGCTATGATGCGTATACGTATGAAGTCCCTACGATGTATGTAAGTCTGTGCACCAATCCCTTATTGCACTTAGTTCCTTCTACTTATTGCCTTCTGCTTGTTGCCTTGATGTCTGCCCTCCCGGTACACTCATGTTTTTGCAAACAACAGATAGAGTTGCATCAGCACAATAACCATCACAAAGTCCCTGTACATTGTTGTTTGGCATGCATGTGCACCTCCTGTGCCTCACTCTGTGGCATGCATATGTAGTTGCATGTCCTCAGGCTGCATAATTCATTTTAGACCAGCATGTCTCTCGAGCTGATCATCTGGGAAGACACATGGCCCTGACAAAGTCCTGTCAACATTCTGTCTACTAGCCTTTGACCTTGCTCTAGTACGGCTGATGTGCCTGCTGCCTCATAGCATGTGCACCTGCAGCTGCCGCATATGAACCCTCACTACAACTTCCTGAGGAAGCCTCCTGCAGACTTTGGCTGGGATTGGGGACCCACCTTTGCACCTGCTGGAATCTATGGGGGTGTTGTACTTGTGGGCCATGACTCTGTGTATATATTGGGTAAGCGTGCATAGCAGATTTGTTGCACATGGGCATGCGTGATGTGCTGCTGGCTTGCCAGTTGTGTTGTCGCATCACAGGAGTACAGTACCTCAGCAATTCCCGCATGTGATTTTTGTGATTTTTGTTGCATGTACATGTTTGTCAGTCCTGATGTGCTGCAGACCTTGCCAGGCAAGCCTCTTTTACCTTGTGATACTGTTTCCACTGCTGCCAGCACTGCAATTGTGTGCTGCTAACATGGTTGAAGAATCCTACATCACTTTTACCAAAAAAATGACAAACCTGTGGTAGAGTAAGCTAGGCAGCCAATGCAGGCCATTGTTGCCTCTGCAGAAAGGCTCTTTTTACGCTTTTCTGCAGCCTTTGAACAGTGCCACAATGTTGTACATGGCAAAAAGTTGTATATGTTATTACATGTGATACGTGACTACATGCCTGTCACATGCCTGTCAGTTGTGGGATGAAGTGCAGGTGCCAATGTACGCCAGCAGCACAGTCTTAGCGATGGCATCACATTGTACTTTGATGTTCAGCTGCAATGGGCAGTGGTTGACCAGCAGGCCACAATCTGCATCCAAGCAGATGGCAATCACAACTGGACGGCACAGCAACTTGTGGAGTCCTCATTGGAGGGCCAACAGATCCACACTGTCCAGGTCATGATGCAGCCTTTGCTTCCAATTGCCTTGTCAAGCGTCATTGCTGATATGAAGCCTGAACATGTCATTCATGCATTTTCATAGTACAGCTCAAGACTCTGTGGCAGGAAGTGAGCTTTCTTAAGCTGTTGCTCTTTGAGCTCTGCAATGGCGAGTAGAGATATTTTCTTGCAGCAGATATGCCCTGCTGACAATGGTCATTGCCTTCATGCTTGCTTCACCCTCCCTAGGCAGACCCCCTTGGCCCCCTTTGTGGCGCCTCAATAATAATAACAATAATAATAACAATAACAATAATAATAACAACAACAATAATAATAATAATAATAATAATAATAATAATAATAATAATAATAATAATAATAATAATAATAATAATAATAATAACAACAACAACAACAACAACAACAATAATAATAATAATAATGATACTAGTTTCTATGCTATCCAGCTCATGATGAGCTAGGTACATGCAGGACAAGTCTTGTCTCTCCAGAGCACCCTGTCTTGTGCACCCCTGTAAGGCCTACTGATGCGACAATTTTGGCAGCCACATAATGCAACATCATTGAAACTAGACCTAGGGCCTCAGGTCCCAATACATGCTGGCCTGCACATCATCCTCTGTTGGCAGACAGCTGCATCAACATGCGGACTCACAAGCCAAACGTCAAACTTTACTACTGCCTCAAATACATAAATCAATCTGCAAATGAATTTGGCAGAGGCCATCATGCACAGAGCTGTGTCTGCTGACCTCACTGCTGTCTAACAACATGAATGCTGAAGTTGACTGCTGCCTGCTGACTGCTGACTGCTGACGTGACTGATGTATTCAGATGAAGCTCAGCAAGCCATACGAGTTGTGGTGGCCGGTAGGGTACGGCAAGCAGAAGATGTACACCTTCACCATTAGCGTGGAACCTATTTTGCCTGTTGTCATCCAGCAGGCAGAGTCATCACAGCACTGTGGCAGCATAGCACCACACATGCAGTTCGATACCAGCAATGCATCAGCAGCAGCAGCAGCAGCAGCAGCAAATGATTCGCAGAAGCTGTTACACCAGTACAGCAGTAATGTGCATGTGACAGACCACAGTAATAGTACTGATGATGGCACTGGCAGGGGGCTCACAAGTAAGGATGGTGATTACGGCCGGTATGGCAGCCTGCATGCGACCGTAATCACGCGGCGTATTGGTCTCAGGGAGGTGGAGTTACGCAGGGAGGAGCTGGTGGATGGCGAGAGCTTCTTCTTCATGGTCAACGGTGTCCCCATATATGCTAAAGGTATGCCATCACTGATCCGTCACCTAGCATGACTGCAGCAGATGTCATAGTGTGCGTGAGGATAAGCTGGCCTCTGCTCAATGCAATGTCTGCACAGGCTTTACAGGCTTGACCTTTGCTGAATGCATTTTAGTTGTAGTCTGATGCAGCTGCACATGACAAGTTTTCTGCCATTATGCTCAACTACCAAAGCTGTGTCTATGCGCAGATGCAACAATGCTTGTCATTGCTTGTATTATTGAGTGTGAGTGCACATAATTGACAGCTTCATTTACACACACAGGCATGCTTACTACTACCAGATGCATGGCATGTTGCTTGCACCTTTTGGCCATGACTTGCACCACGCTGCATTGGATATCATGCACATCCAAAACGCTGCAGGGCTAACATCATCATAGCTGACAAACTGCATACGACATCATGCACATGCATATGCAGTAGTCATCATACACATGCATATGCATTAGTCATCATGCACATGCATATCCCTGCAGAGGCCAACATGATTGTAGCTGACATCCTGCATCAGCCATCACACACATGCATATGCAGTAGTCATCATACACATGCATATACATTAGTCATCAAACATGTGCATATCCCTGCAGGGGCCAACATGATCATAGCTGACATAGTGTCAACAAGAGCAGACAGGCAGCGCTACAGGAGTCTGGTCGACTCTGCAGTGGCAGCTCACATGAACATGATCAGGGTATGGGGTGGGGGGCTGTACCCCCCTCAGGATTTCTACCACCTGTGTGATGAGAGAGGGGTCTTGGTGTGGCAGGAGGCCATGATGGCTTGCGCGCTGTATCCCAGGGATCAAGCCTTCCTCCAGGAGGTGGTCCTCTCCTTCTGCACTTCGTTGCTGTTATATTCTATCCAGATACTGCCTCTGCCCCTGCTTCTGCCCCTCCCCCTCCCCTTCCCCGTGTTTCTGCTTCTGCCCCTGTCCCTGCCCTTGTCTTAGCCCCTGCTTCTGCCCTCTGCCCCTGTCCGTGCCCTTGCTTCAGCCCCTGCTTCTGCCCTCTGCCCCTATCCCTGCCCTTGCCTCCCCTGCTTCTGCCCTCTGCCCCTGCTTCTGGTGCACCTCCTCTTGATCATTTCCCTCCCTGTGAGCACCCATTCCTTGTATGCATGGCCACAACCAAACACAAATTGCAGTCAACGCATTGCTTGCAGCTCTCAAGTAGCACACACTGCATCATCTGCTGACCATCATCTGCTGATCAGCTTGACCCTGTCGTGCAGATACACACAGAGGTCCAGTTTCAGATGCGGCGCATCAATTGGCACCCCTCAGTCGTCATCTGGGGTGGCAACAATGAAGTGGAGACTGCCATGAATGGCTGGTTTGATGTGGCCAAGCAGAATCCGCAGCTGTATGTCGCCGACTACACCAAGCTGTTCCTGGACACTGTCCAAACAGCTGTCGCTGAAGTGGATCCTGAGTTTCCCTTTGTGGATTCTAGTCCCTCCAATGGGCTGATCAGCAAGAAGCCCTATGTCAAGAGGTAAAGCTTTACGGTGGCCTTTATGGAAGTGCACATGTGAGTTGCCCTGTCCTGCCCAGTGCTGTTTTGCCCTGCCCTTGCCCTGCCCTGTTGATCCTGCTCTTGTCCTGTCCTACCTTGTCCAGCTCTCTTTGTGCCAGCACTGTCTTTCTGTTTTGTTCTGCTCTGCCCTGCCCCTGCTCTGCCCTGCCCCTGCCCTGCCCTGGTGATTCTGCCCTATCCTGTCCTGCCCTGTTCAGCTCTCTTGGTGCCAGCACTTCCCTTCTGTACTTTTCAGTGTTTTGTCCTGCTCAACATTTTGTCCTGTGCAATATGCTGTGATACTGTTGCTTGCAATGTAAAACTTGAGTACATCAATTAACACAACCACATTGGCTGTGCGAGATAAGAGCCCTTCAAGCTGGGAGAAAGTTGCAGATGCAGTTCAGCATCCTGCGATTGCTGCTGCCGCCAAAGGCTTGCAAAAGCTCTGCTTATGCACAAATTGAGGAGATTCCAGCAAAAAGAATGAATAGTGAGACCCCAAGAAAGACGTGCCAGCAACTCACATCTCAACAAAATCTGACGCCGGACGCTAAGAGGGCAGCCAGCTTACTGTGAAACCTGCTCACTCATTCCTGCTGTTGATTATGTACTGTTGCAACATAACTTCAAAAACAGGAAGAAGAGTGCCTGGCAACTGAGTTGTTGACATAAATGTTGTACAGGTCCCCAAGACAATCACAGTCAATATGTTATACTATGCCAAATGTGCAGGTGGGGGGATGCATCAAGTCCATTCTATGGAGATGTTCACTTCTATAACTACGATGCTGACAGCTTTGATGCTGCCACGTACCCGCATGCACGCTTTGTGTCAGAGTTTGGCTTTCAGAGCCTGCCGTCTTGGACGCTGTACAAGAACGTGACTGGGCCTGAGGACTGGAGCTGGGACTCTAAGATGTCTCAATTCAGGTAGGATTTATTTGTATATATATTTGTGAATGATCCGATGGCAGCAAGCGAGGGAGCACAGCAAGGTATGGCTGGCTTCAGCTGTTGCGTCAGGAGGCAATATGTCTGTGCACTAACATATCATACATTGCATATATATACACTTGTATAGTGCTATTAATATCATCATTATTATCATCATCATCAATGTCATTATCACTATCAATATCAATATCATTGTTATTATTACTGTTATTGTTATTCTTATCATTATCTATTGGTTTGACATATGGTTCAAAAGATGATCATCATAATACTGTTTTGAGGTATGATGTGTGTTTCCCATCTGCCTGCATCTGGTATTGGCGGTGTCATGGTTCCTGACATGTAGCCTGGTGGGCCACAGCATACTTTCGCCACTGACAGAGCCCGTATGCATCAGCCGTGGCAGGTGCTTCGACAACAAGCGAAGAATTTGGTTGTTCCTCATTCCACTCCAACATTTACACAACAAAGTGGTAACAAGGGCAATCGCTGAGTGAAGCAGTCTGCCCATGGTGTGTGGGGCAATAGGAGCAAAGAAACCAATGTTGACAGCATGAAGCTTTGCCATGCTTCATGGCCTGCCTTGTCCTTGCGTGTTGACATCTGGTGTCTGCCCTATTGCCAGTTGTGTCAGAACTTCGTGTGCACCTCCACTTACTGACTCTGCTGCTGCTGTTGCCCCTGATGCTGCTGCTGCCGCTGCAACTGTTGCTTTGGAACAAAGTCCCTTGCTTTGCAAGAAACCCCCTGAGTCCTGAGGAAATCCCTCCTGAGGTGCAACTGCCAAGTCTTAAGATGTAATGATGTATGTTGTACAGTGGCATGGCCACAGCCTGACATATCCAGGAGGGAGATTTGTTCCTCTGCAAAAACCAGCCAGATGCTTTGCATCAAAAAATAGGAAAATAGGAAATGCATCTTTTTACAGGGAAACAGCTATTTACAGTGTACAGGTCTGTGGTGTGCAGGATGCGACATCCAAACGGCACTCTGCAGCTACTGGACCAGGCGCGGCGCCACTTCAATGTTTCTGTCAAGTCTCAAAACAGCGCGAGTGGCCACTTGACTGGAGCCCCAGATGCAGAGTGAGTCATGTTGACGCGCATATCTGTCTGGACTGTACTGGTGTTACCATTGGAGCCTTGGCAGTCACTGTGGGATTGCACATGTGCTGTTAGCATAGACTGTATGGGTGTTGGGGGTTTGTGGGGCCAATGCAGACTTCAAAATCCTTGTTGGGGGTTTTCACATGGGTGTGCTGCACTGGCAGATGCTCTGTTGGACAGCTGCTGACGGATGCTACTCATACTTTTCAGCAAGAGGTGCAGCGCATGTGCCTCATGGAGTTGCCATGTGATTGGCGCGCTGTGACAGTTCCTTCACCATTTACATTCACGGATTGTTTTTTGTTTTTGTTGGTATTCCTTGTATGGTATGTGGTAAAACAAAAAAATAGCCATACACAACGTCTCAACAAAACAGAATCAAACCACCAATGACAATGTCTGATGTAGACTTGCAAGACATGCAGGGTCTTCAAGAGGTGGACGTACTTGAGTCAGGTGCAGCAGGCCATCACATATGAGACAGCAATAGGGCTGTGGCGACGCTTGAAGGGCACGCCTGCCCACACCATGGGCATCTTGTACTGGCAGCTCAATGATGTCTGGCTGGTCAGTATGCCAGCAAACCACAGTGCATGTGTCTAAGACTATGATAGATATCATACACTTCTGAAGTTAGCTACAAGGTTGTTCCTTTCTCTGTCTGACGCAACACACCCAAATGATGTTGCAAATTGATTGTTCTGTTGTCTGAGCGTGTAATTGTACGATCACTGCCGACGGTAACAGCACCAAGTTGAGATGAGCAGGGTGCTTCATGGAGCAGCATGGATTTTGGCGGGAACTGGCGCCTGCTGCACTACACCATGAAGAGGATGTATGCACCATGCCTCATCTCAGCTCACCGCAACAGGACCAGTGGGCAGATTGAAGTGTGGTTAGTCAGTGACATGAATGAGCCTGTCACAGGTGAGTAATGTGTACATATGTGTACACATATGTACACATAATGCATGTATTATGTACACACATGTATCATGTACATATGTACACGTGTGGTACACTCATCAGCATGCATTGCTATGCCATGAGGAGGACGTATGTGACTGGCCACGACATTGCCTGTTGCATCAGCTTTGTTGATTGCTGCATATTTCGCTCGAGCTTTCATGAGAGTCGAGCACATCTGTGTTGGTGTTGATTGAACCAATATAGTACAGCAGCAGAACAACGACTGCTTGCCTTTGGTGTGCCAGTAGCCACACCATCACAGGACGAGTGCCAAAGTTTCATCAAGCAGTGGTTCCAGTTGTTGCAGCATGCCGCCATGCTTGCATTCATGGACTGACTGGCTCCTTTGTGAACAAAAAATAGGCCGTTGACCTGCAGGCACATTGAAAGTGGATCTGGTAGCTTTTGACGCAATTTCACGACCTGAGGTCTCTCACAGCCAGGAGTTTTCACTGCAAGCATTGGAAAGCAAAGAGATCACACTTCAGTGCCGCGATCCACTTCTGCAAAGCTTCTTTGCTCCTTCATCTCTGGCTGCAAGCAACAGCCTCAAGCACGCACAGCATTTCATTCACCTCACTGCTGCCATCAAGCACAGCTCAAAAGCCCCAGAAGAAAGCATACAAGTGGACCTGCCAGATGCCACACCTGATGACATGCTGCAAGACTCAGTAGGCGCTGGTATGATTGATGATGCAATCGATGACATTACAGATGCTGTTACTGGTAACAAGCACCAGACAGGGCAGCGCAATAGCAAAACCAGCTTCTTGCAAAGCGGGTTTCTGGGTGTCATCAGACTCTGGCAACATCTTGCCATACATGCACAGCAGGTGTTGTCATCAGCAATGCGGCGAATTTGCAGTCAAGTCAATTGCACTGCTGCTGCAGACTGTGTCAGTGTGTCGGGTACATCCTTGCAATTCCTGAGGTACTTTTGTACGTCAAGAGTGGCAAATCCTTTTGCAAAGGTGCAGACATTGAAGCATGATTTGTGTGAGGATGAGTTTCTTTGCCATGTTGCTGTCCCAAATAGGGTATATCTGGAAGGGGTAACACAATGCCCACATGCACAGGTGCTGGATGATTTTGCTTCTGTACCCACCAACTTAGAAGCAGTTGTCTTTCTGACTGAATTCAAAGAGTCACATGTTGTTCCTGCACCAAACATTACCGGTAGTGATTTCCAGCTGCTGTCTCCACATCTCATCCAATTCAGTGTCAGCAGCAGTATCGTTGCACCTTATGTAGCCATTGAAACTGCATTGTTAGGCAGATTTAGTGATAACAACTTCATTCTGACACCCTGGCAACCGAGGACAGTAGCGTTTGCTTCTGACCAAGCTTTAGAGTGTGCAAGTGTACTAGCAAGCAGCTTGTCGTTTCTGTCCTTAATGGACACAGCTTTGAACCTGTAATTGACGAGTGTGCACAGGTATGGGGGCTTTTTTTGCGAGAACCCCGGCCTGTACAGCATGCATACTGCGGGCTGTATAAGAGTTATGCAGGCATGCTCAATGTCCTGCATGCAATCTGTTGCAAAGCTATCTGATTGACTCGATCTAAATCAGACTTCAATGCCAGTGCTAGGATAGCTTAACATGATTTCAGATCCGCACTGTGTGACACGTCCAAGGCTGTTTGTTGTTCTTTGGAACAGCTGTCTTGGACTATGTGGTGCAACAAAGACAAGCCTCTGACATGCTACAACTCATTCCAGCAGATGAGAGTCAGCTTGGACACTGACAAACTGCTGTTTGCAGCAGGCGTGAAGCTGTCACCAAGGCAAAGACAAGCATCTGTGCAAGAGTTGAACATAACCTCATGAAGCCGGTCAGTCTGATCTACAACTTGTCAGATGGGCGTTACTGGAACAGCAGTATTGAACCGTATCTCAAACAGACGACACTCTCTGTGCTTGCTCATGGGAAGTGACGCTGACGCTCTTGCCGGACAGGTTGAACACTGAAGGTAGCTGCGGTGGCCCGCACACAGCAGGACAACAAAGCGTGGGTTTCGGGACATCAGGTGTAGCCAGTGAGAGGAGGCCAAAGGTGAGTATTGAGGAGTCCAAGCGTGTGCTGCTGTACCGGACCTCATGCCGACGTCGGCAATCCGGCCAGGGCATCAAAAAATGTCCAAGTTGCCACAAGCCTATGTCACAACCAGCAAGATCGAAACAAAATGAAGGCACACAAATACGTCAAGCTGAGCAACGGCGCAGTTCGTGACAACAGAGAAAGACGTGAGAAGGCGCAGCAGCGGTTAAGCGCGCTGAGCGCGCCCATCTTGTACCGAGCTATAGACTGTAAACTCATCAGGCTGGTCAGTCCCATACCCACGATTCCCGCCTTGAGACCCATGGTTACAAGGAGACCCTAAAGGTTGATGAGCCATCAGCTCGGCATTGCAGCCCTTCCAGCTCTTCAGCTGTAGCGGCAGCGGCAATGCAGCCATGGCAGGAGCGGCAATGCAGCCATGTCAGGAGCGGGGTTGCAGCTCTGGCAGCTCAGCAGCAGCAGCAGCTTAGCTGTTACAGCTCAGCCGCACCAGCAGCGCAGTAATTTGCAGCAATATCAGCTCAGACAGCCTTGCAGCCTTGCAGCCATGCAACCTAAACTAACAGCCTTGCAGCCACGCAACCTAAATTAACAGCCTTGCAGCCATGCAGCCTTGCAGCGCAAAGTAACAGCCTTGCAGCCTTGCAGCCATGCAGCCCAAATTAACAGCCTTGCAGCCATGCAGCGCAAAGTAACAGCCTTGCAGCCATGCAGCCTTGCAGCCATGCAGCCTTGCACCTGCAGCCTTGCAGCCTTGCAACCCCAATATGCAATTTGACAGCCTCAGCATCTTGCGGTTCTGCGGTCGCGACTTGAAGCCTTGCAACCTCAAATGCCAACAACAGCCTTACAGCCCAAACATGATCCAAAAGCCCTCAAGATCCTTCCAGAATAATAGCTTCGCAGCTACAAGCACGTGTTGTGTGCTTATACTACACATGCAAGCTTATTTGGCCAAACGCATTTGCAGTTTCAGCAACCTATCCATTTCAGTGACAGCAGAAACTGATAGCTGCTGCTGCTAAAAGCTGCAAGTGCCGCAACTGCAGTGACAGCAGTTGCAGCTTTTGATAGGCTGTACGTGCACCAACTTGCACCACCGACATCAGAATGGCTCGCACAGTTGCAATTGGTACAACAGGGACCTTGCAAGGCTTGCAAAGGTGCTGTGTCATCGGCCTTGTACTACAACATGACATGCAGCTGTGTCAGCACCAGTGTACAATCATGATTGATGCTGCCTTGAGGGTTGAGCAACAACAAGCTATTGCAGCCATATATGCTACATAGCAGGTAACCAGTAGCACTTTTGACATAGCAGTGAGGTGCTGTGGTATTACATCAAGCATCATAGGCAAATGAAGTAAACACAAACCTCACACAGTTAGAACATTCTTGCAGGTGCTATTTTCAGAGAACGTAGTTTGAATCCACTGTTAGTGTGTGATGTCATATGAGACAAGACTTGTTGAATTACATTCAGTTTCATATGCTAGACTCTGCGCATACGATCATACCCAATGCAGCCATGCCATGCGGAAGTGACTAGACTGGCAACTACAGAACAATGAAGCGAAAACTGACATGCACAGGTGTGTGCAGCATGCATGTGCATATGCAATATTGATAGGTTAAACCTTTGCAGCTGTGCGCCGATGTTTTGCTCAGAAAGAGCTCGAGTTGCGATATTTACGCACAAGCTGTGTAACTTACAGCTCACAATATACAGAACTGCAGCAGCTTGCAGTGAGCTAGTGCAGCATGGCCTTTGGCGCGGAAGGCATAGCATTGACAGCATGTCATGATTAATAGTTGGCCATGATTAGTAGTTGGCCATAACTGGTAACAGGGACCGTCGACGTCGGCCTTCAAGGACTGGCACAAACAAGCAATCATTATGACCTGATGGCGGCTCTAGCGCTTTCTCCCTTGCACAGTAAAAGGCATGATCAGTGAATTCTCCATTGCTCCGAAGCCATGCTTCGGAAGCATGGGCGCGAGAGGGAAATGCTTGGCCGCTGCAGCTTTTGACCATTATGCTGTTGCGTCTAGCTGGGGACCCTCCTTGGAAGGCCGTCCGCTGATCGGGATCCCGAAACCTTCGCCCGGGCCAGGGCACGGGCCAGGTTCAAGTAAGATACAGATTGACAAATATGCGGCATATTGGCTTGTAGGGTTCAAAGAGCTAATTGGCAACCCTGAAGTCCCTGCTGGAAGCTGTGCTTCGACCGGGGATCAGGGCTACGACATAGTCTAGGTTGACACTGCTTCCAACACTGTGGCATGTAAGCCGTCGCGAAAGCTCCTTGGCAGCCTGGAAGCAAAACCTTGCCAGCTCGTGCTCTGTTGTTCCGAGCTATAATACGCCAGACCAAGAAAACTCGTGAAGCGGTATGGCTGTAAACCAGATAAACTTCGAGTTTGGGCAGGAATTTCCGTCATCTTGGGATTTCGGCAAAGACGTCCTGGATGGATTTGAGCAGTTCATGGACACTACACCAAATCTCGACCCTGCCGTGAGCTATGGCGCGCAGCGGTTTCCTACTCTAACAACTGGTAGACAAAACTCGGACGATGCGTCAGACTCGCACGCAGAGCACTCAAGCAAAGGTCGAGCTACGGATCGCAAGCAACAGAACAACAGAGCTGCCCAGAAGCGCTTCCGGCAACGCCAAAAGGTATGTCGCTCGGTTGTATTTGGAGAGGACACACGCGATCAGTAGGACGTTCCGAACACTCACTTGACTGCCTCTTTATTTTGGTTGAAAAACTATTGGCATGTACTCACGGATGTGCGTGTAATAGTGACTGTGACAAGACGTGGAATTCGATTCTCCATGTTTGTCACTTCTGACCTAACTGCTTGAGGCATATATGCAGGAGCGTGCACAAAACATAGAAACACAGCTTTCAGAGACAACAAAGCAGCTGCACGAGCTGAGGATCAGGCAAAGGCAGTTGGAAGCCCGGAATGCTTTGCTTGAGAAGGTGGCAAAACTGAATCAGCAGCCTTCACATCATGAAGCACATGAGCCCCTTTCACCAGCTGGGGTTTCTGGGGAGCTTTGGGACTCCATTCAGGTGAACAAGCTGAGCTGTCACAACTGAACCCTTTCACATGCTACACTCTGCTGTACCTACAAACCTGCATGCATGTTTTTTTTGGGAATTTTGTTGGCTTTGGAGATGTCTTGCTGCCTGAACCTGCAATCAAATGGTTGTGGTGTTCAACATGTGCTTGGTGTAAATTGTTTGGTGTTCGACAGGCTGATGCAAACAGGGCCTTGAATGGGGTGACCAAACAAACAGAGCGGGGCCCTGTGGTGACTTTCACCATAGATGATCAGGATCAAGTCATGACAGTGGAGGAGGTTGGCAAGATTTCATCAGCAGAGTTCCAAAGACTCTACTCGGTATGATCAGCATCACTGCGTCACTCCCTGAGAAGCTGATACCATATAGCACAACAGATGTGATTGAATCATCGCATTGGGTCAGTGTATTTGCATGCCAGCCCCATGACCTGCAGCAAACTCGTCGAGGGCAAGCTTAAAGCAGCCCTTTCTCATCCACAACAGTCTTCACCACCTTCAGCAGCTGTCATGTAAGTAATGCATCCCAGGCTGCAATTTTCTGTGTTGCAGCAATGTGGTGGCATGCTGGAAGGCAGATGTGTATCTTGGTTGCTGTGCAGCTGTATGCCCGCAAGCTGGGAGCCTGCCTACTGGAGATGACAGATTCGGAGGCCTGCTCAACCTCAGAGGATCTGCACAGGTGGATCACAGAGCTGACAAGTCTGATGGTGTGTGTCTCCCTGGGCAATCCCAAGGGCCTGAAAGCTTTCCACTCAGCAAGTATGGACGGCTCCTCTGCATCTGTGCGTCAACTTCCTGACAGCTTCTATGAAGACTTGCTGGTAAGTCAGCCTTCTAGACCTAGGTCTGGTGTCTGTTTGCATGCTTATTCAAGCATTCACCTGATGCTGACCAAGGGTCTAGCATTGAAAATTTTGTTGATGTGCATTTTAGCTGACTAGCAAGCTGTTTTGAGGAAACATCACAGCAGCATCTAGCCTGGTCAAGATTCACGCATGTGAGCAAGGACATAGCTGCTTAACAGAAGCTGTGCAAGCGTTGTGCCTGCTGCTGCAGCTGACCATCTTAGCAAACTGCCTGTCTCAGACATGCATTGCTCTCTTCCTGTCATTTGTATGTTATGATGTCCGCCTACAGCAGTGCATGTCTTCAAAGTCATGCTGCTGGCATCAGCTGAGCTTGCAGTGTCCATGTGCAATTGCTGTTATGCTTGCTTCTGTTGCAGCAAGTCTGCTAGCCAGCGTTTATGTTTCAGCATGCATCACACCTTCAGCTCTGGCCTGCAGCCTCAAGAGGCTGCCACTATGATTGTCAAAAAAAAAGAAAACCCACACACACACACACACTTGTTTCAGGTGACTGTGGATCTGACAGAAGCCCAGATACAGGATTTGCTGTATCTGCGCCGTCTGTTCTGTGGCAAGATTGGACAGCTAAGCCGGTCTCGCAAGGAACTGATGAGCGGACTCCCCTCAGACAGCATTGGCATTTGTCATGCCAGTGATAAGCTGGAGGAGGTGACCAACCTGGCTGAGCAGCTGAGAGCTAATGGCAGTGAAGAGTACAGAACATACATGCAGTTTGCATCTTCCTTCTACAGAGGGGTAAGCCTTCTATGCAGCAACTGGGGCTGGATGTTGTGTTGCAATGACAACATGTAGCCTTTGTGATTGTCTTCAGTCCGTGTGCAAATTGCATACCCTGGTGTCATTGACTATGTTGCTTGCTCACATGCATTGTGGTTATGAGAAAGAGCAGCATATTGCATGTGTAAGACAGTCTAGGTGCTGGTCTGGTCATGGCAGGCTCAGCTTTTATTTGCAGCAATTTGGCGCTGGTTAGTTGCTGGTCACCAGCAAAGCTCCTACCTGGTCTGCTGTGCCAATCAGAGCTGCATGACTGATTGCTGAACATGCGTCTGTTCATTCAGGTGTTGACAGCCAAGCAGCATGCCATGGGCATTGTCCATTCTTATCCATGGATACCAGAGAAGCACAGACTGCTAGAGCTGCTTGCAGCAAAGAATGGTGAGCCAACAGCAGAGGCACTGACACAATCAGCAGGGCTGGACAACCTGCAGCATGCTGCAAACTGGCAGCAGATTGATGAGTACTTGAAGACAGTGACTGTTCACAATATGAATCAGCATGTGCCGCTGATCAAAGATCAAGTCCCTCCTGCATCTGATCAGTCATATGTTTCTTCATATACAGAGCAGCCACTGGATGGTTTTGTCTGATGAGAGCCTTCGCTGCTGACGTGTGAGTCTGTTTATTTGCATGACTTTGTGTAGAGTTTCCTTCATCGGTCTGTATTCAGTTTGCTAAGCCTGTTCCCTTGTATTTGTGGAGTTACGGTATAAATATACTCGAGATATAGTCTTGTGCATCTGGTACCTGGTGAGGTATCAATGCGTGCAAGAGACGGATCACAGTGCTTTAGCCAGCCAACAACTCTGATTCCAATTACAAGAAATCAAGACAACTTGGACAGTGCGTCGCCCGTCCTCGTATATTTTGCTTGAATTCCTTTATCTAATGAATGAGTCGCTCATGAGCAACACCCCACAAGCGCCAAGCAGCTGTCTACCGTTTGCGACTGCCTCATGGCTGATCGTTCTGCCAAATCAGCGCGCTCGAGCTTTGACCATTTGCCTGCGGAGGTCCTGAGCACTATCTTCCGCGCATTGTCTGTGTCAGGCAGATTTCAGTGCGAGCAGGTCTGTAGGCGGTGGCGTCATTTGCTGAGGCTCTCTACATCGCATGACGGTGCTGTTGCTGTATTGTGCCTGGACATCTGGGCAGCAACATTTACTCTCGTAGTGCAGCAGCCGACGCAGAGTCAAGCAGTGATCTATGATCAGGCCGAAAACAGCAGCGATGCCACCATATACCTGAACACAGCTCCAAACAAGGTGTCTGCGAGGCACACTGGTTTTGCCAACTGGCTAGGCCAACGAGCAGCGGGCATGCGTAAGCTGCATATCAAGCAGGGCACTCCGCCTACTGAGGAGGGGTGGGTCCGGCTGTTTCCGCAGCTCTTGCTTTCACTGGCTCGAGGATGCCAAAGAGTCTCTGCTGGGCCTGTCCTAAGCATGTCAACAGGTGATACGAATTGCAGTTATTGTCGCTTTTTTGTTGACCACCTTCAGCTTCAGAAGTAGCTTGGGCTTGAAGTACGTCACATTTTGTGAGCGCTGTGCCGTGTTATGCAGAGCTGAATAGCTTTCTCCAGTCTGTGCAGTGCTGTGCATTTTTTTGGAAGGATGCTGACATCTTGGGCAGCATTTGCGACAGGACACCCGCACCAAACAGAAAGTCTATTTTGGCTCAGCATGCTCACAAGTCTCACCAGTCTTGTCATTTGGGATGATCCGGACAAGCTGCGGGACCATGATCTGGCTGGCTTAGCTAAACTGCATCGGCTGCACACCTGGGTGTTGCCTAGCTTCTCTGGCCTGTATAACAAAGTTGACAGTTTCAGCGGCTTGCAGTGTCTGCAGTTAGGGTTTTGCCGTGAAAGTGGGTGTGACTTGAGCATTTGCACGCAGCTCACGCACATAAAACTGTATGATTTGGATGACCAGACTGACAGGATTGCGCTGCCTTATGGTGACCGTGTGGCATTGCAGTTCCTGGAGTTGTCAAAGAGCGCCGTCCTTGATTGTACAGGCCTGAGCATCCATAATCTTGACATGGCACTTCAGCTGAGTCGCCTACACTTTGACATACCATACCCAGACAATCACATTGAGGGTGGCTGGCCTGATTTGCTGCCTCAACTTCAGACACTGAAGCTGCTTGCACCCTCTGACATACCTGTGCAACTCTTGAACTACACCAGCCTTCAAAACCTGGACGTATCTGGCATTGCTCAACACTTGCCAATCTGGTTCTCAGGAATGACGCAGCTCAAACGGCTGAACTTTGAGGGTGCCAAGTGTGGCGTTCAGGAGTGCATTTTGGATCTAGCACAGCTTGAGAACTTGAATCTGATGAACGCAACACCTGCTCTGCAGCTATCAGAATGTCAGCTATCAGTTTTCAGAATGTTGGATTGGCAACACCTGTGCAGCCTAGAGATGAGTTTTGCTGCTCATGACGCGCACCAGCCTGGCACAATGGAGACAGTCATGAACCTCATGTTGCTGCAAGAGGCATTCGAGGCAAGGAGCACAGTATCACCTTTGACCTTCAATGGTGAAAGGGGTGTGGCATGCTTGAGTGACCTGAACTAGGTGCAATTTTATCCTTGTGGCAAGGCCGACCTGATTCTTTCTATGTATAGATATACATATATGCACATTCAAGGAGTGTGTAATGTGTTGCACGCATTGAAAAATTTTGTGAGACTTACCACAGTTCCAAAATGCTTATGCATTGCGACATTGATCTGGAGTTACTGCAGAGTACTGTGCACACATGATGATGGCAGCCTCTTGGCACAAACTTGGGCTGCTGGTGTGTGTCTGTGCCTATTCTAGCACATGAGGCACTTCTCCACAGCTGTCAGCTGCTCTTCTGTGAGGCAACCGCAGATTTATGTCCAGCCACGGCATCAAACAAAGACAATGCATGTGTTGATGCTGCTCGTGTCCAGCAAATCTGGCCCCCTCTGGTGGCTAGCCAGCACTGCAATCCATGAGGCTGATGGCAGGCACGGCCATTGATCCTTGTCAAGGACGCCTTGTTAGGCTGCCTCAATGATGGGGATACAGAGGGCACATCATGCGACCATGCAGATGCTGCGCCATATCAGATTTTGCTCAGATTCTTACGGAGACTGAGGTAAGCTTGAGGGGTCCCTGGACACCCCCGGGCACCCCCGAAGATGACGTCAATAATTGGACCTTTATAAACGAAATCGGTATGAATTGGCCGGGATTGGGACCAATTAGTGATCGATCCTACCATCGCAGCATGCGGAGCTTGACCCTCGTTTGCTGTCGGAAATAGTTGCGAAGTTCATCATGTCTTTCGTCATGGATCTGGTGCAGTCAAGTAGGAATGCCCCAGAGGATCTTGAGTTCAATAGCTGGCCTGCGTCTTTTCAGCCTTCCGAGCACGACAAGGACAACAATTACGAGCAGTATATGGACCTAGCTTGTTCTGTATCTGGCAGCTGCCCGGCGGATTTTGCCAAGGGCGAATTGAACACTGCTTTTTCGCTTGATAGCGAACCCAGCGGTCTGGAAGCAGCACGGTCACGGAGCAACGATCTCGGTATGTCCGAGCCTTCGAACAAGAGGCTAAGCGCTGCGGAGCGCAAGCTGCAGAGCAATCGTCAAGCTCAAAAACGCTTCCGGCAGCGACAGAAGGTACGACTCAGTGTTCGATGTATGCGCGCTCGAGTTTGCTATGAGCTGCATGTTGCGCGTTCCAGCTGGCTGACCGCTGTCCCACAGGAGCGGTCCCACACAGCTGAAGCAAAGCTGCTAGAAACAACAGCTCAGCTTGAAGAGCTGCAAGTCAGACAAAGACAGCTTGAAGCCAGGAATCTCTTGCTAGAAAAGGTGGCACGTCTGAACAAGCAGACTGTGCTGCGTGAAGCACACGAGCCTGTACCACTTCCTTGGGAGGTGAGTCCATGATTGAGCTTCACGAACACTTGTGTGTCACTTAGCTGTGCTCTTGGCCCCTGCTGTACAGCCTTTGCAAATGTATCTGCTTGCACAAGCCAGAACGCGCCCGAAGGATGACGTATGCCTTGGCTGTGACGCAGGGTGATGCTATGTGGCAAGCAAAGCTTTCAGAGGGCGGCAAGACACTTGTCCTCACAGTCTGGAGTGATAAAACACAGCTTCTTACTGTTGAACAGGCCAGCCAGCTGACGCTTCCAGAGTTTGGGCGGCTTTGGAAGGTGTACACACAATTGCTATACTGCGTGCCATGCTTCAGGATGCAATGCAAATACATAGCCTGCTGTGTTCTGCAGCACTCAAGAATTGCCATGGTTCCATATAATCCTTGAAGCCATGCATACATCGCTTGGCTTTTCTGGTCCTTCACTGATACTGTGGATGATCACTACCAGCACTATAATTCTTTTAGTGATTGGACCACCTGCTTCCGCCTACATGTGCACACCATGCAGGCAACAGCTGATGTCACAACAGCTGAATCACAACAGGACAACTACACATACAACATGTGCTCAACAACGTCAACAACTTGCATTGCTGCCACAGGAGTATGTGCAGAAGCTGGGCACATGCTTGCTGGATGCAAAGGAAGATGACACCGACCCCTCCACTGCCAACATGAACAAGTGGGCTGCTGAGGCCACGTCACTGATGGTGTGCATGGCACTACGCAACCCCTGGGCAGTCAGAGCCTTCAATGCTGCCGTGGATGCAAGCTCCTCCCCCGGCAAAACCTGTGCTGGCCAGTGGAAGAGTTCACACTTGCTGGTATGCTCTTCCATGTCATCAGGTGTTTTCGTAATGTGTGCCTGTGGGGTGTGTGCAAAGCCACCGGAATAGTCACTTTATTTACTGTCAGTGACACATGCATGATCATAAGCATGCTCTTTCTGCAGCTGCGCACCAATCTGTTGCTAAGAAGGCAAACAATTTGTCTGCTAGTATTTTTTTACTATTGTGTAGTGCTGATATGCTATCATGACAGTTCCAGTTGCAGTGCTATTCCTATTGAAAGCCGTTTCAAGACAGCTGAGGTTGTTTCTGTGAGCAAGCCAAAAATCCTTTTTGCAGCACAAGCATCACAAAGTACAAGCCTATGAGCAATGTATGCAAATGCTCTGGCCTAAAGTGTAAGGGCCCCCCTTGTGGCAATTCTTTTGTGGCCACCCCTTGTGGTCCACCCCTTGAACACCAACAAAGTGTAGACATGGCTTTACCTCTGCAGGCTGTTGTGTCCTACACACAAGAGCAGATCAAGGACCTGATGCACCTGCGGCTGCTGTTCTACAGCAAGATAGGCCAACTCTGCAGAGAGCGCAAAGCGCTGCTGCGACACATGGCAGATGAGCAGGATGTGGGGGCCAACATTGGGCTGGATGATGTGAGTGTCAGGCTGTCAGAGGTGTCTGATCTGGCTGAGCAGTTGAGAGCCAATGGTGCTGATGAGTACAGGACCTACATGCAGTTCTCATCAGCATTTTCTAGAGGGGTGAGCTTCTTACCCTGTTAAGAGTATTGAGATGAGTGTGGCATCACTATTTGAAGTGCTGCTCGTTGAGAGTCTGTGCTCAGTTTTTTTTGCAATCTTTTGCAGTTGCTGTGGTAACGGCAGCGTCTGTAGTCCAGCATAATCCTGGCAGGATGCTGGGAGCATATGTTATCCAGCATAATACAGGCAGAATTCTCTTTTTAAGACTTTTGATTGGTGCACAGGCTCAAACTCCAATGGCATGTTTGTTTCACTAGCATGGTACTCATGTGTGCTACGTACATCACATCTTGCTCCCTGCAGAAGCATCTGTACATACATCGGACAGCAGCACTTTTGGAGTACACAGTCTTGACTCACGGTGCACGTTGTACACAATGTTGCGCTCATCAGGCGCATGTGCATGTGCAGCTCCACACAAGCAGACAGCTGGCAGTCATCATTGTGCACACACACCCATGGGTCCCCTGCAAGCACCATCTGCTAGAGGAGCTGGCAAGGCAGCAACAGCAAGCCCCTGTTGCCCAGATACTGGAGTCAGCAGAAACTGACAGTATAGAGCACTCAGCAGATTGGGAAGAGATTGTCACATACTTGCAGACCATCACACCTGAAAACCTGCATCAGTACGTCCCTTTGGGCAGGAGTCAGTCACCGGGCCCTCTGGGTAGCAGTCCAGATCTGGATGATGCTGACTTGGGTTTTGCAGAGGAGATCTTGTCAGTACTCAGCTAAGATTATAACTGAAGTCAGAGTGCCCGTTTTAGCAGGTTGATTGAAGTCGTGTGGGGCATGAAGCGAGTGCCTGGTGTTGTGACAGAGAGACACACACAAACACATACACACTGGTGCCAGATTACAAAGTTGTGCCTATTCTTGTTAGCATCAGGTGTGGCCAGGATGTTGTGAATAGACTGCAGTGCTGTCAGTGTGATTTTCCACAGAGTGGCCAGACGCAGTGCCTGCTGTCTGACTCAGATTGCTTTCTATTTTCTGGTTGGCTCATTGAGTTGCTGTGTCATCCTCTGCTGCCAAGCAGCATCACAGCTTCTGATACTGCATTGCACTAGAATCTGTAGTTCTGGGTGTGAAGTAGACAGATACCAATATGCCTTTTCAGCTGTTCGGACCAGTGTGCAATTGATTTGCTGATATGTTGTGTTACTATGTACTGCACAGATTGGGACGTATGATGATTACATCTGCCTGCTTCGCCAAGAGTCTTCTTATCTTTATTTTTAGCTCCAGCATGTACAGTCTTTGAATTTGAGCCAACCAGATGATATGCAGTCTTGCTAGTTTCATGTGTTAGGTGTGTAAAGCTTATGCTGACCCGACGGGCTGCTCTATTCTTTCAAAATAGAGCAGCCCGTCGGGTCTGGCAGAACGCCATACTGAGTATGTGCCTTTGTGACCTTTTTCGAAACATCTTTTTATAGACCATACACCTTTTGCAACACCTGCTGAATACCACAACCAACTGCTCAATGTGCACGAGGCAGATGATTCAACATGCACAGCACTACTTTGTGCATCTCATTCGTTCAAAGGGTCACATCTGATATTGACACCATCTTCCTCATGCACAGATTTGATCCTGCAACGTCAGAAGCTGCTTTTTGTGGCTGCCTAAGCAGAAGGCTAAAAGCGGTGCTGGCACGAAACATGCAATGACAACATGTCATCAGCCATCTTCTGTTCTGCTCCTGCAACTAGCTCATTGCCAATCCTAATGTACAACAGTGCATCCATTGCTTGTGTGGAGTACACATTCTCATTGGTAATGGCAGCCAGGTTGATGGCGACAGACTCCTGCACATGCACGTCACAGTGTCAATGAGTGGCGCTTAGTGTCCTGCAGCTGCAGTTGCTGCATCCACATATATTGTCCCTGTGCAGTCTGAGAAGTTCCCATGCAGGCGTCACTCAGGATTAGTGGAAGAGGTATGTGCAAAGTGTTCAACACAAGATGCTGTGCTATACGTGCAGCACGGATCTCAGAAGCCCTGCATGCTGTGTGCAGAGGTTGCCAGGGCCTACTGCATAGCCACAGCTATGCTCCAAAACAGGTATCAAGCCTTGAAGACGACAGCATGCAAGGATTGAAGTGTTCCACAGCGAAACTCACAAAGCTGCAGCCGGGAATTTCGCGGGAACTCTGCAATCCTTGCTCGCCGTCATGTTCAGGGCTTGATGCCTGAAGCTGTGTTTTTCAACACAGCTTTGTGATTGTCAACAAACAATAGTCAATCACAGCAGTACCATACCATTTCATGTTTGCGGCTGCAGCAAAGCATGTGGTGTTACAATGTTGGGAATGTCAGGTGTGTGACTGCACTTTGTAAGCCACCTGAAGTGCGCAGATATAGGTTGACGCATTCACCTGTGGTGCAATGCAGCCGTCTAGTGGGTAGACTTCCAGCCAATCAGGCAAGCCAGCATCGTGCCCTTCTGGTTGGCCCCACCATTGCCTACTGGCTTGGGCCAGAAGGCAGAAAGTTGCCTTCTGGGATCCTGTGTTGGTCAAAGTCACTGTAGACGGCCGCCGCTCATCCTACAGAGGAAGTATTCCGACATTAGTGTTTTCCTAAACATGAAATTGGAGAGCATACTGTGCTTGAGGCCTGTTTGACATGATTCCTAGGCCATACTTCACCTGGAGCAGTGACCCCTGGTCTATAGTCTGCCTGAGGCAGTCTAACATACACACTGTTTGACATATGTAAATGTCTAACATACGCAAATGTAAAATGCCTGACATATGCATTGTTTGACATGTGTAACTCTCTATCAAATGCACTATTTGACACATGTAAGTGTCCGACATATGCACTGTTTGACATACGTGGCTGTCTAATAGGAACTGTCCGACGTATGCACTGTTCGACATATGTGACTATCTTACACATGCAAAAGTAACTGTCTAACACGTGCACAGTTTGGCCAGCCTCAAGCCAAAGCCATGTCTGTGGTCACCTGCTGGTACCATTTAGCAATGAGGCTTTGCTGCGTCTGCACAGCCTTCCGCAGAGCAGGGCTTGTTCAAGCATGCCTCTCAGCAGCATGGAACATACTCAAAACAGAGCTTGACATGGCATTATCAAAGGTACTTAAACATCATGGCGACACCAACCCAGATGTAATTGTGGTCGTAGGACAGCTGCATTGTCTTGCCATTAGTCCTTGCAAATGACTACACCAAAATGGGCAAGCTTCCTTCCCAGACAGGGGCTTCAACATTGCGTACTTGACCGTTTTGAACATGGCAATCTCTGAGGGATGGTCTGCTCCTACCTGGCTCAAGCTGACGGTGTCAGAAGACAGCTGCAGAGCAGGGCTGGCTGGGGCCTGCCCCTGAGCAGCCGTGTGCTTCAGGATGTGGGAGCACATTCGCCTCTTCTTGTCCTGGCTGGTGACTGGCACATCTAGAGCCAGCAGGGCCCAGACAGGCTTGTGATCTGAGTCTATCACATCTAAGCAGGAGCTGTACTTGATGGCCCTGACTACCACCTCGTCCACCAGCAACTACAGCATCAGTACCAAGTCTGAGGATGAGCCTTGAGTGTGAACAGAGACGCTGATATTCTGAGTTTGTGAACAGACCAAGCAGGAGCAGGACCACCTCGTCCATGGTAACTACGGCATCACTACAAACAGTGATGACGAGCCTTGAGTGAGAACAAAACTGCTGATGCTTTTGTATGGCGGCTGACGATTTTGGATGAAGATACCAAGCAGGCATTGTCCTTGCTTGCCCTGGCCACTGCTCCACCCACTGGCAAGACCGGGCAGGGGCGGTCAGGGAAGGTTGGTAGACTGGGTTAGGCAATAGCGCTTTGTTCAGCAGTATTTGCAACACCACCAGTAGGGAGAAGCAATCAAGTGCTCAGGTGCAGGCTACGAAAGCGTATGAAGTCTGGCACCCGACAAATTTTTCTGTGCATCTGCATGACACTATGGGGACATGCAGAAAGTTGCATCCGGCATCAATCATGCAGTGTGGAGAGACGCAGCATGTTGCATCCAAAAGAAATCAACAGACGCAGAAAGTTGCATGAAAATGCAAAGGGGCACTGCATCCAGGCTAGTCGTTACCATCAACATTGGAACCAGGAAGGGAGGCTGATGAGCTCCCTTAAGCACCAAACAAAGCCAGCAAGCACTTTTCTCTTTCAGCAACAGTGAAGAAAAGGCACTTTTTGAAGGCTTACGGCAATCCCTGGACGATTGTTTTTTAGTTGCAGCTGCAGGGAGAAGGACAATAAATCAGGGGATGTTGCATGTTGCTCCAAAGGGTCAACACCAGGGTGTGGGAACTTACTGGGGGCTCAGGGGGGGTCATGGCAGGCTCCTCAGTGTCTGCGCTTTGCACTGACGCATCGTCCTGCAGACACATGGACAGTCAGTGTGTGACTATGCGTGGCTCTTGCTCAGCTACAAGCTAAAGCGCACAATACAGCATGCTGCTGTGTGTACTCACGGTGCCCTCATAAGGCAGTTGCAGCTGGTTTGTGTGTGCACAAGCAAGCAGCTGCAGCCGAGTAGTGTAGCTCTGAGCTGCAGACAGGGTACAGACACAGCCACGACAGGACAGACACAGCCACAACAGGATATTACATGCAGACATGACACATCATTGACTCAGAAGCAAAAATCACAGTTCCATCTGAATCTGGAGCTATGTGTACTTGATCTCATGCAGAGATCTTGTTATATCAGTATAGTTTGAAGTTTGTTCTGTGTACAACTGCATGCAGGCTGTTTTCTTTCAAGCTCATTTGTCAGAAAAAGTATGCTGAGTTACCAAATCATGACATTCTGCCACTCAGCCATTTTTTTGCATGATCTTGCCTTCGCAAACCAGAAACAAGAAGGGATACAAGTTCTCATTCCAGCCTGTGTAGTTTGAGCATACCTCAGCTGCATTCTTGATGAATGCGGAGCCTCTGAAGAAGATGCGGTCAGTCCAGGCTGGCACCCGGTGCTTCTCACTGGTGTCATACCCAAAGGGGTCCACAGTGTGCTTGTCAAACTTGTAGGTGGGCCTGAAGGTTATGGGAGCCTCTCTGACATACCTGAAGACGCGCCCGGCATACATCTCCCGCCTGCATTGATCCTGCAGCAATCATGTTGTGTGGTGACAATTCACACAGTTGCGGCTTCATACGCCTTGTGCAGTGTGATGACATAGCATGCTCACTGTGCAATGTGACACAGTAGTGACAGCTAAGCAGAGGAAGAAGACACCGTCAGTCACATTCTGTGAGGAAAAGCTTGGAGCGGGCCCAAGCTTTTCAGTGAACATAGCAGAACATGAGGAACATGAGTCAAGGCCTGACCATGACGCAAGCAAATTTCAAGCTAAACAATGACCTGCTCTTTACTGCACGGTGGTAGTGTGACAGGGCAGGGAGCTGAGAGAGCTGCATGTAGTACCAGGCTGTTGCTCAGTTCAGCGTGAGAATGTGAAACAAATGGATCTACATGCACAGCAGCGCCATCAGAGCTGCAACTTGTGTGGTGAGCTGGGTCTGCGCATGCATAGGAGAAGGGAGAGGTCAAGAGGTTACACACCCTTTCAAGTAGGTATTCCAGGTCATTGCAGCGGATGCGGTCGATGGCATCTTCGTAGGTGGCGTCGATGCGGTAGTTGAAGTCTCCAGCCCACACCAGCATCTCAGCATTGCGCATGCCCTGACCCTGCGCGACCTCATAATAATAATAATAATTAAAACGCTTTCCAGCTCATGATGAGCTAGGTACGTGCAGGACAAGTCTTGTCTCTCCAGAGCAGCCTGTCTTGTGCATCCCTATAAGGCCTACTAATACGACACGACCTCATGCATGTCAGAATCATGGGCCCACCCAGTCAGTCTTGCATACGAGACTTCTGATTGTACATTGTGGAGTTTTAGCCTACAACAAGATTGTAACAGGGCTGGAGTACATTAGACTGCCACTACTCGGTCCTGATTATTTTCATGCGGATAATTTGCACAGTGGCATGTTAACTATGGGGTGTTCAAATTACCTTTCACCAGTCATTACTGAACAGAAACATTACTGCAATTGCTGCTAACTTACTGTTGGGGTCGTGAAATAAGGTCATTTAAGCAATTTTTGTTTCATTCCATTTCATAGAAAATGGGCAGAATAAGCCCAAATGAGCTGAAATTGGGGAGGATTGGTGGCAGTGACAGGTTTTGTCGAGGGTTTTTGGGAGAATTTGGTGAGTTTCAAACCTGCAAAACCTGTTGAAACCCCTGTTTTGAGGTAGGAATATTGCTCGAGAATTTGTTGAACTTGGCAGATGCATCTCCCTGAGCAAGAGCAGTGTTTTGCCGCTTTCAAAGATGAGGACGCCCAAGTACGGCAGACAGTAATAGTTTAACGGTAAATTATGTTGTTACTTATCAATTGGTAACGTTACTGGGTGATTGATGAGAGGCTCTGGTGAAATGAGTAATTTGCACATCCCACAAACAAGGGTAGACTGTGAATGTAGGGCTACAACAGTGCTTTTGGTGTTTCCCTAACAAGTTTCTCCAAATTTGCCAATGCCAACCAGCATAGGCACTCAGAGCACGCATGGCTTGTAGACATCATGATGACTGTTGACATAGCCTCAATGCATGCAGCACAGGTCAAGCTGCAGGGAGTGGGGGGGGGA